>UMGV01006435.1_pt1 | contig 52579 bp, 38 predicted proteins | sample 1965361 | NCBI WGS metagenome assembly UMGV01 (sample SAMEA4836081, study PRJEB28245) | human gut metagenome | biome: gut microbiome; material: fecal sample | place: Denmark | collected 2008
ACTTTTTTATGAACTCATTCTAAATCCGAAACTTGAGTATAATATGTGCGGTGCGTTGTTCGTTGTGGTCCCACTCGTTTCCCCAGTGAAAGGTTAGCATATCGCCTTCTTGTGTTACCGTGTCGGCCAGCCAGCGTGTCATGCCATCGGCAGTGCTGATAAGGTTCCAAATAATGGCTGGTGCCTTCGATTTTAACGCTTGTTCGATCTCTAGTTTTTGTAATGTCATAGAGCAAAAAGTTGTTTAATAGAATTGATTTAACGGCTTTCTGAGCGCAAAATTACAAAAATATACCATTAAATCGATATTTTTTTGCAAAAAGTTTTGGTGGTTAACGAAAATGTAGTATCTTTGCACCCGCTAAACAACGATGGCGGGATAGCTCAGCTGGTTAGAGCGCATGATTCATAATCATGAGGTCCCCAGTTCAATCCTGGGTCCCGCTACGATGATATAAAGAGGTTGAGGTTTTAATACTTCAACCTTTTTTGCTTTTATAGGTTTTTTGCTGTTTTTTTCGTTGTTGTCTTGAATTAGAACAAAAAAAGGCTTTGCCCATATAAAAAGGAAGAAAGAAGAAAGCTTATATCGTGAAAATTTAGTATTTTTGCAAGCAAATACAGTATTATAATAAAAAATATGGCTGAAACAAAAAAAATCAAGACCGCATTGGTATCGGTTTTTCATAAGGATGGCTTGGACGAATTGCTGGCCAAGCTGAATGCTGAAGGTGTAAAATTTCTCTCTACAGGTGGTACACAGCAGTTTATCGAGTCGTTAGGTTATGAGTGTCAGGCTGTAGAGAGCGTGACTACTTATCCCTCAATTTTGGGTGGTCGTGTAAAAACGCTGCATCCTAAAATTTTCGGCGGCATCCTTGCTCGTCGCAACAATGAAGGCGACCGCTCGCAGATGGCCGAATATGAAATTCCTGAGATCGACCTCGTTATCGTTGATCTTTATCCCTTCGAGCAGACTGTTGCCAGCGGTGCTTCTGAGGCCGACATCATTGAGAAGATTGATATAGGCGGCATCTCGCTCATTCGTGCTGGTGCTAAAAACTTCAACGATGTGGTAATCGTTCCCAGCAAGGCCGAATATAGCGTTCTGCTCGATATCCTGAACAAGAAGGGTGCCGAGACTGATTTGGCCGACCGCAAGATGTTTGCTGAGCGTGCCTTTGGTGTGAGCAGCCATTACGATACAGCCATTCACAACTGGTTCCTGAAGAAGTAATTGTAATTTTAATGTAGATATGGGATTTTTTTCATTCGTACAGGAAATAGCTATTGACCTGGGTACGGCCAACACCATCATTATCAGTGATGATAAAATTGTGGTTGACGAGCCCTCTGTCGTAGCCCTTGACCGCCGCACCGACAAGATGATTGCGGTAGGTAACAAGGCAAAGATGATGTATGAGAAAACGCACGACAATATTCGTACCATTCGCCCCTTGCGCGATGGTGTTATTGCCGACTTTACAGCCTGCGAGCAGATGATGCGTGGACTGATTAAAATGGTGCACACCGGTAGCCGCCTCTTCACCCCCTCATTGCGTATGGTGATAGGTGTGCCCTCAGGCAGTACTGAGGTAGAGCTGCGTGCCGTGCGCGATAGCGCTGAGCATGCCGATGGCCGCGACGTGTACCTCATCTTCGAACCAATGGCTGCTGCTATTGGTATCGGTATTGATGTAGAGGCCCCCGAGGGCAACATGATTGTAGATATAGGTGGTGGTAGCACTGAGATTGCTGTCATCTCGTTGGGCGGTATCGTGTCGAACAACTCAATTCGTACCGCTGGCGATGACCTTACTGCCGACATTCAAGAATATATGAGCCGCCAGCATAATGTGAAGGTGAGCGAGCGTATGGCCGAACGTATCAAGATACACGTAGGCTCGGCCCTTACCGAACTGGGCGACCAGGCTCCTGAAGACTTTGTGGTGCACGGACCAAACCGTATCACCGCTCTGCCTATGGAGGTGCCCGTTTGCTATCAAGAAATTGCCCACTGTCTTGACAAGACCGTGGCCAAGATTGAGAACGCTGTGCTCTCGGCTCTTGAGAACACTCCGCCCGAGCTGTATGCCGACATCGTAAAGAACGGTATCTATCTTAGCGGTGGTGGCGCGTTGTTGCGCGGTCTTGACAAACGTTTGACCGATAAGATCAACATTCCGTTCCACATTGCTGAAGACCCCTTGCACAGTGTTGCTAAGGGTGCTGGCATCGCTTTGAAGAACATCGGACGCTTCTCGTTCTTGATGCGATGACAATTATTAATAGGTAAATACACACACAAGTAGGAAAAGGTAACAAGTAAAAAGGTGACGAACATTCAGCACCTTTTTACTTTTTGCTTTTAATAATTATGCGAAATCTTCTTGATTTTCTTGCACGTCATAACCACTGGTTTGTTTTTGTGCTGCTTGAGGTTATCAGTGCCGTGTTGCTGTTTAAATATAACAGCTATCAGGGCAGTGTGTGGTTCTCGTCGGCCAATGCCGTTTCAGGAAGGGTGTACGAGGCCAGTGCTGCTGTGGGCCAATATTTCTCGCTCGTAACGGTGAACCGCCAGCTCACACAACGCAATGTATATCTTGAACGCGAGGTGGCACGTATGGCACAAGAACATGCCGAGGCAACGGCCGACTCGTCGTACCTGCAGCGCTTGCAAAACAACCAAACAAACCGTTATCGATCGGTGCCCGCCCGCGTGGTGAGTAGCTCGCTCGACCGCCTTAACAATTTTATCACCATTGATAAAGGTGAGGCCGATGGCGTGAAAAAAGATATGGGTGTGGTTTGCGGCACAGGCATTGTGGGCATTGTTTATCTCACCTCGGCCCATTATTCGGTGGTCATCCCCGTGCTCAATTCAAAGTCGAACATCAGTTGTTCCATACGTGGCCGTGGCTATTTTGGCTATCTGCACTGGATGGGTGGCGTGCCCGACGAGGCCTACCTCGACGATGTTCCCCGACATGCACGCTTCCGCATAGGCGACGTTATCGTTACCAGTGGCTATTCGTCGGTCTTTCCTCCGGGCATGCTCGTGGGCAAGGTGATGCGCGTGTATAATTCGGCCAACGGACTGTCGTATCGTCTTCGCATAAAACTCACCACCGACTTTGGAAACCTGCGCGACGTGTGTGTCATCACCGATGCTGCCGTGGCCGAACGTGTAAAGCTGCTCGAGGCTGCTAACGACTCGTTGCGCCTGCGCAACTGATATTTTTAATTATTTTCTTTGAGCTATGAGTTTAGACTGGATACGTAACATAGTGTTTTTCATCGTCTTGCTGCTCGTACAGGTGCTGGTGCTCAACCATATACACCTGTTTGGGTATGCTACGCCCTTGCTGTATGTTTATTTTGCCATGCCTATACGTCGCCATCAGCCACGATGGCTCACGTTGCTGTGGTGCTTTGTCATGGGCATGACCGTCGACATCTTCTCTGACACCCCTGGTGTGGCTGCCGCCTCAATGACGGTGGTGGGCCTGTTGCAACCCTACCTCTTGCCGCTGTTCATACAGCAAGACTATGCCGACGACTTTCGCCCCTCTATCCGTGCGTTGGGTATGATGAAGTATACGTTCTATACCTTCGTCCTCGTAGCCATACACTGTTTGTTGTTCTTCAGTCTTGAAGCTTTCAATTTCTTTAATTGGCAGCAGTGGCTGGCCTCGGTGGTGGGCAGCATGGTGCTCACCCTTGTCTTGATATTGGTGATTGACAATTTCAGAAGAAAATAACTCTCCCCCCACCATTACACCTTTTTATATATTATAGATAGCAAGATTTTTAGCAGATGAAGGATTTCAACCTTGAGAACCGACGTTACGTCATTGGCGGTGTGGCTATTGTCATCGTCTTCATTTATCTGGTGCGCTTGTTTACGCTCCAGCTGATGAGCGACGACTATAAGAAGAACGCCGACAGTAACGCGTTTCTGAAAAAGGTAGAGTATCCGTCGCGTGGCGCCATTACCGACCGTAACGGCAAACTGCTGGTATACAACCAGCCCGCCTACGACATTATGGTGGTGATGAACGAGGAGAGCGGACGCCTCGATACCCTCGACTTCTGCCAGTCGTTGGGCATCACTAAAGAGTTTTTTATCAAGCGCATGAACGACATTAAAGACCGGCGCAAGAACCCCGGCTATTCGCGCTTCACACAGCAGTTGTTCATGAGCCAACTGTCAAACCAAGAGTTTTCTGTCTTTCAAGAAAAAATATTCCGCTTTCCTGGCTTCTATGTGCAACGTCGCAGCATACGCCAGTATCAGTATCCCTATGCCGCACACGTGCTGGGCGATGTGGGCGAGGTGTCGCCAAGCGATATTGAAGATGACCCTTACTATCAGCCAGGCGACTATATAGGCAAGCTGGGTATTGAAAAATATTATGAAAAGGAGCTACGTGGCGAGAAAGGTGTGCAGATATTGCTGCGCGACGCTCGCGGACGTATTCAAGGAAAATATCAAGACGGCAAGTACGACCGCCGACCTGTGGCGGGTAAGGACCTCACTCTCAGTATCGACCTTAATCTCCAAGCCTTAGGCGAGCGCTTGCTCGAAGGCAAGATAGGCAGTATTGTTGCCATTGAACCCTCAACGGGCGAGGTGCTGGCTATGGTGTCGTCGCCCACCTACGACCCCCGCATCATGGTGGGACGCTCGCGCGGAAAAAGCCATCGTATGCTGCAACACGACTTATGGAAGCCGTTGCTTAACCGTAGCATCATGGGCTTGTATCCTCCTGGCTCAACGTTTAAAACCACACAGGCACTCACGTTCTTGAACGAGGGTATCGTTACGCCAGGCACGGCTTTCCCCTGTCATCGAGGCTTCTATTATCGTGGCCTGCATGTGGGCTGCCACTCGCATGCTGCGCCTATTGCCTTAGTCGACGCTCTTAGCACCTCGTGCAACGCCTACTTCTGCTGGGGCCTCTATTATATGATGGGCAACCGCAAACGATATCACAACGTGCAGGATGCTATGACCAAATGGCGCGACTATATGGTGAGTATGGGCTTCGGCTATAAGTTGGGCATCGACCTGCCCGGCGAAAAGCGAGGCATGATTCCTAATGCCAACTATTATGACCGCAACTATCACGGATCGTGGAACGGACTTACCATTATCAGTATCTCTATCGGACAGGGCGAGGTAACGCTTACTCCGCTTCAGATAGCCAATCTGGGTGCCACCATTGCTAACCGTGGCTATTATTATGTGCCACACGTGGTGCGTAAGGTGAAGGGCGAATCCCTCGACACGCTATACACACGCCGCCATCAAACCATGGCGTCGGCTCGCGCATACGACTATGTGGTGGCGGGCATGCGCTCGTCGGCCTTGAAAGGCACCTGCCGACGCTTGGCACAATACGACTTTGAGCCTTGTGGCAAGACGGGTACTGCACAGAACCGTGGCCACGACCACTCGGTGTTTATGGGCTTTGCTCCTATGAACAATCCGAAAATAGCCATTGCGGTATATGTAGAAAATGGTGGATGGGGTGCCGACTATGGCGTGCCTATAGGCGGACTGATGATGGAACAATACTTGCATGGCAAACTGTCGCCCGCCAGCGAGGCTCAAGCGGCCGAAATGCAGAAACGACGCATTGGCTATGGCGCTCGCTTTGTTGAACAAAAGTCGGCCAAGGAAAAGGCGAAAGAAGCTAAAGAAAAGGCGGCTAAAGAGAAAGCGGCACGGGCTAAGGCCGCCGAGGCAGCAAAGAAAGAACAAATGGCTAAAGAGGCTGCTAAGGCTAAAGTGAAAGGTAAGAACGCAAAGAACGCAAAAAATGTGAAGGGCAATGCGGCTGTGGCAAAACCACGCAAAGAACCCATTCGCATTGAAAGTAAACAGTAATAACAAGTTATGGCACAACCAACAAAAGGAAATAATAGCATCTTGCGATCGCTCGACTGGGTAACCATTTTTCTGTACCTGGCCCTGCTGGTCTTTGGCTGGATTAGCGTGTGTGGTGCCAGCTACACGTATGGCGATAACGATATCTTTAGCCTTGGCACACGCTCGGGCATGCAGATTATCTGGATAGGAACGTCAATTTGTTTGGGCTTCGTTATCTTGATGCTCGACTTTAAGTTTCTCGACTCGCTATCCTTCGTTATCTATGGCATATTGATATTGCTGCTCTTTGCCACAATCTTCAACCCTCACGATATCAAGGGCTCGCACTCGTGGCTGGTTTTAGGGCCTTTGCGTCTGCAGCCTGCCGAGTTTGGTAAGTTTGCAACGGCGTTGGCCTTGGCCAAACTGATGAGTGCTTACAATTTCTCTATACATAATTGGCACCACTTTGCCGCTGCTTGTGGCATCATCTTGTTGCCCATGTTCTGCATTGTAGGGCAGCGCGAAACAGGATCGGCATTGGTTTACCTTGCTTTTTCGCTTATGTTGTACCGCGAAGGCATGCCTGGTAGCATATTGTTTACGGGTGTGGCCATGGTTATCTATTTTGTGGTGGGCATTAAGTATGCCGATGTGTTGCTGTTTGATACGCCTACCTCGGTGGGCACCTTCGTGGTGTTGCTGCTGGTGCAGGTGTTTTCGGCCTGTATGATTGATGTGTATTGTAACAATCGGCGCCAAACCGTGCTGCTATTGGCCTATGCCCTTGGCGCTACGGTGCTGGCGGTTCTGTTCTCCGAGTTTGTTATCCCCTTCGATGTGATTATCGTGCAGCTCGTTGTATGTGCGCTGATGGCGGTGTTCTTTCTGCTGCAGTGGCTGGGCAGCCGCTTGCGCAATTACTTCTATATCTTGCTCTTCTCGTTGGGCTCTATCGTGTTCTTTTATTCGGCCAACTATGTGCTGAACGATGTGATGCAGCCCCACCAGCGTGTGCGTATCAACGTGTTGCTGGGTCTTGACGAAGATATTGCGGGCGCAGGATATAATGTGCATCAAAGCGAGATTGCTATTGGCTCGGGCGGATTGCAAGGCAAAGGTTTTTTGAATGGAACCCAAACGAAACTGAAGTTTGTGCCTGAGCAAGACACCGACTTTATCTTCTGCACCGTGGGCGAAGAGGAAGGCTTCTTGGGTTCGGCCGCCGTGTTGCTGTTGTTCTTGGCCCTTATCCTACGGCTTATCCATCTAGCCGAACGACAACCCTTCGCCTTTGGGCGCATTTATGGCTATTGTGTGATGAGCGTGTTCCTCTTCCACGTGTTTATTAATGTGGGTATGGTGCTGGGCCTGACGCCTGTTATTGGCATCCCGCTACCGTTTTTTAGTTATGGTGGCTCGTCGTTATGGGGCTTCACCATTTTGCTGTTCATCTTCTTGCGCATTGACGCAGGTCGCAATATGGTGCAGACGTAAGGGCAATGCATTAATTATACCTATATATAATACGGGTAAAATTATACTTATATATACTAAGGATAAAATTATACCTATATATATAATAGGGGTAAACGTTAACTATAATATGGTAAGCATTATATATATGTGATAAACAAAAAAAGGCTGAACTCAGGTGTGATCTTGAGTTCAGCCTTTTTTATGTGCTTTAAGCTATTGCTGTGCGCCACGTATTATCAGCCTTGCAGCTTAGCCGTATGGTTATCTTTATGCTGCTACTGGCGCACTATCTGTATGCCAATATCGCTTACGCCAGGCAGAATTTCGCGTTTCATATCATGACGAACCTTTATCTGTAGCGAGTCGCCCGCCTGCAGATGCATGCTGTTGATGGGGAACGAATACTGATAATAGTTCAAACCTTGGCCTTTTGTGCGCCCCCTTTCGTCAATGAGGCGGCATTTCAGTGTGTCGGTATGCGTTTGGTGCGACGGCAATACCGTTTGCTCTACTATCAGTGCAAGGCTCATAAAGGGATAACCTTGGCTCACACGCAGCAGTAAGTGGCTGTTATACAAACCCTCGGTTGGCATCTTTGGCACGCTGAAGGTGAGCGTGTCGTTCTTCTCCCAGCCATTTAGGGGCGTGTGGTCGTAGCGGTAATACACCTTATTGCCAATGCAGGCTGCAAGCAAGATGAGCATCAGTGCCGCCCCCGTCCATTGCCAAAGACTTTTCTTCATAACTTGCGTTCTTGTTAGGCTTGCCCGCCACCATTGTGGGGGGTATGTGGGGTGTTGGGGGTGTTGTGGGCATTATTCGGCGCGTTGTGGGCTACGTTGGGTGTGTTGTTAGACGCATTGCGGCCGGCTCCTTTTGCTCTGGGGTGTGCTCCTTGCGGTCTGCCTTGGCGCTGTCTCGGTCTTTGTTCTTGTCCCTGGCCTTGATTTTGTCCTTGTGCCTTACCCTGATTTTGGGTTGGTCCTTGATTTTGTCCTTGTCCTTGATTTTGTCCTTGTGCAGCACCCTTAGGTTGCTGTTGTGCGTTTCTTTCGCCTTTAGGCTGAGGCTTGCCTTGTCGGTTGCCCTCTCTGCTTTTGTTCTTTTTCTTCTTTTTCGACTTGTCGAAGCGGCTGATATCGGTATCGGCCAAGAGGTCGATGGGCTTTGACGACTCTTTTATCTTGCCGTTTTCAAGCAGCGATAGGGGTTTCTCGCCCTTGCGGTTCAGCTCTATTACCTCGATGGCACGCTGAGCGCTGATGGTTTCGAGGTTGGCGGCCAACTTCTTATCGGTAGAGTAGGTGACGGTGCCAGCCAATATATCGCTCTTGAAGAAGTGATATTCGTTGTCTTGTGTGAAGAGGGTAAGCTCGCGGCTCGGCATCTTGCGGCCAGCTTCTACATAGTCGTCAACCTCATAGTTGAGGCAGCATTTCAGCTTTGCGCATAGGCCCGCCAACTTCTGTGGGTTGAGCGAAATGTCTTGAAAGCGAGCGGCGTTGGTGCTCACGCTTACAAAGTTTTTCATCCAGGTGGCACAGCACAGCTCTCTGCCGCAAGGACCTGTTCCGCCAATGCGGCCTGCCTCTTGACGCGCACCAATCTGTTTCATCTCAATGCGCACGTGGAAGGTTTCAGCCAGCACCTTGATAAGCTGTCTGAAGTCGACACGTTCATCGGCAATGTAGTAGAAGATGGCCTTGTTTCCATCGCCCTGATATTCAACGTCGCCTATCTTCATCTGTAGGCCCAGGTCTTTGGCTATCTGTCGGCTTTGTATCATGGTGGCGTGCTCGCGGCTCTTTGCCTCGTGATATTTCTCCATATCTACTGACTTGGCAATGCGGTATACGCGCTTTATCTCGTCGGCCGACTTGAGGTTGGCTTTCTTTATTTGCAACTTTACCAAACGGCCTGTTAGGGTTACCACGCCAATGTCGTGGCCAGGGCTGGCCTCTACGGCTACAATGTCGCCTTTCTTCAGCTCAATATTGTTCACGTTGTGGTAATAACCTTTGCGTGTGTTCTTGAACTGAACCTCAACGAGGTCGGTGCTCTCTTCGTTTCCAGGAACGTCGGCCAGCCAGTCGTAGGTGTTGAGCTGCTTGTCTTGACGTCCGCATGCCTGATGGCAGAAACCGCGGTCGCATTCTCGTGATATCTTGAATTTCATGTTCTTGAAATCTGTCATATTATTTTTCTTGTCTTTGCCTTTGCCTTATTCTTATTGATGGGCCGTGGCGGGTGTATATATCGTTTTATATTTCCTTTTGTTCTGTGGATTGTTTATCAGCGCCGATGGTAGTTATATGTTAGCGCTTACGGCTTGCGTATCAGCGCCACAATGTTCTTTAGGGCAATGTCGTAGAACACCACCTTGCTGTTTACGTTTTGTGAAATATCGCGTATGGCCAACTGAAACATATTGCTGATCTCAATTACATTGGCCTCGTTAATGAAGGGTGAAAACTTGCGTGCAAACTGCTCTTCTTCGGGCGTCATGTAGCACAAGTCGGGCTGGCGGAAGTTGTACATAAAACTTTCGCGCACCATGCGAGAGAAGTAGGTGAGCATGCGTTTCTGCTTCTCGCGTCCGAAGGCGGTCACCGTTTCGGCCCATTTCTTCAGTTCCTTCACCTTGCGGCCGTAGCAAAGACGCATGAAGAGAGTGAAGAGATCGAAAAACTGGTGGCTCTCGTTGCTGGTATCGAGGGTTTCGATAGCCTTTATCCAGCTGCCACCTGCCACGCGGGCAATGGCGTGCGCCGCATCGGCATCAAGGCCTCGACGTTGTTGTAAGGCCTGTTCTATGTCGGCGGTGTCGATGCGTTTCATAGCGAAACGCTGCGTGCGGCTAAGGATGGTTTCGAGCAGTAGGCCTGGTTCTTCGCTTACCATGAGGAATATGGTGCGCTGGGGCGGCTCTTCCAGGGTTTTCAAAATCTTGTTGGCGCTGGTGGCATTCATGCGCTCGGGCAACCAAATAATGCTTACCTTGTAGCCGCCTTGACTGGCTTTGAGGCTTAGCTCGCGCGTTAGTTTGTCGGCTTCGGCAGCAGTAATCACGGCTTGCTGGTTGGCGGCGTCCATGGCCGTCATCCATTGTTCGAAGGTGAAGTAGGGGCCGTGGCTGAGCATTTCGCGCCATTGTGCCATGTAATCGTCGCTTACGGGCTTATATTCGGCACCTGAGTTGGCGGGTTTAATGGTGGGAAACGTGAAGTGCAGGTCGGGGTGGTTAAAGCCCTTAAGCAGCTGACTGTTGTTTAACAGGTGTGCAGCAAAGGCCATGGCCATGGCCATCTTACCGCATCCTTGCGGACCAGTGATAAGCATAGCGTGTGGCAGACGGTCTTCTTGTTCCATCTGCATGAGGCGTTGCCATGCTTCTTGCTGTCCTACTACTTCATCAATGCTCATTATAATTGCGCTTTTATTTGTTGGGTTTTCTTATTCTTTTATATGTTGTTTTGAGACTTGTTTGGCGATGTTTCCCTCTTCTTTTGTCTTTGTTACACTTATAAAAGGCGTTTGGCAACCTCGCATACCGAGTCGACTGCCGACACTGTGTAGAAGTGAATGTTCTTTACACCAGCGTTATATAGCTCTTGACATTGAGCGGTAGTCCACTCTACGCCCAGGGCTTTGGCATCGTCGTCAGTCTTACATTTTATGGCTTCGGTGGCCAAAGCCTGTGGTAAATCGCAATGGAAGGTGCGAGGCACTACGGTAAGTTGCGACAGCTTGGCAAACGGCTTAATGCCTGGAATGATGGGGATGGTGATGCCATTGGCGCGTGCTTTCTCTACAAAGTCGAAGTATTTCTGGTTATCGTAGAACAGCTGTGTGACGGCATATTCGGCACCAAGATCTTGTTTCATCTTCAAATATTGCATATCCATCTCCAGGTTTGGCGCCTCTTCGTGTTTCTCGGGGTAGGCGGCCACACCAAAATGGAATGGCTTGCCTGGATGCTTGATGGGGGTTCCGTCAACAAAGAAGCCCTCGTTAAAGCTATTTACCTGCTGTATGAGCTGTGTGGTGTGCTCGTATCCGCCAGGTGTAGCCTTGAATCGGCTGTCTTCTTTAGCCTTGTCACCACGCAACAATAGCAGGTTCTCTATGCCGAGAAACTGAAGGTCAAGCAGTTCATATTCAATATCTTCTGTGGTGGCTCCGCTACATATAATGTGCGGAATGACGGGTATGTTATATTTGTTCTGTATAGCAGCGGCAATGGCTATGGTGCCAGGGCGTCGGCGAATACGCAGACGCTCATATTGTCCGCTTTCCAGTTCGCGGTAAATATACTCGCTATGGTGGGTGGTTATATTGATATACAGCGGGTTAAACTCTTTCAGTTTGTCGATAGTGGAGAACAGAAACCCCGTGCCATTGCCCTTCAGTGGCGGTAATACTTCGAAAGAGAAGTGGCGTGAGGTGCTGTTATCGTTGATGAGTTCCTTTACATTCATAAGTGTATATTTCTTGTAATGTATGCAAAGTTACTGAAAGTCTTGCACAAAAAGGCATGGTTGCTCGTTTTTTTCGCCTTTAATACATTGTTTTATTAGAAAACAAGACTGTTTAATGACAAATCATTATTTATCTGTAAATGCTTCTATATGTTTTCTTTTGTCTTTCTCGATGCTGTTCTTTGACATACAAATGTCTTTATTTATCCTTTTGCATAATGTCGCGAATGAGCATGCCTGCGGGGGCAAGTACGGTGCCATGGTCGAAGCCGCTAAGCTCGTGTATAGGGATAAACTTGTTGCCCATGCCCTCGAGCACTGACTTGAGGTAGAGGTTCTCTTCATAGCGCGACATCTGTTCCAAGCGGCGGTCGCCAGTGATAAGGGTGAGGTTTGTGTTCAAACGGCGGGCATTGTTCAGCGGTGCCATCTTGTCAACAATGGGTAAGGTGAACGATATTTTGCGTTCTTTGCGTATGGTGTAGTGGGTGGCACACTGTCCGCTCACGGGGAAATAGCCCTTTATCGAGTCGGCATCAACGCCATATTCGGCCAGATACGCTTTGTCAAGCGCCAACATCAGTGTGAGATAGCCGCCTGCCGAGTGTCCGCCTACATACACTTGTGTGGGGTCGCCACCATATTCAGTTATATGTTTGAGTGTCCAGGCTACGGCAGCCGCAGCGTCGCGCGTGTAGTCGGGGCATTGGCAGCGAGGGAACAAACGGTAGTTAGGAGCCACCTGTGCAAAGCCACTGTTCATCAATTCGGGTCTGAACTCTTTGTTACCACCTTCCAATCCGCCACCATGAAACCACACAATGGTCTTGAAACCCTTCTTTTGTGTGGGTAGGTACATGTCTAGTTTGCAGCGCTCTCGTCGGTAGGCTGAGGTGTCGTCGGCGCTGATATATGTGATGTCTTTCAGTGTCTGATATTCATTCTTTATAGCTTTATTCTTGGCTTGTTCAGTGGCTTTATTCTTGGCTTTCGCTGTGGTTTTATTCTTAGCTTGCGCAGTGCCTTGTTTATTGGTTTGTGCATTGACAGTCAACATTGCTGCCAGCATGATGATAATGGTAAATAACTTTCTCATGTTGTTTGTTTTGATATTTATGTTAGATGTTGTTTGTTTAGATGTTGTTTTTTCGAATTGCAAAAGTATTTATAATTCTTTGAATGTGCAAACGTTTTCACCAAGTTGTTATAAACAATTAAAATAAGCTATGATTTCTTGTGTATTTCTATATTTTTATCTAATTTTGTCGAAGAAAACCAAATCAACAATTAATACAAATCACAATTAATACAAATCACAATTAATATGATGATGCGTGGCGCTGTTGTCACACATCTATAATAGATAACTATCTAAACAGATAAACATAATAATTAAAACAAAATACGTAAAACAATGAAACAAGGAAAGAAACTGCTCACTGGCGCCACTCTTATGTTGGCCCTTTCGGCAGGTCAGGCTACTGCTGCCTCGCCCCTCATCTCGTTCTCACCCGCCAATGCTGTAGTGGCTGATAACACCAAACTTGTGTCGAATCGCCCCGCTGTGGCTGACCGCCTCTTCGTATCTGACGCTGTTGAGAAGAAGATTAAAGAGGTAAAGAAGTTGCTGAAAGACAATGCCTATTTGGCTTGGATGTTTGAAAACTGCTACCCCAACACCATCGACACTACCGCTCATTTTGATGGCAAAGACGACACTTTTGTATATACTGGTGACATCCATGCTATGTGGCTTCGCGATAGTGGTGCACAGGTATGGCCTTACGTGCAGTATTGCAACAAAGATGCCAAATTGAAGAAGATGATTCGTGGCGTTATCCTTCGCCAGCTCAAGTGCATCAATATTGATCCCTATGCCAATGCATTCAACATGGGACCCGTTGAGGATAACGAGTGGGCCTCTGACGGTACCGCTATGAAGCCCGAGTTGCACGAGCGTAAATACGAAATCGACTCATTGTGCTATCCCATCCGTTTGGCTTTCCATTACTGGCAAGTAACGGGTGACAGCTCAGTGTTTGGTGCCGAATGGCAAGAGGCAATAAAGAATGTGTTAAAGACCTTCCATGAGCAGCAGCGCAAGGAGAACAAGGGCCCATACACCTTCCTTCGTAGAACTGACCGCCAGCTCGACACTGTGTGCAACTCTGGTTATGGCAACCCCGTAAACCCTGTTGGCCTTATTGCCTCAGTGTTCCGTCCTTCTGACGATGCCACCACCTTCTTGTTCCTCGTTCCATCAAACTTTATGGCAGTATCGTCATTGCGCAAGGCCGCTGAGATATTGACCAAGGTGAACAACGATGCTGCCACTGCTGCCCAGTGCACCGCTTTAGCCGATGAGGTAGAGGCTGCTTTGAAGAAGTATGCTGTTGTTGAACATCCCAAGTATGGCAAGATTTATGCCTTTGAGGTTGATGGTTTCGGCAACCATTTCTTGATGGACGATGCCAACGTTCCCTCGCTGTTGGCAATGCCCTACCTGGGTGATGTTGATGCCAACGACCCCATCTATCAGAACACCCGCCGTTTTGTATGGAGCAAGGATAATCCTTATTTCTTCAAGGGCAAGGATGGCGAAGGCATTGGTGGCCCACACGTAGGTTATGATATGGCATGGCCCATGTCAATAATGATGAAGGCGTTTACCAGCAACGATGATGCCGAAATCAAGCAGTGCATAGAGATGCTGATGCGTACCGACGCTGATACGGGCTTCATGCACGAAACTTTCAACGTAAACAATTCGAAGAAGTTTACCCGTCCATGGTTTGCTTGGGCCAACACTTTGTTTGGTGAGCTCATTGTAAAGCTTGTTGACGAAGGCAAGGCCGACCTGTTGAATAGCTGCAAACGTTAATCGTTTTACGCCCATATATAAACGGAATTTATTGGAAGAAGAAACCTTCATGCTTCCAATAAATTCCGTTAAATTTTTCTGCGTGGCTTACCTGTTTCTGTCAATGGCAGTTTATTCACATATATATATTTTTTAGGTGCGAAGTAGCGAGGCAGCACCTGTTTGCATATATGTTCCACCTTATTTACCTCTTTATCTTCGGTCAGCAACACCGCTATCTCTCCAAACTTTGCATCTTTCTTTTTAGCCAAGAAGAAGGGGTGTGATAGGTGAAGGCGTAAGAGGTCTTCCATCTCTTCTATTTGTATCTTTATTCCGCCACTGCATATCACGTTATCTTTGCGTCCTTTTATACGGAAGCGTGTGTGGGGTGTTGTTACAATTTCGGCAATATCGTTTGTTACGATAGGGTGGGGCGTAACCAGTGGTGCATCAATCACCAGACATCCTTCATCGGTTAGTTGCAGCTGCACACTATCGAAAGGCGTGTACCAAAGGCTGGCATCGGGCCCGTTGAGGCGTCGAAGGGCGATGTGCGATAGCGTTTCAGTCATGCCGTAGGTGCTCCACACCGCATTAGGCAAGGTCTTTAGTTCGGCTGCCAAAGCATCATCAATAGCGCCACCTCCAATAATTAGGTGCTCGATACGAGCCAGCCGAGCGCGCTCTTTCGGTATTTGCAGACTGTTATACACCTGCATGGGCACCATAGCAGCAAAGGTGAAGAGAGGTTGCGTGCCATCGAGAGGTTGCGTGCTATCAATATTAATATGGTATGCCCCTTCTTCAGTTACAATTGTCTTTCTGTTGTCAGCCGAAAAACGTTTAAAGTTGAGCCGAGAGGCCGTGGCCAAAGCCTCGTCAGAAAGCGGATGCCCGCAAGGTTTTTCAGCCACCAAGCACAGCTCACGTTCAATGCTTCGCACAATCATCATCTTGCCCGCGATATAGTCGGCCGACATACACAGCAGCGCAGTGTTGCCCGTCTTCAGGTTTAGAAAGTCGCAGGTGATGCGTGCCGAGTTCATCATCCTCGTTTTCTCCACCAACATGTTCTTTGGTTTGCCTGTCGACCCGCTTGTATGCACCTGTAGGCAGCAGTCATCATTGTTCCAGCTATTGATAAAATCAAATATTGTCATTTCCTTCTTCCTTTACTGATGTTTCTTACAAAGTTACATTATTTTTTGCTATTCGCCTTGCAAATGTACGTGCAATGGTGAAAAATCGGTTAATGAATAGCAAAATCCGTTCAATTGTTGAATATTTGCATTTTTTGAACAAATATTGTTATTCTGTTTCCTCCTTTTTTAGTTATTTTGCAGTGCAAACATGAGGGGGCGAAGTCGTGAGGCCTCCATCCTTCAAAGGCTTTCAAAAGCCAAATTTATCAAAATGAAAAAGAAAAATTTCTTCATAAGATAAAAAGGTAATAGTTTTTAGGATAAGAGGTAACGATACGCAGTGATTGTGTATAAAAATTTTTAGTTTCAATAATCAGTTTGAATTTTTCTGAATAATAAAAGTTACATCTCAACAGGCAATGTTAGTATTTCTATTAGGCATCAAGATTGCGTTCAAGGATAATTTATTGATATATTAATAACTATAAACATATTAAAGAAAATGAGAAAACTTTTCATTTCTATGCTGGCGTTCCTTGCTTCTGTTGCTGCTTTGGCGCAGAATCCCGAAACGTTCAAACCTTATAAAAGCACAGCGCTAAGGTTGCCTTCGGTGCCTTTAGTGGTGTCAGATCCTTATTTCTCTATTTGGTCGCCCTATGATAAGCTTACTGATGGCGACACCCGCCACTGGACCAACGATGAAAAACCCCTTGAGGGCTTATTGCGCGTTGATGGTAAAACCTATCGTTTTATGGGTTCCAGCGAGCGTTCTGTATTAGAAAGCATTGTTCCGATGGCCGACGAAGGCCCTTGGACCGGACTATATACTCGCCAGACGCCAAAAGCCGGATGGCAAGCCCCCGATTTTGATGCCCAAGGTTGGAAAGAAGGCCAAGCTGCTTGGGGCTCTGATGGCCTGAGCTTTGTGCGCACCCGTTGGCGCGAAGAGAACAGCGATCTCTATGTTCGTCGCACCTTTAGTCTCACCTCTGCCGACCTTTCTTCAGACCTGTGGCTGATGTATTCGCACGACGATGTGTTTGAAATCTACATTAACGGCACCAAGGTGGCCGATACGGGCGAAACCTGGCGCGAGGGCGTGAAGCTTCATCTCACCCCTGAACTGAAGCGCCTCTTGAAAGAAGGCAAGAACGTTATTGCCGCCCATTGCCATAACACCACGGGTGGCGCTTATACCGACTTTGGCCTCTATCGCAACATCCTTACCCCCAATGCCGATGTGCAAACCGCTAAGCAGAAGTCGGTTAGCGTGCTGGCCACCTCTACTTATTACACCTTTGCGTGTGGTCCCGTCGACCTCGACGTCGTGTTCACCGCCCCCATGCTCATCAACGATTACGACCTCTTGTCGTCGCCCGTCAATTACATTTCTTATCAGGTGCGTTCTACCGATAACAAGGCCCACGATGTGCAGTTTTATTTAGGTGCCAGCACCCTGTTGGCCGTAAATAAGAGCAACCAGCCCACCGTTTCGTCTACCGTTATCAAGAAGGGCGTTACCTATCTGAAGACAGGCACCATTGAGCAGCCCATCCTGGCCAAGACAGGCGATGGCATCTGCATCGACTGGGGCTACCTCTATCTGCCCAACATCAATGGCGAGGTAAGCCTTGCCTTAGATGCCGACATCAAGGCCTCGTTCTTAGCCAATGGCACCTTGCCCAAGAGCCATGACCAGCTGGTGAGCCGCAAGCCCGCCACCGCCCCCACTTTGGCCTACATGCACAATTTTGGCTCTGTGTCCCAGGCCTCAAGCTATGCCCTTATCGGTTACGACGAGATTGAAGATATCGAGTATATGTACCACCGCTACAAGGGCTACTGGGCCCATAACGGCAACGTCAGCATTTTCGATCAGTTTGAAAAGCTGAACAGCAGTTACAGCAGCATTATGCAGCGTTGTCGCCAGTGGGACAAGCAGCTCTACGACGATGCCTTTGCTGCCGGCAATGCCAAGTATGCCGAGATATTGTCGGGCTCATACCGCCACGTCATCGCCGCCCATAAGCTGTTTCAGGATAAAGATGGCAACCTGTTGTTCTTCTCGAAAGAAAACAACTCGAATGGCTGCGTCAATACCGTCGACCTCACCTATCCCGAGGCGCCCCTCTTCCTTGTTTACAACCCCGAACTGCAAAAGGCTATGATGACCTCTATCTTCGATTATAGCCTGTCGGGTCGCTGGACCAAACCCTTTGCTGCCCACGACCTGGGTCAATATCCTAAGGCCAACGGTCAGGTGTATGGGGGCGATATGCCCCTTGAAGAGGCTGGCAATATGATAACGCTGGCCGCTACCATTGCCAAGCTTGAGGGCAACACCCACTATGTAGACAAGTATTGGGACTTGCTGAAAACCTGGACCGACTACCTCGTAGATAATGGTCAAGACCCCGCCAACCAGCTCTGCACCGACGACTTTGCTGGCCACTGGGCTCATAACGCCAACCTTTCTATCAAGGCTATTATGGGCGTTGCCGGCTTTGCCGAGATGGCTCGCATTAAGGGCGATGCCGCTACGGCCGATAAATACATGGCCAAGGCCCGTGCCATGGCTACACAATGGGAGCAGACTGCTCGCGAAGGCAACCACTATCGTTTGGCTTTCGACCGCCCCAACACCTGGAGCCAGAAATATAATATGGTGTGGGATAAGTTGTGGAATATCAACATCTTCCCCAACAACGCCATGCAGAAAGAGGTGAAGTTCTATCTCACCAAGCAGAACAAATATGGCTTGCCCCTCGACGTCAGAAAAGATTATACCAAGAACGACTGGATAATGTGGACCGCGGCCATGGCCTCTGACAACAAGACATTCTTGAGGTTTGTTGATCCGATATACGATTATATCAACGAAACGCAGTCGCGTGTGCCCATTAGCGATTGGTACGACACCAAGACCGGTCTCATGGTAGGCTTTAAGGCACGCTCGGTGATAGGAGGATTTTGGATGAAGGTGCTGGCCGATAAGATGGCCACCGCTCGTAAATAATCTCCCTTACATCCTTCATATAACCCGTGTAACCGCATAGAAAAACCCTATAAAACGAAGCAAAACGAAGTGAAATTAGTTCTTAGATATTGCCTACAATAAGCATATACCATATATATAAATACGCGTATAAAGAGATAACTAAGAACCATGTCTGACAGACACTCCTGTGCCGTTTGCTCATGATGGCGGCGCCAGGAGTGTCTGCTTTTTTTGTGCTCCCCGTCCCATTATTTGGCTGCTTGCAGAAAAATGTGTAATTTTGCATTTTAGTTGACGAGTTGACAAGTTGACGAGTTGACAAGTTGACGAGTTCTCGCTGAAGCAAGCGGCAAAGCCGAGCGGACAAGATACCGAACGTAAAACAATATAAAGAAGCAACCCTACCGTGCCCATTATAAACATCACATCGCTCAACCATCCTGGTGTTGAGATATTTCATTCGCTTACCGAAGCCCAACTGCGCCATCAGGTAGAAACCGAGATCGGACTGTTCATAGCCGAGAGCCCGAAGGTGATACGTGTGGCCCTTGATGCTGGCTACCAGCCCTTGGCCCTGTTGTGCGAAGAGCGACACATCACAGGCGACGCTGCCGACATCATTGCTCGTCACCCACAGATGCCCGTCTATACTGGTACGCGCGACCTTCTTACCCGCCTCACCGGTTACAAGCTCACCCGTGGTGTGCTGTGTGCCATGCAGCGGCGCCCCATGCCCACTGTTGAGGCCGTTTGTCGCGATGCCCGTCGTGTGGTGGTAATAGATAACGTGGTCGATACCACCAATATAGGCGCCATCTTCCGTTCGGCTGCCGCCTTGGGCATTGATGCTGTGCTGCTCACCCCCAACTCGTGCGACCCTCTCAACCGTCGCTCTGTGCGCGTGTCAATGGGTTCGGTCTTCCTCTTGCCCTGGACATGGATAGAAGCCCCTCTAACCTCGCTTCACGCTCTTGGTTTCAAGACGGCCGCCATGGCCCTTACTGATAAGTCGGTGGCCCTCGATAACCCGCAACTGATGGCCGAGCCTCGTCTGGCCATCATCATGGGCACCGAGGGCGATGGTCTTCCTCACGATACCATAGCCCAGGCCGACTATGTAGTGCGCATACCCATGTCGCATCAAGTCGACTCGCTCAACGTAGCTGCCGCCTCGGCAGTAGCCTTTTGGCAGTTGTGTCACAAGTCATAGCTTGCCCCTCGTCAGCTCGTCAACCAATTAGCTCGTCCGCTCGGCTTTGCCGCTTGCTTCAGCAAGAACTCGTCAACTCGTCAACTCGTCAACTCGTTAACTAATAAAAATAATGTCAACAAAAGTAAGAATACACACTACACAGGGCGACATCACTGTTCGCCTGTATGATGAAACACCCCTTCATCGCGACAATTTTATCAAGTTGGCCAAAGAAGGCTACTATGATGGCACACTGTTTCACCGTGTTATAGCCAACTTCATGATTCAGGGTGGCGACCCCGACAGTCGTCAGGCACCCGCTGGCAAGATGTTGGGCGCTGGTGGCCCCGACTATACCATCGCTGCTGAGATACAGCCCGCCCTCTTTCACAAGCGTGGCGCCCTGTGTGCCGCCCGTTTGGGCGACGAGGTAAACCCTAACCGCGAGTCGAGTGGTAGCCAGTTTTACATTGTTTGGGGCGACGTATATAAGCCCGCGCAGCTCAAGCAGATGGAGAAGCAGATGAAGCAAAACCAAGTAACCATCACCTTCAACGACCTCGTTACCTATCACAAAGACGAGATTATGGAGATGCGCCGCAACCGCGACCGTGCTGGCCTGCAAGAGATGCAAGACCGACTGATGCAAGAGGCGCAAGATATTTGCAAGGCTAACCCCGTGGGTTTCAGCGCGGAACAGACCGAAGCCTATACCACGCTGGGTGGCACACCACACCTTGATGGGCAGTACACCGTGTTTGGCGAAGTAGAGGAAGGTCTCGACGTAGTAGACAAGATACAGAGCTGCGACACCCTTCCTAACGACCGTCCTGCCACCGATATCACCATGACGGTAGAAGTGCTCGATTAAAAAAAACATGCCCAAAACATTACTTTTTAAGAAAAACTTTGCAATATAAAAAATAATGACTATTTTTGCAAAAGATATGTAGCGTGTTTGTAATAAACAGAAATAGCGCCTGTTACGACTACACCAATCCGTGGGTAAGAAACCTACAGTTTCTATCACCCCAGCAATGCTATGTAGCGTGACAGAAATGATAGAATAAATAAAGTATTTAAAAAATAGTGATTTGTGTCAGCCTGTGAAGGTTGAGGTTTTAAATGTTATTAATTGTAAGGTTTGGACGGACATTATCCGTTCAATGTGTGAGTCGGGTGGATGCGAATCCGCCCGCTTTTTTTATCCTTTCGCTTTTCTAAACCACGCGCATGCACGAAACCGATAATAAGAACACTACATTATTAATGGATGCTAAATAAACACTAAATATCCACTCTTTTTAGGCGAAAGGTAGGCTAATTGAAAAAAAAGCAGTATTTTTGCAATAAGAAATAAGTCAAATATTGCTTAATAAAACCAATCAAAAAAATATAAACCCAACCCGATATCATTGATATCAATTATTAATCCTTCATATTGTTTAGTAAAACTATGACATTTAAAATCTTATGTACGTCGTTGGTGGCACTCATGTCGGTGACCATGACAACGCAAGCTGCTACTGAGAAAGAGCCTGTCGACTATGTAAACCCATTGGTGGGTACCGAGTCGAAGATAGAGCTTTCTACGGGTAACACCTATCCAGCCATCGCCATGCCGTGGGGTATGAACTTCTGGATGCCGCAAACTGGTAAGATGGGCGATGGATGGGCATACGTGTATTGGGCCGACAAAATTCGTGGCTTCAAGCAAACACACCAGCCCAGCCCCTGGATTAACGACTACGGCCAGTTTTCTATCCTTCCCGTAACCGGCGCTCCCGTTTTCGATCAAGACAAGCGTGCCTCGTGGTTCTCTCACAAAGCCGAGATAGCCAAACCTTATTATTATCGTGTTTATTTGGCCGACTATGACATCGTGGCCGAGATGGCACCCACCGAGCGTGCTTGTGCTATGCGTTTCACCTTCCCCGAGACCGACCAGTCGTTCATCGTGGTCGACGCTTTCGACCGCGGCTCATACGTAAAAATTCTTCCCGAAAAGAACATGATTGTAGGTTATACCACCCGCAATAGCGGTGGCGTGCCCGACAACTTCAAAAACTATTTCGTACTGAAGTTTGACAAGCCCTTCACCTACAAGGCCGCCGTTACCGATGGTAACATAGGCGAAGGCACCGTTGAGGCCAAGTGTAACCACGCTGGCGCCATCATAGGTTTTACAACCAGCCGTGGCGAGCAGGTAAACGTACAGGTGGCATCGTCGTTCATCAGCGAAGAGCAGGCTATGCGTAACTTGGGCGAGCTGAAGGGTGGCAACTTTGAAAAGGTGAAAGCACGTGGCCGCAAGGCTTGGAACGATGTGCTGGGCAAGATTGAGGTTGAAGACAAGAATGTCGACCACCTGCGCACCTTCTATTCATGCTATTACCGTTCGGTGCTGTTCCCCCGCTCGTTCTTCGAGTACGACGCTGAGGGCAAAGTGGTACACTACAGCCCCTATAATGGCGAGGTGAAGCCTGGCTATATGTTTACCGACACTGGCTTCTGGGACACCTTCCGCTGCCTCTTCCCTTTCCTCAATGTCATGTATCCGTCGATGAACGCCAAGATGCAAGATGGTCTGGTAAACGCTTATCTTGAGAGCGGCTTCTTGCCCGAGTGGGCCAGCCCTGGCCATCGTGGCTGTATGGTGGGTAACAACTCGGCATCTATCGTGGCCGACGCTTACCTTAAGGGCTGCCGTGGCTACGATGCCGAAACCCTGTGGAAGGCTGTTGTGCATGGTGCCAATGCCGTACATCCCACCGTGTCGTCAACCGGACGTCTGGGTTACGAATATTATAACACCTTGGGCTATGTGCCTTACGATGTGAAAATTAACGAGAACGTAGCGCGCACCCTCGAGTATGCTTACAACGACTGGTGCATCTACCAGTTTGGTAAATCGTTGGGCAAGAGCGAAAAAGAACTGAAACCCTTCCGCGAGCGCTCGTTCAACTATAAGAACGTGTTTGACAAAGAAACCAACTTGATGCGCGGACGCAACAAAGACGGCAATTTCCAGTCGCCCTTCTCACCCTTCAAATGGGGCGATGCCTTCACCGAGGGCAACAGTTGGCACTACACATGGTCGGTATTCCACGACCCGCAGGGACTCATCAATCTCATGGGTGGCAAGCAAAACTTCAACCAGATGCTCGACTCTGTGTTCAATGTACCGCCAGTGTTCGATGACAGCTACTACGGTGGTGTCATCCACGAGATTCGCGAGATGCAGATTATGAACATGGGTAACTACGCCCACGGCAACCAGCCCATACAGCACATGCTCTACCTCTACGGCTATTCGGGCCAGCCCTGGAAGACCCAGTACTGGATTCGTGAGACCATGGACAAGCTCTACACTCCCAACCCTGATGGCTATTGTGGCGACGAGGATAACGGACAAACCTCGGCATGGTATGTATTCTCGGCTATGGGCTTCTACCCCGTATGCCCTGGCAGCAACCAGTATGTGCTGGGAACACCTTACTTTGACAAGATGACCCTGCATCTGGAGAATGGCAAAACCATGACCATCACGGCGAAAGGCAATTCTGACGAAACACGTTATGTGAACAGCATGACGCTGAATGGTGTGCCTTATAATCACAACTTCCTCAACCACAGCGATTTGATGAATGGTGGCAACATCGAGTTTACCATGAGCGCTACACCTAACAAGCAGCGCGGCACACTCGACGAAGACGTGCCTTACTCGTTCTCTAACACGCTGAAAGCTGTGAAGACCAAAAAGGGTAAGAAAAAGTAGACTGAGTGAAATTGCTGATAAGCCATAACGGCCCAGATGATATTGTTGTATGTCTGACGATATATGATTGCCGTTTTGATATATGATTGCCGTTTTGATGTAAAAATGGATGTGCTTGTCAACTGAAAATGGATATTTATGCAAAAAGCGACCTGTTTCTGTATATTTATACAGTGGGTCGCTTTTTGTTTTGTTTACTTAATATCTGTTAATATTATTACGAATTATAAGCAGATGCCGCTATTTGCTTACACTTTTCAAAGTTGATACTTCTCATTTGAGAAAGCATGGGTTTCACCTCCTGAAACCCATGCTTTTAGTGGCTGAAACCCTTGGTTTCACAGCCTAAAACCCATGCTTTCAGATCGTAATTTGATGCCTTTCTGAAAACGCTCTCCATGCCCCTGAAACGGTATATTTATGCAGTTAGTTGGAGGACGGGGCACGGAGGCCACCGTCCTACTATGATATCCCTTGCTTGAATAGACTCGTCCTACTATGATATCCCCTGCTTGAATAGACTTTTCCTACTTAGCTTACCCCACAATATGCAAATCTCCTTGTCTCCTTGTCAACTCGTCTCTCGTCCCTTGTCCTACTATGATATCCCCTGCTTGAATAGTCTTGTCCTACTTGGCTTACCCCACAATATGCAAATCACCTTGTCAACTCGTCAACTCGTCCCTCGTCAACTGTATATATATAATAAGGTGTATAACCCATAACCTTTTCCTATATATAATTCTCATAAACAATTATCCCATTTAGGTAATATTTGTTAACCTACCTCGCCTTCCATCCTCCCTCAAAATCGCTTTCCTAACAAATGTTAATGTCCTCATTTTATGCCGTTTAGGCTACAATGTTGTTATTTATGCGTTTTTTTTGCTGTCTGTTTGTTAAAATAAGACTCTGTTTTGTAACTTTATTGAACACATATTTGCCTATTACAATAATAATTTGTAATTTTGCGGCCGTATTTTTATAAAAATTTTATATAGTCTTTAGGAGATTTTATGAAGAGAAGATTTCTATTGTTCTTGACCGTAATGCTCGTAAACATTGTAGCAGCGTTCGGTCAAACGAAGATTTCCGGAACAGTAATCTTCCAGGATGATGGCGAGCCCGTTATCGGCGCCACGGTTCTTGTTGATGGAAGCAAGGTCGGTACGGTAACAGACATCGACGGTAAGTTCACTCTGGAGGTTCCTGCAGGAAAAAAGATTCAGGTAAGCTACGTTGGTATGGAAACTCAGACACTGGTAGCTAAGCCCGGTATGAAAATTGCTTTGAAGTCGAATACGGTCATCGACGAGGTGGTCGTAACCGGTATGTCAAAGATGGACCGCCGTACCTTTACGGGTGCCACCGATAAGGTGGATGCAAAGGACGCTATCCTTAATGGTGTGGCCGACGTGAGCCGTTCACTGGAAGGACGTTCTGCTGGTGTGTCAGTACAGAACGTGTCAGGTACCTTTGGTACCGCACCTAAGATTCGTGTGCGTGGTGCCACCTCTATCTACGGTAGCTCTAAGCCGCTGTGGGTGGTTGACGGCGTTATTATGGAAGATGTGAGCGACGTGAGCGCCGACGACCTGTCGTCAGGTGACGCTGAAACGCTGGTATCTTCAGCCATTGCTGGTCTTAACTCAGACGATATCGAGAGCTTCCAAATTTTGAAAGACGGTTCTGCTACCTCTATCTATGGTGCTCGCGCCATGGCTGGTGTGATCGTTGTTACTACCAAGAAGGGTCGTAACGGTCAGGCTCACATCAACTACTCAGGCGAGTTTACCACCCGTTTGAAGCCCAGCTACAGCAACTTCAACATCCTCAACTCGCAAGACCAGATGGATATCTATAAGGAAATGCGCGATAAAGGATGGTTGAACCTCACCGACGTGCTCAACGGTAGCAACTATGGTGTATATGGTAAGATGTATGAGCTGATCAACACTTACGATCACAAAACCGGACAGTTTGCACTGGCCAACACCGTCGAGGCTCAGAACGCATATCTGCAGCAGGCCGAGATGCGTAACACCAACTGGTTTGACGTGTTGTTCCGCAACAACGTGATGCAGAACCACTCTGTAAGCTTGAGCGGTGGTACCGAGAAGTCAAACTACTATGCTTCAATGTCGGCAATGATCGATCCAGGCTGGTACAAAGACAGCAAGGTAAACCGTTACACTGCCAACTTGAATGTTACTCATCACATCATCGACCAGCTGTCGATGAACGTTATTGCCAGCGCATCTTATCGTAAGCAGCAGGCTCCTGGTACACTGAGCCAGGACGTAAACGCCGCTTCAGGTGAGGTACGTCGCGACTTTGATATCAACCCCTATTCGTACGCTTTGAACTCATCGCGTGCCCTTGATCCCGATACTTATTATCTCTCTAACTATGCTGCGTTCAACATCTTGAACGAGCTTGAGAATAACCGTATCGACCTGAACGTGGTAGATACCAAGTTCCAGGCCGAGCTGAAGTATAAGCCCATTCGCGACCTCGAATTTTCGGCTATTGGTGCATTGAAGTATGCTGCTACCTCGCAGGAGCACCGCATTACCGAGAACTCGAACCAGGCTAACGCTTACCGTGCTATGAAAAATACTACGGTGCGCGACAACAACAGCTTCCTGTATAAAGATCCCGATAACCCCTATGCACTGCCTATCACTGTGCTGCCCCAGGGTGGTTTCTACAAGCGTACTGACAACCGTATGCTTAGCTACGACTTCCGCGCTACCGCTAACTATAACCACACCTTCAACCGCATACACATCGTAAACCTGTTTGGTGGTATGGAGGCTACAAACATTGAGCGTACACGTTCATGGTTTAATGGTGTAGGTATGCAGTACAACCAGAGCGAGGTGCCCTTCTACATCTACCAGTTCTTCAAGCGTGCGCAAGAGGCTGGTCACGACTATTATACACTGGGCCACAGCTACTCACGTTCAGCTGCCTTCTTTGCTAACGGTACCTATTCATACCAAGGCAAGTACAACTTGAACGGTACCATCCGTTACGAGGGTTCAAACATGTTGGGTCGTAGCCGTTCGGCTCGCTGGTTGCCCACCTGGAACCTCTCTGGTTCATGGAACATGCACGAGGAGAAATTCTTCGACATCTTCCGTCCCACATTGTCACACTTCACGCTGAAAGCATCTTATAGTTTGACTGCTGACCGTGGCCCTGCCTCGATCACCAACTCTACTTCTATCTTCTCAGCTTACAACCCCTATCGTCCGTTCTCTACTGATAAAGAGTCAGGTATCGCTCTGTATCAGACTGGTAACGACGAGCTGACCTATGAGAAGAAACACGAATGGAACTTCGGCGTTGACGCTGGCTTCCTTAACAACCGTATCAACGTAACGTTAGACGTTTATCGTCGTAACAACTACGACCTGATTGGTGTCGTTAACACACAGGGTGTGAACCGTAGCGTTATGTCGTATGGTAACGTTGCTTCAATGAAGTCGCACGGCGAGGAGTTGAGCATCTCTACCACCAATATTAAGAATAAGGACTTCAGCTGGACTACCAACTTTATCTATTCACACGCTGTGAACGAGGTTACTGAGCTGATGTCGCAAGCAAACACCATGGACTATATCTCTGGTTCTGGTTTCGCCATGACAGGTTATCCTGTACGTGCCCTCTTCTCAATTCCTTTCGTAGGATTGAACGAGAATGGTTACCCCATGTTCATCAACGAGAAGGGTAACGTTACTACCACCGATATCAACTTCCAGGAGCGTGATAACAATAGCTATCTGAAGTATGAAGGTCCTACTGATCCTGTTTACACGGGTTCATTAGGTAACATCTTAACATACAAAGGCTTCCGTTTGAACATCTTCCTTACCTATTCGTTCGGAAATGTGGTACGTCTCGACCCCGTATTCAGCTACAAGTATAACGACTTGTCATCAATGACTAAGGAGTTTAAGAACCGCTGGATGATGCCTGGCGACGAGAATATAACAAACGTTCCCGTTATCCTCAGCAAGCGTGAGTATAATGACAACTATGAGCTCCATTACGGTTACAACGCTTACAACTATTCAACCGAGCGTGTGGCTAAGGGCGACTTCATCCGTATGAAGGAAATTTCATTCGGTTACGACTTCCCCTCAAAATGGTTCAAAGGAATGGCTCTGAACAGCCTCTCTGTGAAGCTGCAGGGTACCGACCTCTTCCTCATCTATGCTGACAAGAAGCTCAACGGACAAGATCCTGAGTTCTTCCGCGCTGGTGGTGTGTCGGCTCCTATGCCTAAGCAGTTTACGCTGACAGTAAAAGCTGGTTTCTAATCTTTATGTATAGGTATTACACACTGGCTTTAAAACATTCAGTAAAGAAACAAATAACAATGAAAACAAAGAAATTATATATAGCATTGTCGATGTTGGCCGCTACTGTGGGCTTTAGCTCTTGCGATAGCTACCTTGACAAACTGCCCGATAACCGTATGGAGCTCAGCACTCCTGAGGATGTGAGCAAGTTGCTGGTGTCAGCTTATTCGGAGATCCACCCCGTTTACATTCTTGAAATGTATTCGGACAACACTGACGAATATGACAACACTGCATGGACCGCTGAAAGCCGCATGCAGGATCAGGCTTATGCTTGGAAAGATATTACCGACCCCGGTTCAACAAACGAGTCGGTTGTTAATATTTGGGATGGCTACTATTCAGCCGTTCGTACCTGTAATGAGGCTATCGCTTACATTAAGAAGCTGAGCGCTGCCGAGCAGGAAAATTATAAAGCACAGCTGGGCGAGGCGCTCGTAGCTCGCGCTTATGCCGAGTTTATGCTCTCTACCGTGTTCTGCCGTGCTTACAACCCCGAGACAGCAGCTACCGATTTGGGCCTGCCTTATCCCACCGAGCCCAACTATTCATTGGTAGTAAACTATGAGCGTGGCACACTGGCCGATCTTTATGCTAAGATCGATGCCGACCTGAAAGAGGGTCTGCCCTTGCTCACCAATACTTACGATCATCCTAAGTTCCACTTTACACCGGCTGCCGCTAACGCCTTTGCCGCTCGTTTCTATCTGTATTATCAGAAACCTGAATTGGCCATCACTCACGCTAATGCAGTGTTAGGAACTGAGCCCGCTTCAAAGTTGCGTAACTGGACGGCTTGGAACCAGTTGAGTGTAAACGATCAAGTTCAGCCCAACGCATACGTTAATTCAAGCAACCCTGCTAACCTTCTCTTGCAGGTTGTTTACTCTGGTTGGGGTTTCTACGGTGGTCCTACATTGCTGGCTAAGAAGTATGCACACGGCCGTTTGATCTCTCAAACTGAGACCCTGCAGGCGCAAGGTCCTTGGGGTAAAACAGCCGATGTTTGCGGTTACACCGTGTTCTCTACTGACGCACTACCAAACTATTTCTTGCGTAAGAACCCTGGAATTCTTCAGTACACCGACGAGCAGCAAACCACTGGCTTTATCCAGAGCGAAATGTCTTGCTTCAACACCGACGAAACCTTATTGGTACGTGCCGAGGCTTATGCTATGTTGAAAGACTATCCCAATGCTTTGAAGGACGTCAACGCCGAGCTGTCGGCTTTCGCACCCAGTGCTAAGCCTCTGACACTTGACGGCATCAAGGATTTCTATGACAACCTTGACTACTATACACCTGAGAACCCCACACCTAAGAAGGAGTTGCACCCCAGCTTCACATTGGATATGGAAAATCAGGAGCCTATGTTGCAGTGCATCTTGCAGCTGCGTCGTCTGCTCACCATTCATGAGGGTCTGCGTATGCAAGATATCAAGCGTTACGGTATCACCATCTATCGTCGTCGCCTCACTGAGGGTAACGAGATTGAGCGTGTAACCGATAAGATGGACAAGGACGATCCTCGTCTCGCTATCCAGCTGCCTACTGAGGTGCTCAGCGCTGGTATGCAAGCTAACCCCCGCAACACCACGAACAAATAAATAAGATACAGAGATGAAAAAAAATATATATGCTATTTTGCTGGCCTTCGTAGCAAGCTTCGCTTTGATGTCTTGCTCTGACGATGATCCCAGCTCAGAGAGCATCTTCCCCACCACATCGCCCAAACGCGACGCGTTTGACAAGTGGTTGCTCGAAAACTATACCTTCCCCTACAATGTAGAGATGAAGTATAAGATGGAAGATATCGAGAGCGATATGAAATACCACTTGGTACCTGCCGACTCGGCAAAGACTGCCAAGCTGTCTATTATCATGAAGTATCTTTGGTTCGATGCTTATAACGAGGTGGTAGGCCCCGACTTCATCAAGGAAAATATGCCGCGTACCATCCACTTCATTGGCTCGCCCGCTTATAATAGCGAGGGCACCATGGTGCTGGGTACTGCCGAGGGTGGTTTGAAGATTACACTGTATATGGTTAACTCGCTCGACGACGAGACACTGAAGGATTATGATACGATGAACAAGTATTATTTCCACACCTTGCATCACGAGTTTACCCACATCTTGAACCAGAAAATTCCTTACGATCAGAGCTATAAGCTGATTACGGAGAGTGGTTATGTAAGTGGCGACTGGTATCTCATTCCTGACAAAACTGCTCACCAGGCTGGTTTCATCACTCCCTATGCTATGGTTGAGCCCCTTGAGGACTTTGCTGAGATGCTGTCAGGCTATGTAACAATGTCGCAGAGCGAGTGGAACGCTATCTTGGCCGACGCTGGCACCACCGGTGCTGCAAGCATCTCGGCTAAACTCGACATCGTGCGTCACTATATGCAAGATTCATGGAATGTTGACATCGACCAGTTGCGTGCCGCTGTATTGCGTCGCGCCAGCACGCTTAGCGCTGTTGACCTGGAGCATCTTAACTAATGCCTCGCTTAGGTCTAACATTGATGTAATATCAGTTATATTTTAAAAAGAAAACAACAATGAAAAAGATATTATTAGGTTCAGCCGTTGCCCTTGCAACTCTCAGCCTCCAGTCGTGCTTGACTGACGACAAGGAACTGTTTGACGAGTCTGCAGCCAATCGTATCGAGGCTGTTGTGGCTGCCGACAAGCAACTGCTCGAGTCGGCTACCAACGGATGGCAGCTTCACTACTACACTGGCAAACAATATACGGGCGGTGGCTACACCATGTTTGTGAAATTTAAGGACGGAAAGGCTTATGCCTCTTCTGATATAGCACCCGCCGACTCGGTGGCTACCTCAAGCTATGATGTGATTAAAGACAAGGGCCCAGTTATTACCTTTAATACAGAAAATGGCATCATGCACTTCTTGGCACAGCCTTATCAGAACGATGTTGATGGCGAGCAGGGCGACTATGAGTTTGTGATCATGCGTACCACTACCGACTCTATCTTTGTACAGGGTAAGAAGTGGGGCAACGAAATGGTGTTCACTCGTGTTGCTGATGATGTTAACTGGGAAGACCAGATTAACAAGATGCACAAAGTGTTCTACTCGATGAAGTGGGCCTACACTGTTGATGGCGCTGAAAACGAACAGGTATCGTTTGATCCTTCTGCACGTCGTATGTATGTAGGCGACAATGATGATGCTGGTGTGCCCTTCTATGTTACCACTGATGGTATTGCTTTCCGCGAGGCCGTTAAGATCAATGGTAAAGAGCTGACATCGCTGCATTACGATGCCACCACTAAGATGCTGAGCTCTACTGAGGCCGCTCTGAACATGACGGCTTATATTCCCGAGGGTTATCATGAAATTGACGATTTCGTCCAGGCATGGAAACTGAAATACTATGATAGCTCGAACAAAAAGTATGTTAAAGCCGACTTCAATATACAAGGTGTATCGACATTGATTAAGCAGAAGTCGCTTACCGACTTGTATTGTGTGCTGTCGCTGGGTAACAACATCGATTTCCCCATGTTTGCAAGCTATTCGCCCATCACTGGAACGGCTACTATTCCGATGCAATATGTGAAGGACCCCACGGGCACCTTCCCCATGCTTATGATGCTGGGCGTAAACAGTGTTGAAGGTAATGTTTTCTTCAACGATTGGGAGATAGCACAGGATGCTACTACTAAAAAGTGGATGTTGAGAGATCCTAAAGGACAAGCTGATAGCATTCTTCTTTTAGGTGCTTCAAATCAAGGTGCACCGCTTTACGCGAAGAGTGATGGCTCTTATACAGAAGATGGTGATGATCCTGATGCTAAGAGCCTTGCTGTTTTGTATATCTTCTTCGAAGTGTCAACTTTGACCAGCAACTAAGCATCTTCAGAAATAATATTCAACAAGAAAAAGAATGTGAACGCCCGTAAGGGCTTCACATCTTTACATACATTTCACGAATATGAAAAAAATATTTGGATTTTTAACCCTCGCGCTGGCTACTACCGCGTTGTTCTCTTGTAGCGACGACGATAACAATTCAAACACCACTGTTGATGGTGTGCAGATTGTAACTCGTCCTTCTGAGATAGCACCTGCTGGCGGCGAGTCGGCCATTGAGGTAAACAAACCCGTGGCCAGTGTATATGCCACAAACGCATGGCTGAATGTTACAGCTGATGGCAATACCGTGAAACTGTCGGCCGATGCTAACAGCTCGGTTGAGTCGCGCCACTCAAATGTTGTGATCAAGGCTTCTGAAAACGACTCTACTGTTATCAGTGTGTCGCAGCTCGGATTGGTCTTCCACTATGAGGATGGCAACGTTTCAATGGGTAACAATGGTGGTAAGTTTGCTAAATTTGTAAAGCACAACGAGCCCATGGAGATTGAACGTATGCCCGAGTGGGCCAGCGCTACCGTAGATGGCGACAGCATTCGTGTTGACGTTTCGGCTAACACTACTGGCAACGCTCGTGGTGGTTACGTAGTGTTCAAGTCGAGCGCTTTGAAAGACTCTATTCTTATCAGCCAGGCCGACTTTAGCCAGCTTAAGGGCGACTACTACTTCGGTGGTTACGACCTTACAACAGGTCAGGAAGGCTCTACCGCTGCTAAGCTTTATACAAAGAACAGAATGTATTATGTTCAGTTGACTAATCTTAAGTGGAGATTCGACTGCCTCTATGATGAAAAGAACATGACCCTGACTACTTATAATGCTACATGGGTTGGTACATTGAATAATCAGTATTATATTGCCTCAATGTTGCTGAGCGACCAAGGTACGATTAGTGCTGATGATAAGATTACGGGCCAGTTCACCTTTAACGTTTTCGATGACGGCACGATCATCGCAGTGCTCGGTGGTCAGTATGATGAAGACTCGAAAGTTGCTGGTATGGCCTTCGCTGCTTGTACAAAGCAGAACCTTTCTACCTACCAGGGCATTTCAGCAGGCTTCGCTCCTTGCTTGCTGCTCCGTCTGCCCCCCGATGCTGATGTAGAAACTCAGGCCAAAGCAAAGGCGAGAGCTTCGAAAATAATGAAACGTATGGGTGCTAATAAGAACCCCATGTATCAGATGCCTTCAGTATTGAAGTGGAAATAAGCGATAGAAATCTCTTATAAGATATATTTATAAAATGAAAAATCCCGACATTGCGAAATGTCGGGATTTTTTTATCACCTTTAGTTGTGTACCAATGTGCCAATAGGCTCGCCATCCATTACCTTCTTCAGGTTTCCTACGACGTCCATGTTAAACACATAGATGGGCAGGTTGTTCTCTTTGCACATGGTGGTGGCTGTAAGATCCATCACCTTCAAACCACGCGTGTAAATCTCGTCGTAGGTAATGTCGCTAAACTTGGTGGCAGTGGGGTCTTTCTCGGGGTCGGCGGTGTAGATGCCGTCAACGCGCGTGCCCTTCAGCATCACGTCGGCTTCAATCTCAATGCCGCGCAACGACGATCCTGTGTCGGTGGTGAAGTAGGGCGAGCCTGTGCCTGCCGAGAAGATGCATACGTAGCCTACCTCCATGGCCTCGATGGCTTTCCATTTGCTGTAGAACTCGCCAATAGGCTCCATGCGTATGGCGGTAAGCACCTTGGTCTTCACGCCTACAGCTTCAAGGGCCGAGCTCAGTGCCAGCGAGTTGATAACGGTTGCGCACATGCCCATCTGGTCGCCCTTCACACGGTCGAAACCTTTTGAGGCGCCACTCAGTCCGCGGAAGATGTTTCCGCCACCTATCACGATGCCTATCTGCACGCCCATCTGGCTCACTTCTTTAATTTGTTCAGCATACTGGCCCAAGCGTTCGGGGTCGATACCAAAACTCTGTTTGCCCATCAGGCTCTCGCCGCTGAGCTTCAGCAGTATTCTTTTAAATCTTGCCATAGTAATGTCTTTTTTTACTTTTAATTATTGATGTTTTTATTTATGTTCTTCTTTCAGTTTTGATGCCTCGGTGTTTATCACAAAGCTCACTTCTTTAAAAGCATAGGTGCGGTTGTGTCCGTCAGCATCGGTAAGGATAAGTTGGCCTGTGGGCGTCACGTCTTTGATACGCGCCATAAATAGCTCATGCGCGTCATGGTAGGGCCATAGCCCCTCTTTACGATATAGCGCCTGCTTGTATTGTGCCATTATTGGGTCGTCGTGCCCTTCGCTCACCAGTTGGTAGTAATGCTCAAAGTGGTGCAGCACCTTCTCCAGTACCTCGTCGGGGGGCGTGTCGTGGCCAACAATTTGTCGTAGCGATACGGGGTTTGGGGCGTTGCTCACAAACGTTTCTTGGTTAATGTTTATGCCCACGCCGTAAATGCAACGACGTATGGTTTGTCCCGATAAGGAGGTTTCAATCAGTGTTCCGCTTATCTTTCGATCGCGCCAATAAACATCGTTGGGCCATTTCAGCGTAATGTACGATGTATATTCGTCGAGTGCGGCTTTTACCGCCAGTGCTCCTGCCATTGAGAGAATGTATTGTTGGCGAGCAGCCACGGCTTTCGGAAAGAGCGACACCGAGAACAGTAGGTTTTTACCCGCCTCGCTCTCCCAATGGTTGGTGCCCTGTCCGCGTCCGCTTTCTTGATATTGCGCCGTGATGATGGTCATCTCTTCGGTGGCAGTAGTGCCAATGGGCATCTGCTTGGCATAGTTGTTGGTAGAGTCGGTAACCTCTAACCGTATATATCTTCTTTTCATCCGTCTCTTTCCCTTTTCCCTTTTCCCTTAGAATAGTTGCATGGGGTTAAAAGCATCAATGATGTGTTCTAACTTCATGTTTTGGGCGTTAGTGCCCACGATTGTAATGATGTCGAAGCGAAGTAGTGCGTCAACGCGGCACATCTTGACATAGTTGTTGGCCGAGAGGGCAATGTTGCGGGCCTTGGTAGGGTTTACAGCGTCGGCGGCGAGCATCAGCACCTCGCTTTTGCGCGTCTTCACCTCAACAAATACAAGGGTCGACGGGTCGGGGGCTTGCGCAATGATGTCAATGTCGCGGGCTCCGCTCCGCCAGTCGCGCTCAATGATGCGATAGCCTTTTTGCTGAAGGTATTCGGCGGCCATCTCTTCGCCCCATTTTCCTAACTCGTTGTGTGCTGCCATCTTATTTCTTTATTTTGTTTTTTGAGGGGTGTATAATATATAATGTGTAGTAGCTGGTATTCTACTTCAACTGCAAAAATACCTCTTTTCTATAAACCCGCAAAGCAAACCCACATAAATTTTGCCATCACCATGCTTGCAGTGGCAATAATACAATAGAATAGAGGTAATAATAGAGCATAACCAAAGGTGATATCATAGTAGGACAGGGGCCTCCGCGCCCCGTCCTCCCGCCCCAAACCGTCATGCTTGGTGTGGTATAGTAGGACAGTGCCCTCCGGAGACCCTCGTCCTACTATGATATGCCTTGCTTGAATAGCCCTCCCCACACACCAGCGGCGCAACACTGTTATTATCAATAGCTTTCTCCGTCGCAAGCCCCACTTCCCCTCCAATAGCTTGCCCTTAAACAAAAGATTTTATGAAAAAACTTGTCAAAATGTTTGGAGGTTTCAATAAAAGTTTATACCTTTGCACTCGCTTTTAAGAAGTAGCGGGATGTAGCGCAGTTGGTAGCGCACGCGTCTGGGGGGCGTGAGGTCGCAAGTTCGAGTCTTGTCATCCCGACTGAAAAGGATTAGAATGTTGAGAAATCAATGTTTTAATCCTTTTTCGTTTTCTCTACTCGCCACGCTCGCACCTCGTATTTTAATCAAACCCTAAACAATACTAAAAAAAAAGTGTTTCTTTTGTGTTGTGGCTGATTTGTCTTATCTTTGTATCAAACAAATGGCACCCCATTTATAACTTAATTGCTGCCGCAAGGCAACACAATATGATTGTATGGCCATGACACAATATTCATTATATGCACCCCAGCATTTTGATACAACAATAGGGCTTCCTGCCTCAAAGAGCATTAGTAACCGAGCACTGATTATTCATGCCTTGTCGCATGGAGATATCATGCCGCGCCACCTGTCCGACTGCGACGATACTGAGGTAATGCTGCACGCCTTGCAGAATATGCCACCTGTGATTGATATCAAGGCGGCGGGAACAGCTATGCGTTTCCTTACCGCCTTTCTGTCGGTAACGCAGGGCGAACATGTTATTACGGGCACCGACCGCATGAAGCATCGACCCATAGGCATCTTGGTAGATGCGTTGCGATACCTGGGTGCCGACATTACGTATGAAGGCGAAGAGGGCTATCCGCCCTTATGCATCAAAGGCAAGGCACTGGAGGGTGGGGCGCTGGAAATTGCTGGAAATGTGAGCTCGCAGTATATCTCGGCTCTGCTGATGATAGGCCCTGTGTTGAAGCATGGGCTGGCGCTGCGTATGACCGATGGCATTGCCTCGCGACCCTATATCGACCTTACGCTGTGGATGATGCGTGAGTTTGGGGCCGATGCCGACTGGACCGATGTTGATACGGTAACGGTTAAGCCTGTGCCTTATCGACAGCACGACTACTTTATTGAGAGCGACTGGAGCGCGTCGAGCTATTGGTACGAAATGTTAGCATTGTGCAACGATGGCGAGTCGGTATTCAATCTTGATGGCCTGATGGATGGCTCGAAGCAAGGCGACTCGGTGGTGCGCTACATCTTCTCATTGCTGGGCGTGAAGTCGGCCTTTGCCGATAAAGACGACGAGGTGCCCACCATGGTACGGTTGAAGAAGGTGCCCATGCATGTGCCACGCCTTGATTACGACTTTAGCAGTTCGCCCGACTTGGCTCAAACCATCGTTGTGGCTTGTGCTTTGATGAATATTCCGTTCCGCTTCACGGGCTTGGCCAGCTTGAAGATTAAAGAAACCGATCGTATAGAAGCATTAAAGACCGAACTGCTAAAGTTGGGCTATGTGCTGCACGACGAAAACAACAACTCGCTGTATTGGGATGGCGAGCGTTGTGAGGCTTCGATGGAACCTATCGATACCTATGAAGACCACCGTATGGCCATGGCCTTTGCGCCTGCCGCCATCCTGTTTCCTGGTCTGCGCATTAATAATCCTGAGGTGGTGTCAAAGTCGTACCCCGCCTTCTGGGACGATCTTCAGGCGGCTGGCTTCCGCATTGAGGCGACCATCGTATAACATTCTTTTCGGCTGTTGAGTCATAAAAAAGGTCGCGGCCGAACGATTATTCATAAACAAGAAAACAAATATGCTCATTCTCGTTGCTATTCTTATATTATTGGGTGTGGTTACTGGCGTGATGGCTCTCGTCATGCATCGCAAAGACCGCCCAGAACCTCCTGTAGTGGAACAGGCTACCTGTGCCACCTGCAATGGTGATAACGACAAGTGTGAACAAGAGTGTATGATGGAAGCGGCCACGCAACCTATCGAATATTTTGAAGATGAAGAGCTCGACGCTTTCCGCGGACGCCCTTCTGATTCCTACGACGACGACGAAACGCAACAGTTTGCCGATGTGCTTTACACCATGCGGCAAGACGAGGTGGCGGCCTGGTGCAGAAGCCTCACCTTGCGAGGCATCAACTTGCCCAACGCCTTGAAAGACGAGGTGGTAATGATGATTGAATAGACGAACGAAAACATGAGTATCTTTCAGTATACATTCTTTCAAAACGCGCTCTTGGGGGCGCTGCTGGCCAGCGTGGTGTGCGGCATTATGGGCACCTACATTGTCAGCCGACGACTGGTGTTCATCAGCGGTGGCATTACGCATGCCTCGTTTGGTGGCATTGGCATTGGCGTGTTCTTTGGCATCAACCCTATCATGTCGGCTATGGTGTATGCTGTGCTCAGCGCCTTCGGGGTAGAGTGGCTTTCTACTAAGGTGAAGGTGCGTGAAGACTCGGCCATCGCCCTCTTTTGGACCTTCGGCATGAGTGTGGGCATCTTGTTCAGCTTCCTTACACCAGGCTTTATGCCCGACTTGCCCTCGTTCCTCTTTGGCAGTATCCTCACTATCGGCACGTCTGACCTTTGGCTGCTCAGCGCTGTCACGGCATTGGTTGCGCTGGTCTTCGTTCTGCTGTATCGCACCATTATCAGCATTGCTTTTGATGCTACCTTTGCTCAGTCGCAACGGCTGCCCGTGCATGCGGTTGAATATTTGCTCATGGCCCTCATTGCCATGACCATTGTGTCGACCTTGCGCATGGTGGGCATCGTGCTGGCTATCAGTATGCTTACCATACCACAGATGACGGCCAACCTCTTTACCTATCGTTTTGGCCACATCATCTTCTTAAGCATTATCATAGGCTGGGTGAACTGTTTGATGGGCCTGATGCTCTCTTATTGGCTGAACGTGCCATCAGGGGCCGCTATCATTTTCTCGGCCATCATCATTTATATGCTGTTGTGGGCAATAAAATCACTGGTATTTAAGTTTAAATAAGTGTGAGAAAACTGAATAACATACATATCGTGCTGTTGCTGGCTGTGCTTGTTGCACTGCTGGCGATGGGATGCTCTACGCAGAAGAATACTGCGAAGAGCCGATGGTGGCATTCGTTCAACGCTCGTTATAACACTTATTATAATGGTACATTGGCCTATATCGAGGGTTCTTTGGCCAAGGAAGATGGCAATAAAGACAACTTTACCGAAATTATTCCGCTATACACTGTTGGCAATAAGGCCAGCCGCGACTTGGGCAAAAGCAATTACGACCGCGCTGTAGAGAAATGCCAAAAGGCTATCAAACTGCACAGCATCAAGCGTAGGCCCGAGTGGACCAAGAAGCGCCGTAAGACGGAACGCGACATTGAATGGCTTTCGCGAAAAGAATATAACCCTTTCTTGTGGAAAGCATGGATGCTGATGGGCCGCTCGCAGTTCTATAAAGGCGATTTTGACGAGGCAGCGTCTACCTTTTCGTATATGAGCCGACTGTACCAAACACAGCCTGCCATCTATGGGCGTGCCCGTGCTTGGCTGGCCAAATGCTATGTAGAGGAGGGCTGGCTGTATGATGCTGAGGACGTGATACGCAATATGAAACGCGACAGCATACACTGGCGCGCACAGAAAGAATGGGACTATACCTATGCCGACTATTACATTCATGCGGGCGACTATGAAAAGGCTATTCCTTATCTGCGCCGTGTTATCAAGCACGAGATGCGCCGTAAGCAGCGTGCCCGCGAGTGGTATCTGATGGGGCAACTTCAGGCAGCCTTGGGCAATAAGGCTGAAGCCTCGAAGGCATTTCGCAAGGTAATACGTCAGAACCCGCCTTATGAGGTAGAGTTTAACGCTCGCATCGCCTTGACCGAGGTGCTGTCGGGCATCGGTCAGGCACGCAAAATGGTGGGACGCCTGAAACGTATGGCGGCCTCTGACAAGAATAAAGAATATCTTGACCAGGTATATTATGCCTTGGGCAACATCTATTTGGCACAGAACGACACGCTAAAAGCTATCGAAGCCTATGAGCAAGGCAACACCAAGGCCACACGTTCGGGCATAGAGAAGGGCGTGCTGCTGCTGAAGTTGGGCGACCTTTATTGGGCGAAAGAGAAGTATAATGATGCGCAGCGCTGCTATGGCGAGGCCATCGGATTGCTGGATAAAGAACGTTCTGACTATGAACAGTTGTCGCAGCGCTCAAAGATATTAGACGAACTGGTGCCATATACTGATGCTGTGCATCTGCAAGACTCGCTTCAAGAGTTGGCACGTGCCGATGAGAAGACACGAAATGCCGCCATCGATAAGGTGATTGAGGCTCTGAAAAAGAAGGAAAAAGAAGAACAACGCAAGCAACAAGAGCAGGAGGCCAACGAGATCATATCGAAAAATGGAGCCAATAATGGCAACTCGGCCAACCGCAATAACCGAAACCAAAACACTACTGCCAACCAGCAACAAAAGGGGCAGTGGTACTTCTATAACCCCATGGCGGTAAATCAGGGTAAGACCGACTTCCAGCGTCGTTGGGGTAAGCGTGAGAATGTAGACAACTGGCAACGTGTGAACAAAACGGTGGTAAGCATAGGCAGTGCCGAAAGCCTACTGACGGATGAGCAGCTCGACTCGATAGCACGCGCCGAAGCGGTGGCCGACTCGCTTGAACAGCGTACCGACAGCGCGCAGAACGATCCACATCGTCGCGAGTATTATATCGCGCAGTTGCCCTTCACGCAGGAACAGGTAGAGGCCAGCAACCTCATTATCATGGATGGATTGTACCATTCGGGTGTCATCTTTAAGGATAAGTTTGACAACTTGCCACTGGGCGAGAAGGCCCTCGTTCGCCTTGAACATCAGTATCCTACCTATGAGAAGATGGCCGATGTTTACTATCACCTCTTCTTACTATATTCGCGCAAACACGACGATGTGACAGCGCAGCATTATGTAAACCTGTTAAAAGAGAAATATCCTGACAACGAGTGGACAACATTGCTCACCGACCCCTTCTTCAAAGAAAACGCCCGACTGGGTGTGCATCTTGAAGACTCGCTTTATGCCACCACCTACGATGCCTTTAAGGCGGCACATTATGGCACGGTGAGTAGCAATCTTGCGGTGTCGGCCAAGCGGTTCCCCTTGGGCGCTAACCGCGATAAGTTTATCTTCATTGGCGCCTTGAGCAAATTGAATGAGGGCAATGCCGAGGCTTGTGTGGCCGACTTGAAGACGATGCTGGAGAAATATCCGCAGAGTGGATTGGCTGAAATGGCTGGCATGATTGTGCGTGGCGTAGGCGAGGGCCGACGTTTGCACGGCGGACAGTTTGATATTGGCAATGTATGGCAACGCCGCTCGGCGGTGCTTAACGATAGTGATAAGACTACGGCAGCGCAACTGTCTGACGACCGCAACGCCAACTTCGTCTTTATGATGGCTTATCCTGCCGACTCGGTAGACGAGAACCGCTTGCTCTTCGAACTGGCACGCTATAACTTTACAAGCTATATGGTGCGTAACTTCGACATTAATATCGACGAAGATAATGGTTTGCACCGCATGCAAGTGAGCGGTTTCCGTAGCTACGATGAGGCGTTGCAATATGCCCGACAGCTGTATGCACAGACACGCGTGATGAAGCTTGTGGCGAAAGGACGTGGCATCATCATTAGTGAACAAAACCTACCCTTGCTGGGCCGACAGTATAGCTACGACGACTACGATAAGTTCTATGCAAAGCACTTCGCACCGCTGAAGATCAGTACGCTGCAATTGCTTGAAGAACCCGACGTTATCACCACTGAGCCAGATGCTACCTCTGTGCCCAATGCCGACCAGCAGCCAGTCAGTCAGCCCGATGGTGGAACGCTCATCCTTGAAGATGAAAAGGCGCAGCCCAACAATGAAGGCACCACAATTATCCCCGACGAACCAACAACGGTTTCGCCCGAGGAACAAGGCGCTACTGTTATTCCTAACGAACCAACAACGGTTTCGCCTGAAGAGCAAGGCGCTACTGTTATTCCTAACGAACCAACAAAGGTTTCGCCCGAGGAGCAAGGTACAACGATTATTCCTGACGAGCTAGAGGTAATGAAGCAACCAGAGGAAACCCCGAAGGATACAGACATAATTATTATTCCTGAGGAGAAACCTGTTCCTGAGGAGAAACCTGTTCCTACCGAGAAGCCAGCATCAGTAGCAAAGGTTTCGCCCGCTGAAAAGCCTTCAGTCGTAGAAAAGCCTTCAGTCGTAGAGAAGCCTTCAGTAGTAGAGAAATCAGTGCCCGTGGTGCAGCCCACTCCCGAGCCAAAGCCCACTCTCGAGCCAGCGCCTGAGGAAAAGCTAGAGAAGGCGCCCTCGCTGGAAGAAGATTTCTATTTTGATGATGGCCCCTCGCCTTCGTCAAACACAAATAATAAAGGCAAAGAACAAAAAGAAAATAAGGCCGACCTTGAGGACGAATACTACGACCTCGATGGCTTTTAAATCATAATAAGATAATATTATAAGGATATTGAGATAAGGTTATAAGGATATTGATATAAGGTATCTTCATAAACATATCTATATAAAGAAAGGTAAACACGATGAGCAACGGATTGCTATTATGGGTGGATGATGAGATTGAACTGCTGAAAGCCCACATCATCTTCCTTCAGAAGAAAGGGTATGAGGTGGAGACGGTGAGCAATGGCACCGATGCTGTTGACAAATGCCGTGCCACCACTTACGACCTCATCTTGCTCGACGAGATGATGCCAGGCATCACTGGCCTTGAAACGTTGCAGCAGATAAAAGAGATACAGCCCGACACCCCTGTGGTGATGGTAACGAAAAGCGAGGAAGAAAACATCATGGACCAAGCCATTGGTTCAAAGATTGCCGACTACCTCATAAAACCTGTCAACCCTGTGCAGATATTGTTGGCATTGAAAAAGAATATACACCGCCAACAGATTGTTACTGAGGTGACGCAGACGGGCTATCAACAAAGTTTCCAGAATATTGCCATGCAGATTGATTCGTGCCGCACCATCGACGATTGGAAGGAACTGTATCGCTGTCTGGTGCGCTGGGAACTGGAACTCAGCGTTACGGGTAGTGCCATGACCGAGATGCTGGCCATGCAGAAAGAGGAGGCTAATGCCGCCTTTGCCAAGTATGTGCGTAACAACTATTTGCAGTGGGTAGAGTCGCCACTCAATACCAACCGCCCACTAATGAGCATGGATATCTTCAAGAACAAGGTGTTTCCGCTGCTCAACGATGGACAAAAGGTGTTTCTTATTGTGATAGACAACTTCCGCTACGACCAGTGGCGCACCGTAGCGCAAGAGGTATCGCCGCTCTTTGATGTTGACGACGACCTGTATATGAGCATCCTTCCCACCGCTACCCAGTATGCGCGCAACGCCATCTTTAGTGGCTTAATGCCGAACAAGATAGCCGAGATGTTCCCCGATTTGTGGGTTGATGAAGACGAAGAGGAGGGCAAAAACCTGAATGAAGAGCCCTTGATTCAAACACAGATTGAGCGTTTCCGTCGTCGCGACACCTTCAGTTATCATAAGATTAACGACTCGGTGGCTGGCGACAAGATGCTGGAACGCATTGACGAACTGATGAAAAACGACCTTAATGTGGTGGTGGTCAACTTTGTTGATATGCTGTCGCATGCTCGCACCGAGTCGAAAATGGTGCGCGAGTTGGCCAATAACGAGTCGGCTTACCGCAGCCTCACGCTCAGTTGGTTCCGCCATTCAATAATGGCCGATTTATTGCTCGCCTTGGCGCAACGCAATTGTCGCGTTATCATCACTACCGACCATGGCAGCATACGCGTATCTAAGGCTGTGAAGATTGTAGGCGACCGCAATACCAATACCAATCTTAGGTATAAGTTGGGCAAGAACCTCAACTGCTCGTCGCGCGACATCTTTACCATTAAGAACCCGCATCAGGCGCAGTTGCCATCGCCCAACCTCAGTACCAGTTATGTGTTTGCCACGGGCGATGCCTTCTTTGCTTATCCCAACAATTATAATTATTATGTGTCTTATTATAAAGACACGTTCCAGCATGGTGGTATCTCAATGGAAGAGATGCTTATACCACTGATAACGCTTACGCCGAAATCGAAACGATAACTGATTGAATGCAAACAGATAATAGGCTAATAGCGTATATAGAACATACGAAATAATAAAAAGCAAGATAATATGAAGATAACCATTTCGTCATTAGACGCCATCAACGAAGCCGCCAAACAGTTTGTTGCCGCTATGGGCAGTAATCGCGTATTTGCCTTCTACGGAAAGATGGGAGCCGGTAAAACCACCTTTATCAAGGCGTTGTGTACCGAGTTGGGTGTCGACGATGTCATTACGTCGCCCACCTTTGCCATTGTTAACGAATATACTGCTGGTGATGGTTCGCCCATCTACCATTTTGATTTTTATCGTATCAAGAAGCTCGACGAGGTGTATGATATGGGCTATGAAGACTATTTTTATAATGGTGGACTTTGCCTTATCGAGTGGCCCGAGCTGATAGAGACGCTTCTTCCTGAAGATGCTGTTGAGGTTCATATTGCTGAACAGCCTGACGGCACTCGCACCATCGAGTTTTGATACAAACATTAAATGTAGACATCTCATTTAATGTAAATGGGATATAATGTGAGAGGCGTTTTAACAAAAATAAGATGTCAACCATAAACAACAAAAGGACAACAAAAACAATAAAAGGACAACAAAAACAACATTGTTTTCTCTTACGCTATAGTATGAAACAAGTTGTTTTTGTCGTCCTTTTGTTGTTTATTGCTGTTTGTTGCAGTCGAGTGTTTTTATCTTTCGCGCTTCTTATAATATCGCCACAGCCGCTAATTACAGGGCGCTGTCGATAAATTCTTTAATCTTGTTCTTGGGCATGCTGCCTACCTTCTTCACGGGTTCTTTTCCGTTCTGGAACAAAATCATGGTGGGCAGTGTCATCACGCCGTTCTGCACGGCCAGGTCATCGTCGTCTTCAATGTTACATTTGCCGATAACAATTTTGCCGTCATACTCTTCAGCCAGTTCTGAGAGGATGGGGCTCAGTGTGCGGCAGGGTCCACACCATGTGGCCCAGAAGTCAACGAGCAATGGCAGTTCGCCATTTTTATAAGTCTCAAAGTTTTCAGATGTAATTGTTACTTCCATTTCTTTTTTATGTATTTTGTTTTTTTATTTGTTGTAGTGTGATTGCTTTCAGCGTCAATACCATTTATGGCGAGCTTTTGAAGCATGGCAAAGTTAAACATAAAAAATGATATATTTACCCCTTTGTCGTTATTTTCTTTCTTGAGCAAGGTGTTTTTAAATCTTTTTTGAAAAGTTTTATTGGCTCATCTGATAAACCAGTGAGAAGGCGTTTTCCCTCTTTTCCCCTTGTCGTTATTACACAAAGGGGGCTTGCCCAAGCATAAAGCTTTGTGGCAAGCCCCTTTTATTATTGGTTGATGGTGTAGCTTAGTGCCTCGTCATCATCAATCAGTTCTATTATTTCGTGCGTCACATTTATGCTCTTGTTTCCGCTTCGCATCAGCACCTCGCCCTTGTTATCGGGGCGGTGTAGGCTGATGTATAGCTTCGTGTCGCCAGGGTTATCGTTCACCAGTGTGGTAAGGTCTTCAACTGTTGTTTTGCTCAATCGCAGTGGGTCGATGTATATGGTTATGCGCTCAATGTTTTGTTCCTTCACACTTTGCAAGAAGCGCACACGTGTAAGCTTCAGGTCAACATAGCTGCTGTTTTTATATTTCACTGTGCAACTGGCTTCTACATATATCGAGTAGCCTTCAACCAGCATGCCGCTCCATTGCCCCCAGTCTTCACCAAAGAGCGCCAGTTCACCTGCTCCAGTGAAGTCTTCGATGGTTACGATTCCAAAGTTTTTATTGGTTTTTGTGATGCCTCGGCGCACACCTGTTACAATGCCGCCCAGCGTTACGTTACCTTTCTTCAGCAGTTCAGCCTTGTCGTCAAGTTCGTTGCAGCGCGTGTTGCACATATTGTTAAGGATGATGCGGTAGTCGTCCAGCGGATGTCCTGAGATGTATATGCCCACTAGGTCGCGCTCTTTATTCAGCTTGTCGATGGTGCTCCACTGTTCGGCCTCGGGCACGGGAGGCGTAGCAATCTCTACGGCTTCGGTATCGCCGAAGAGCGAGTTTTGAGCCTCGGCCTGTTCTGCCTGATACAGCTGACCATAGCGCAGCAGCGTGTCGAGGAACGAGTCGCCCTTAGTGTTCTTTCCGAAATATTGTTCGCGCTTGATGCCGAAGCTGTCGAAGCCGCCGCTTAGTGCCAAACTTTCAAACGCCTTACGGTTTACCGACGATAGATTGACACGTTGAGCAAAGTCGAAGATATCTTTGTAGGGGCCGTTCTTGCGTCGCTCGTCAATGATGGCCAGCGCTGCGGCATCGCCCATGCCCTTGATGGCCGCCAAGCCAAACCGCACCTCGCCCTTCTTGTTGGCGCTGAATTTCTGCCAACTCTCGTTGACGTCAGGTCCCAAGCATTTGATGCCCATGCTCTTACACTCGCTCATCAGCTTCGTAATTTTGTTGATGTCGTTGAGGCATCGGCTCATGTTGCCAGCCATAAACTCGGCGGGGTAGTGGGCTTTGAGATATGCTGTTTGGTACGATACCCACGAATAGCATGTGGCGTGCGACTTGTTGAAGGCGTAGGAAGCAAACTTTTCCCAGTCGCCCCAAATTTTATCCAGCACCTTGGGGTCGTGTCCGTTAGCCTGTCCGCCAGCAATAAACTTTGGTTTCATGGCGTCAACGATGGCCTTCTTTTTCTTACCCATGGCCTTACGCAAGGCATCGCTCTCGCCACGGGTAAAGTTGGCGAGCTGTCTTGACAGAAGCATCACCTGCTCCTGATACACCGTAATGCCGTAGGTGTCTTTCAGGTATTTTTCCATGCAGGGGATGTCATATTTTATTTCCTCCTTACCGTTCTTACGAGCAATGAATGAGGGAATATAGTCCATAGGACCAGGGCGGTACAGGGCGTTCATGGCGATGAGGTCTTCAAACACCGTGGGGTGCAGTTCGCGCAGATACTTTTGCATGCCCGCCGACTCAAACTGGAACGTGCCAACAGTTCTTCCCTCCTGATACAGCTTAAAGGTTAGTTCGTCGTCGATAGGAATGGTGTCGAGGTCGAGCTCATAGCCGTCGTGAGTGATTTTGATGTTCTCCACCGTCTCTTTCATGATAGATAGGGTAGAGAGGCCCAAGAAGTCCATCTTGATCAGTCCTGTTTCCTCAATCACGTGTCCGTCATATTGCGTAGCCAGGAGCTTGTGGCCAGGGTCGCTCTTGTCGTCGGCTGTCGATACTGGCACCCAGTCGCTAATGGCGTCGCGGCAGATGATGGTGCCACAGGCATGAATACCTGTTCCGCGCACCGTTCCCTCCAGCATCTTGGCATATTTTATAGTGTTGGCCATCTGCGGGTCGGCGCTGGCTTCAGCATCGCGCAGCTCGGGCACACACTTAATGGCGTTGGGCAGGTTCATTTTCAGGCCGTCGGGCAACTTATCAGGAATGGCTTTGCACAGCGCGTTTGATATGGGCAGTGGCAACTTCTCAACGCGCGCCACGTCTTTAATCGAGTTTTTCGTAGCCATGGTGCCATAGGTGATAATGTGTGCTACCTTGTCGTGTCCGTATTTATCTTCCACCCATTCCAGCACCTTGCTACGTCCATCATCGTCAAAGTCGGTATCGATATCAGGCAGCGAGATACGGTCGGGGTTCAAGAAACGTTCAAACAGAAGGTCGTATTTGATGGGGTCGATTTTAGTGATGCCCAAACAGTAGGCCACCACCGATCCAGCTGCCGAACCACGGCCTGGGCCCACCATTACGCCCAGCTCGTCGCGTGCCGAGTTGATAAAGTCTTGCACAATAAGGAAGTAGCCTGGGAAACCCATCGTCTTCATAATGTGCAGCTCAAACTTCACACGTTCTACCACCTCATCGGGCAGCGGGTCGCCATACAGCTTCTTGGCACCATCATAGGCCAGCTTAGCCAGATAGTCGGCCTCAAATTTTATGCGATACAGCTTGTCGATACCGCCCAAGCGTTTTATTTTTTTGTCGGCCTCGTCTTTAGGCAATGGGTTTTCGCCGTTCTCGTCAGAGGTAAATTCGTGATACAGGTCTTCGGGCGAATGTTGTTTACGCGTGTCGTCTTCGGTACCAAACTCGGCAGGAATGGGGAAGAAGGGCATGATAGGGGCATGGTCAATGCTATACATCTCCACCTTGTCCAGTATCTCCAGCGTGTTGCTCAGTGCCTCGGGCACATCGCTAAACACGTCGTTCATCTCTTGTCGGGTTTTAAACCACTCTTGCTTAGTGTAGAGCATACGGGTGGGGTCGTCGAGGTCTTTGCCTGTGGCCAAACACAATAGGTGGTCGTGGGCCTCGGCGTTATCTTGGTCAACAAAGTGGGCATCGTTGGTACATATCAGTTTGATGCCATATTCGTGTGCCAACTCAATGAGCACGCGGTTGGCCTTTTGCTGCAGCGGAAAGGTTTCGCGGTTAGCGCGCACCGAGGGGTCGGTTACCTCGTGGCGTTGCAACTCCAGATAATAGTCGTCGCCAAACACGCGTCTGTACCATTCAACGGCTTCGCGGGCACCTGCAATGTCGTCGTTCAATATCTTTTTGGGCACCTCGCCACCAATACAGGCCGAGCACACAATCAGGTCTTCATGATACTTTTCAAGGTCTTCGCGGTCGGTACGTGGGCGCATATAATAGCCGTCTACCCATGCCCTCGACACCAGCTTAATCAAATTTTTATAGCCATGATAGTTTTTGGCCAAAACAATAAGGTGATAGCCGCCCATGTCGCCATGTTCCTTCACCTTATCTTCTTTGCGGTGGTGTGCCACATACATCTCGCAACCAAAAATGGGCTTGAAGGGTTCTTTGCCTTCGTCTTTGCGTTTTCCGTTTACCTTGTTACAATAGTTGAACAACTCTTTGATGCCGAACATGTTACCATGGTCAGTAATAGCCATACCGCGCATACCGTCGGCCACGGCTTTGTCTACGAGTTTCTGCACGCTCGACTGTCCGTCGAGTATCGAATAGTAAGTGTGTACGTGTAGGTGAACGAAATCTTGCATGATTATTACGAGTGTGAATTTTGTTTCAAAGTTAAGGCTAAATATTGACATGTGCAAAAGAATAAGACTATTTTTTGCGAGATTGAAAAAATAGCCTTACCTTTGCAAAATAATTATTATCCTGACAACTATGATCAAAAATATAAAGAAATTCAAGAAAATTCGTTTGCATCGTGAAGGCACCGACACTTTGGTGTATGGCTTCATCTTTATTGCTGCCATTGCCTTACTGTTGTGGCGCTTCGTTGATAACCCTGCTCCCTTCTGGTGCTTCTTAGCCGTGATGGCCGTTGTTTACGGCATCGTGGTGAATTTCTTCCGTTGCCCCATACGCTATTTCCCCAGCGAAGACACTGAAAAGATTGTCGTGGCACCTGCCGATGGCCGCGTGGTCGTAATTGAGGAGGTAGAAGAAAACGAATATTTTCATGATCGCCGCCTGATGGTGAGCATCTTCATGAGCCTGTTTAACGTGCATGCCAACTGGTTCCCCGTTGACGGACGCGTGAAGGCGGTGAAGCACACCAACGGCAATTTTCATAAAGCATGGCTGCCCAAAGCCAGCGAAGAAAACGAGCATGCCGACGTGCTCATCACTACTCCCGACGGTGTCGATATTCTTTGCCGACAGATTGCTGGCGCTGTGGCACGCCGCATCGTAACCTATGCTAAGGAGGGCGAAGATTGCTACATCGACGAGCACCTGGGCTTCATCAAGTTTGGCTCACGTGTTGACGTTTACCTGCCCCTGGGCACTGAGGTGTGTGTAAAGATGGGACAGGCCACCGTGGGCGACCAAACGGTCATTGCACGTTTGAAATAAACGTTTGAAATAAGGAGGACCATTCAAGTGAATATTCTAACAAACATTAAGAAAGTAATTCCAAACACCCTTACCTCGTGCAACCTCATTTCGGGTTGTATCGCCACGGGTTTTGCCTTTCAAGGCGATGTGCGCATAGCGCTGATGTTTATCATCTTGGGTGCCGCGTTCGACTTCTTCGATGGCATGAGTGCGCGCCTCTTACACGTGTCGTCGCCCATAGGTAAGGAGCTCGACTCGCTGGCCGACGATGTCACCTTCGGCGTGGCACCTGCCACCATCATCTTTGCACATCTTAAGGTGATGGACTATCCATCGGCCCTTGAGTGCTGCCGCCCTTGGCTGCCTTACTTTGCCTTTGTGGTGGCCGCCTTCTCGGCCCTGCGCTTAGCAAAGTTTAACCTCGACGAGCGTCAAACCACCTCGTTCATAGGCTTGCCCACACCTGCCAACGCCCTGTTCTGGGGCTCGCTGCTCTCTACCCATGCCAATTGGCTCACCAGCCCTTCATACATGCTGCCCGTGGTGCTTGTTATGATATGCTTGTCGAGCTGGTTGCTGGTGTGCGAACTGCCCATGTTCGCTCTCAAGTTTAAGCAGTGGGGATGGAAGGGCAACGAGGTGAAATATCTCTTCGCCGCCTTTGCCGTGGCATGTATCGTGGCCTTTGGTCCGCTGCAGAGCTTCTGGGCCATCATCTTGGTATACATTATCCTTTCGGCCGCTCTTGCTTTGCGCCGATAAGGTTTTCTTATTGTAACATACACTATTTATGTTCAAACTTTTTTTTATTTTCATCATATTGCCCGTGCTCATCATCTTCTTGGTGGGCGGCTTCACGGTGTTTAAGTTTATGCTTCGTGTGAAGCAGATGAGTAAACAGTTTGGGGCGAACGGTGGCTTTCAGCAACAACAACGTTCGCAACAGCGTTCACAGCAACGTTCACAGCAGCGCACCAATGCCACTTCGGCCGACGAAACGCTGTACGACAGCCGAAGCACAGAAGATCGAAACAAAAAGATTTTCGCCAAAGAAGATGGCGAATATGTTGACTATGAGGAGGTGAAATAAAGGTATATAACTATCAGAATTAATAAACAGGTAAATCCGCATAACTCAATTGGTTATGCGGATTTACCTGTTTATGTTAATATTGATATATCTTTCGTTATTTACCGATTTTTGCCGTATATTTGCACTATCTTTGGAACGCGACTTATAAAAATAATTTCCTAAAGCTGAAAACAAGGGCTTTATCATGCCCGACTAACAAAAAACAATGAAAGAAAAATTCACAACTAAACTAAGGTGTGCAACCTGTGGATGTGATAATATAAAATATAAGAAATTATTATCAAATGTATATTACTAATAGTGAATGTACAACAAATAAAATATCAATATGAGTAACGATATGATACAACGATATAGCCAGAAGACAGAGTATGAACAACTGGTGGTCAATATATCTTCTCTTTGGGCACAAGCCAAAGAGAATGCGTATACGGCTGTTAACAAGGAGTTGTTAGCATCAAACTGGCAAACTGGCAGGTATATAGTCGAGTTTGAACAAGGGGGAAAAGAAAGAGCCGAATATGGAAAGCAACTGCTTACAACCTTATCAAAAGATCTGACTTTAAAAAATGGACGGGGTTTTAGCCGTTCCAACTTGCTTTATATGCGTAAATTCTATCTTGCATTCCCAAAAAGTGAGACAGTGTCTCACATATTGACATGGAGCCACTATTTTGAACTACTGAAATGTGATGACCCATTAGAGATGCAATTCTACATGAAGCAATGTATCAAAGAAAGGTGGAAAGTACGTGAACTGAAGCGACAGATGAAGAGTTGTCTGTTTCAGCGATTAGCATTGAGTACGGACAAAAAAGGTGTATTAGCTTTGGCCAATGGTGGTCATCAAGTAATGACACCGCAAGACATCATTCGTGACCCGTTTGTACTTGAATTTGCTGGTCTTCCACAGAAGAAAAGGTACAGAGAGAATGAATTGGAGCGAGCTTTGAAAACTAATATGGAACAATTCCTACTCGAACTTGGTAGGGGATTCGCCTTTATTGGCAGACAATATGTAATGAATATAGGCAGTAGACAATTTAAGGTAGATTTGGTGTTCTATCACTGCATACTAAAGTGCTATGTGCTGATAGATTTGAAACGAGCAGAAATAAGACACGGTGATATAGGACAAATGAACTTATATCTCAACTATTTCAAGACTGAGGTGTGCCAACCCGATGATAATCCACCTATAGGTATTGTACTGGGCGCTAGAAAGGATGAGTTGCTTATGGAATATGCACTTCAAGGCATTACCAATCAGCTTTTTACCGCACGCTATCAACTATATTTGCCTAAGCGTGAAGAGCTGCAAGCAGAGTTATACAAGTTGCTTGAAAGTCAACAAGAATAGTATTCTCCTTTGTCAAACAAGCTCTTTAAAATTCCTCCGTCTGCAATGATGCACAAATCTGCAGGTAGCTCATTCAGACCTCTTGGTTTTCTTATCTTTATCTACTTTTGTTTATTATTATAAGCATACATATTTGTACTATACAAGTATAATCCGTTGATATTCAGTGATTATAATCTTCAAGGAGGTGAAATAAAACACCTCCTTTTTTATGTCATCTTTTTTGCGCCCTGTTCTCCAGCCCCCAATTTATGTTATCATTGGGAGGACGGGGTACAGAGGCACCCGTTCTACTTTGAGGGCGCATCCCTTTGGATATAAATAAATGTTCGTGTTTACATCAAAACGCGCGGAATGAATTGTAATTACAATACTCTTATCTGTGCCCTTATCGTCCATAAACGATAATATTATATTCTTTTTATCGTCTATAAACGATAATATTATATTCTTTTTATCGTCTATAAACGA
>UMGV01064446.1_pt1 | contig 52269 bp, 39 predicted proteins | sample 1965361 | NCBI WGS metagenome assembly UMGV01 (sample SAMEA4836081, study PRJEB28245) | human gut metagenome | biome: gut microbiome; material: fecal sample | place: Denmark | collected 2008
ACTTCGTCGCAATCTTCTGCAAACTTAGAGGTCATTAGGACGTTTACTTTATTTTTTTATGACTGCTTGGTTGTAATCCACTTGTCTAATCAATAAACCTCTTTGTTATGTCGCCATATTCATCAATGCGGCGGTCGCGCAGGAATGGCCACCAACGGCGTACCTGCTCACTGTGGCCGAGGTCTATGTCGAGAACGAGACTCTCCTCATCGTCGTCAGAAGCCTGATAGAAGAGTTCGCCCTGTGGACCGGCAACGAACGAACTGCCCCAGAACTGTATTCCCTTTGTCTGTCCCGATGGGTCTGGCTCAAAGCCAACGCGGTTTACTGTCACTACCGGCAGTCCGTTGGCCACGGCATGTCCTCGCTGCACCGTTGTCCACGCCGTGCGCTGGCGCTGTTGCTCCTCTGGTGTGTCGCTTGTTTCATATCCGATGGCGGTAGGGTAGATGAGCAGATCAGCTCCCTGGAGCGCCATCAGGCGTGCTGCCTCAGGATACCACTGGTCCCAGCATACGAGCACTCCGAGTTTTCCCACTGAAGTCTGTATCGGATGGAATCCCAGGTCGCCGGGAGTGAAATAGAATTTCTCGTAGTATGCCGGATCGTCAGGGATGTGCATCTTGCGGTATTTGCCCGCTATCGTTCCGTCTTTCTCTATCACCACGGCGGTGTTGTGGTAGAGTCCTGCAGCTCTCTTTTCGAAGAGCGATATCACCATCACCACTCCCAGGCGGCGTGCCAGTTCACCGAAGAAGTCGGTAGACGGTCCGGGTATTGTCTCCGCGAGGTCGAAGTTGTTCACATCTTCCACCTGACAGAAATACAGGGAGTTGTGCAGCTCAGAGAGGATGATCAGTTCGGCGCCACGTCTGGCGAGGTCTGTCACGTTCTCCTCTATGGCTTTCATATTTTCAATGATGTCTGCAGTCTTCTTCTGCTGCAGAATTCCTATTCTTAGTTGGCTCATATTGTTATTTTGTATTTAGTTATCTTTTTTGTTGCCTTGTATATCCAGGGATTTTCAGAGGTATGCAAACCATTTTGTTACTTTGCATATCCAAGTACTTTCAGAGACATGCAAACCATTCCTCCCCTACGGGGGAGGACAGGTGGGGGCTGCTGTCATAGGTATTCATTGCCTGGCAATCATTATCAGCCCCCTCTCGTTCTCCCCCGTAGGGGAGATGCAAGTTACTCCGTTGCTGTTTTCCTCTGAGGTTACTCTGCTTGTCATTTTCATCAGCTGCCTTCACCGGTCATTACTATCTGTCCCTCCCCTACGGGGGAGGTTAGGTGGGGGCTGCTGTCAGCAGAATAACATGACTTGGTTTCGCCCGTCAAAGACTCTTTCCCTGTCTATTTGAAATACTGCATTGAGCAGCAGTGCAGCGAACCATGCTGTCTCACCACCACGTTGCTGTCTATGCCAATCAGTTCCCTGTAGGGGAAAGCCTCTGCTATGACGCGTCGTGCCTCCTCGTCGTTCTCCGGTTGGTTGTATGTAGGATAAATCACGGCATCGTTTATGATGATGAAGTTGGCGTATGTGGCAGGCAGTCGTTCACCGTCCTCATACATCGCCTCCGGCATCGGCAGCTTCAGCAGACGGTATGGTCTGCCGTCGTTGGTGCGCAGCGTGGCGAGTTGCTCTTCCATGCGGTGCAGCTCGTCGTATTGCTCATCCTCCTTGTCGTCGCATCCCACATACACCAGCGTGTCGTCGGGTGCAGTGCGCACCAGCGTGTCGATATGTCCGTCGGTGTCGTCGCCTGTTAGCTGTCCGTAGTCTATCCATACTATGCGGTCGGCACGCAGCATCTCCTTCAGCCGCTTCTCTATTTCCTGTCGCGAGAGAGGTTGGTTGCGGTGGGGGGCAAGCAGACAGCAGCTCGTGGTGAACACCGTTCCCTTGCCGTCGCTCTCTATCGATCCGCCTTCGAGCACGAAGTCGTTGTGGTCTTCATACCGTCCTTCCACGATGCCGTTTTCATACAGACTGCGGTTGATGGAATTGTCGAGGGACGCTTCGAATTTCTCGCCCCATCCGTTGAAGCGGAAGTCGAGCAGCGTGAGAGGGCCGTCTTCAGCATTCCTCTCCTTCAGCGAGATGAAGGCGTGGTCTCTTGCCCATGTGTCGTTGGTAGGACACTGGTGTAGCGTCACCCTTTTCATCTGCTCTTCAGAAAGTCTGCCGCATAGCATCCTCTCTACCTCCTTCGTGTCGGGTGCCACGATAATCAGTGGTTCATATCTTGTTATGGCATCCGCCATCTCCACATACGTGTTGTTTATCTCGTCGAGACAATAGTTCCAGTCCGTGTCCTTATGAGGCCACGTCAGTTGCAGTGCCCTTTGTCTTTCCCATTCAGCGGGCAGGTATAGGTTGTTCATGCAATGATGTTTTTTTCCTGTTATATATGGGTTAATAATTATCCAATATCTGTTTGCGCTTCTGTTTCTTCACCTCCTTTTTGTGTTCTATGCTTCGCTGTATAGGGTTGGTGATGAGTTTCAGCAGTCCGAGAATGTCGAAACCATTCGTCGGCTTTATGCCAAGCAATTGTTTGTCGATTGTCGTCATTCTTGTGAAATCTCTTATTTTTCCCCTCTTGCCGTATACCACCACTTCGTTGAGCATCCTTGCCGATGGCAGCATGAACACCGTGTCGGTCAACTCCTTGTGGTTCAACACCCTCTTTTCGAAGTTCGGATGATAGAATGCCACAGTCTGGAAATTCTCCGGCAGTTGGAATGTACCGTTCCATGGAGTCTTTATGGTACTGTCGTTGTCGCATTTCACGAACACGTTTCTCAGCGGTTGTTTCGTTGAGGCATCTATTACGATACCCTTCCGTTGTGCCGAGGCATGACAAACGATGGTCAGCATCCATAAGGTCGTTATCCATCTCGCCACCGCCATGCCGTGTTCTGACTCAATGTTTCGTAATCCGCTCATATCTCCATCAGGTTCAGAAAATTTGTCTACAAAGATAATGCAAACCGAATGCAAAATGAAATAAATGGATTTATTTCTTTTGCTGAGGTGCCGCTTATCTTATACAAAGATAATGCAAACCGAATGCAAAATGAAATAAATGGATTTATTTCTTTTGCTGAGGTGCCGCTTATCTTATACAAAGATAATGCAAACCGAATGCAAAATGAAATAAATGGATTTATTTCTTTTGCTGAGGTGCCGCTTATCTTATACAAAGATAATGCAAACCGAATGCAAAATGAAATAAATGATTTTATTTCTTTTGCTGAGGTGCAGTTTATTTTATACAAAGGTAATGACATTTCTCTATCCTTTGGCAATCCCACACCAAAGTTTTAAGCAATATTTTGGCATTTTATATCATATTATTGCTGTCCGGTGAAACTCCAAAGTGCAATAATAAAAATTACATTGAACCCAAATCGGTCATTAGGCCGTTTAATGTATAATTATAATAACTGCTTGCAGTCTTTTGTTTTTTATAAGGCGCCTTTTGCTTGTTTTTAATTCGCAATAGCTCGCTATTACTCATTAAAAACCAAACAAAATCCATCTTTCTAAAAAGCAAAATCCAAGCAAGCCCTAATGACCGATTGGGGTTGAACGGCCTAATGACCGTTTGGGCATAAAATACCCCAAACCAGCTGTTGCAGCTGATTTGGGGTAATAGGAAGCCGCTTGTGAAAAAAGGCGGCAATAATTGCTACAGTAGCCAAAATCACTTCACTACCTTCTTGCCGTTCACGATGTATATTGCAGATGGAAGACCTTGGGTTGCCTCGCCGGCAGAAACATGACCGGAGAAGGAGCGCAGCGTGCGACCGTCGAGAGAGACTACGGTGGTAGACTTTGCTATAGGCATGATGGCGGTTGACGGAACCGCGATTCCGGAATACTGAGATGTCACGTTGGCAACCTTGTAGTGGCCGTTGCTGTCTTTCTCTGGCGTTATTTCGAGATAAGTGGTGGCATTGACGTTCTGGATGTTCTCAGTCTGAGACTTGCCGTTGTCGGTGCTGAACACGAAGTTCACGTAGTCGTCTATGCTGTTCATGGTATAGCCCAGTGAATACCATGTCTTTCCATTCTCCGTCACCGTTGTCGTCACATTGTCGCCAGGCCATTTTTGTATCGTTGGGTTGTGGCTTCCGTCGCCGCCCCACGACCATACGTTCATTGCGGTCCAGCCCACTTTGTCGGCATTCACGTTCACCGTTATGGCATAAGGCGAGAAAGCCTTGATGGAGTAGTGGCGCTCCGTGATGCCCGTCACGTTGCCGTCAACGAGCAGTCCAGCCTTGAGAGTTACGTCGCCCTCAGGCAGTGCCACCTCATATCCGCTTTCAGCCACGCTGCTGTTGGCTGTCGGAGCAGTACCGTCGAGAGTGTATACAATCTTGGCGTTGTCGTTTGTAGAAATGGCGCGCAGCAAAGCCTTCGGTGTGTCATGATATTCCCCCGATGGCAGGTCTATCCATGCCGTCTCTCTGTTTCTCTCCAGAAAGTAGCGATAGTGGTATCCCTCTGTGGCGAGCGCCCATGTAGTGTTGTCGGCAGTATAGCTGTTTGCCGATGTACCCACGGCAACATGAAGTCGTCCGTTAGTACCCGTGGTCGTGAACACATAGCGTGCCACGGTGCTTACGTTGCGGTTCCATGCGCTCTGGTTCGTGATGCCTGTGAGGTTGCGCAGCAGAATCATATTCTTTATCTCCCGTTTGTGGTCAATCCAGTGTTTCATGAACACACATGGCGTTCCCGGCATGGCGAGGATATAGGCGTTGGCAGCGAGGGTGTCCTTCTTGATAGGATCCTGCTGCTCCGATTCAGACCGCTTCTCCGTGTCGTGGTTTTCAACAAATGTCACGGCATAACGGCAGTAGTCGCCATCCGTGGCAAGTCCACCGTTGTCGAGCTTTGTCCAGTTGCTGTATGCCGTGGCGTCGCGAACGGCATATCGGGTGGGGAAGTCGAATGCCGCACTCTGTATCTCACCATTCTGGGTGGTACCGTTTATCCAGTTTTCCACATTTTGCTTGTTGCCGTCGAAATATTCGCCTACCGAGAATGCAGGCTTTGCCGCAGTGTTGTAGATACCGGTGAATTTGGCGTCGTAGCCCTTAACCATATCGTAGCGCACTCCGGAATACCCCAGGTCGTTGAGTAGGAAGTCGAGATAAGCCTTGACGTTGTTCTGCACGTTGCTGCTGTTGTGGTCGAGGTCTCTGGCAAAGTCGACACCCTCTCCCGTGTCGTTGTTGTCACTCAGATTGTAGCCGTTCTCCTTAGCCCATGTAGCGGTCTTTCCGCTGCAGTCATCCTTGCAGATGTCGGTAGGCAGCAGCTGGTATGTCACTCCCTTGTAGGTTTCCTTCGGGAAGTCAACCCAGTTTGTTAGCGTCTTCCTGTGGTTTATCACCACATCGGCAATGGTGCCCAGTCCTTTCTGTTTGAAGGTGGATATCATAGAGCGCAGTTCCTCTTCAGAACCGAATGCGCTCTTGTAGTTGTCAAACCAATAGAGATCGTCGTATCCCATGGATTCACCTCCGCAGTTGCCGCTTTGCGGAATCCATATCAGGTTGAAATACTTAGACAGTTCGTCGGCCTGTGTCTCGAGTTTTTTCCAGTTTGAGGCGTCGTAGCTGTTCCAGTAGAATCCCTGGAGCATCACGCCTTGATGATTTGTAGGCCATCCCTGTGCCATGAGCATGGATGGGCATGCTATTGCGGCGATGGCAGTAATTAGTTTCTTGTTCATGGGGAATTGTGTTTATTTATTTTCAAACTCCAGAATCATTGTTCCACGGGGTGAGAGCGTTACATCCTTCGTAATGTCTATCTTTCTGTTTGTCAGAATGTTTGTGGCTGTCTGTGCTTCGTTTATCACTTCGGCATAACGCTCAACATGGAGTTTCTTTTCATGGCTTGTACCGTTTAACACGGTCATCACCACCTTGTTGCCCAATGTGCGGGCAATGACATAGATACCGTCGTAAGGGATGAACTGAGTCTGTTTGCCTTTTGTTATCACGTCGTTGCCGTTGCGCCAGTGTAGCAGACGACTTGTCCAGTTGAACATTGCGTTCTCCTCCTTCGTGAGTCCCTCTTTGGTGAAAGCATTGCGCTTGTCGCCGGCAAAACCTCCAGGGAAGTCGCGGCGCACATTGCCGTCGGTCACCTTCTTCGAGCCGTTCATCAGCACCTCCGTACCATAGTAAAGCTGCGGAATGCGGTTGATGGTGAGCAGCAGGGCGAGAGCCTGTTTCAGTTTCAGAGTGTCCTGACCCTCTCCGAGGAATCTGTCAGTGTCGTGGTTCTCGATGAATGCCATCACGTGTGACGGGTCATTGTAGAGATAGTCGTAGCAGAGCGAGTTGTAGATGCGGTTGAAACCGTTCCACCATCCGTCGGTCTCTTCGTTTTTGGCAAGATTCAGCCTGTCGAAGAAGCTGAAGTCCATCACCGTCTTCAGATTAGAGTTGATGTCGCTGAGTTTCGAGTCCTTCTGCCATGCCGCTGTGTATGCCGGTTCTGTCACCCATGTCTCTCCCACGGTGTTGAAGTTAGGATATTCCTCGTTGAGCACCTCCATCCATTTTGCCATTGCCTTGCGGTCGGCATATGGATAGGTGTCCATTCTGATACCGTCGATGCCCACTGTCTCTATCCACCATTCGCTGTTCTGGATGAGGTAAGTTATTACGTGGCTGTTGCGTTGGTTGAGGTCGGGCATCGAAGGCACGAACCATCCGTCAACGGTCTCCTTCATGTCCACCTGGCTGGCGTATGGGTCGAGCACAGGTGTCAGCTTATAGCTGGTCTGCAGGTATTTGTCGTTCACCTGAGCCGCACCGTCTATAGTATTCGTTTTCTTGTTGTTTGCCTGATTCTCAGGACTCAGCCATTCAGGATAGTTGAACCAGTCGGCAGAAGGCATGTCCATCACCCAGGGATGCTCGAATCCGCAGTGGTTGAAAATCATGTCCATCACCACTTTCAGTCCCTTTTTATGAGCGTCGGCAACGAGCCTGCGGTAGTCTTCGTTGGTTCCGAACCGTGGGTCCACCTTATAGTAGTCTGTCGTGGCATATCCGTGGTATGTGCTCTGTTTGCCGTGGTCGGGAGAGTTGTTCTCAAGCACCGGAGTGAACCACAGTGCCGTTACTCCCAGCTGGTTAAAATAGTCCAGATGCTGGCGAATGCCCTCCAGGTCGCCGCCATGACGGAGGCTCGGTTCGTTGCGGTTGATTGAGTAGGGATTCATACCCTTGATCTTGCTGTTGTCTTTACCGCTGTTTGCGAAGCGGTCTGGCATGAGCATATAGAGCACGTCGGCATTAGAGAAGCCCTTGTGGTCTTCACCATTCTGCATCCTCTCGTTGAGCGAATATTTCACGGTCTGCGCCTTGCCTTTGGCAGTCTGGAACTTCAGGTTCATCACTCCCGCCTTGGCATCCTTCACGTTCATATATATGAGGAGATAGTTAGGGCTGTCGAGGCGCACCAGACTGTCGATGCGTACACCGGGGTAGTCGGTGGATACGTTGGCAGATCTCACGTCCTTGCCGTATACCATCAGTTGCACCTGTGGGTTTTTCATTCCCACGAACCAGTTTGTCGGTTCAATTCTGTCTATTTTTGAAGCCGCACTCATTGTTAATGTTGTGCCCAGCAATAGGGCTGCTATTATCTTTTTCATTAGTTTGTTTTTTTTAGTTGACGAGTAAACAAGTTGACAAGTAAACGGATTTACAGGCATTCTACTTTCTGTAAATCACCATTGCCTGTTGTCCACCCACGGTAGCTTTCTGACCGGTTATGCTGCCAAGTCCGTTGACGTCCACCTTTCCGTTGTCTACTACCACGGTATATTCCCCTTCAGGCACGTTGATGTCAGTCGGCTGCTTGTTGGCGTTCAGAATCACTATGATGTCGCGCCATGAGTCGCCACCGGCATTATCGTTGAGGCTGAAAGCCACCACTCCCTTGGGAGCATCGAGAAACGACAGATGCTTTCTCACGAGATCGGCATTGGCAAGTCTGAAAGCCGGATGACTCTTGCGTAGAGCTATCAAACCGCTGTAATAGTTAAACACCTGCGGGTATCGCTTCAGATTGTTCCAGTCGAGGTGGTTGATGCTGTCAGGCGACTTGAAACTGTTGTGTATCCCTTTCTTGTCGCGCAGCATTTCTTCACCGCAAAGAATGAACGGCACACCCTGAGAGGTGAGCACCGCAGTCTGAGCCAAGAGGTCCAGACGGATAAGCTCATCTTCCGTTATTCCCGGTATGCTCGATCTCAGTCGGTCGGTGAGACACAGGTCGTCGTGGCAGCTCACGTAGCTTACCATCTGAGTGGGGGAGTTTGTCCATGCCTCCTTGCTGTAGTTCACACGCGTCATGTCAATCTGCGGATGACTGATTGCTCCCACGATGCCAAACTTGAGGCTCTCCTCCATATCAGGCATTCCGGCAAGGAATCCACCCTTATGGTCGTCGCTGAACGGACCGCGCAGTGCGTCCCTCATATCGTCGCAGAAAGCACCGATGCCGTTCAGCTGACGTGTGTTCGCCTTCATCGCCAGTTTGTCGGTAGGGTAGGCACAGCTGCCGGCGCTCCATCCCTCACCATATATATATATGCTTGGGTCTATCTGGTCTACGGCTGCACGGATATCGTTCATCGTCACGATGTCGTGTACACCCATGAGGTCGAATCTGAAACCGTCGATATGGTATTCGTTCACCCAATATTTCACGCTCTCCAGCATATACTCCCTCATCAGCGCCTTTTCAGATGCCGTCTCGTTGCCGCAGCCCGAACCGTCGGAATACTTACCGTCAGCCGTCTTGCGATAGTAGTAGTCTGGATTGACGCGCTGGAAGTTGCTGTTCTTGATGTCGAACGTGTGGTTGTATACCACGTCGAGTATCACTCTGATGCCAGCCCTGTGTAATGCCTGCACCATCTGTTTGAACTCCTTTATTCTCACCGTCGGTGAATACGGGTCGGTGGAATAACTGCCCTCAGGCACGTTGTAGTTCTTCGGGTCGTAGCCCCAGTTGTATTGCGGCGTGTCGAGTCTTGTCTCGTCCACCGAGGCATAATCGAACGAAGGCAGGATATGGATGGCGTTCACACCGAGTCTCTTCAGATATTCTATTGCTTTAGGGTCGGTTAGCGCCAAGAACTTACCCTTGTTGCCGAGTCCCGACGACGGGTCGATGGAGAAGTCCCTGTGGTGCAGTTCATAAATCACGAGGTCTGCCGGCGATGCCAATGCCGGTCGTCTGTCTTCGTTCCATCCTTCAGGGTCGGTAGACGGCATGTTTACCACGGCACCACGGTTTCCGTTCACTCCTACAGCCTTGGCGAAGAGTCCGGGACACTCACCGTTGCCGGTGTCGAAGGTATAGAACAATCCGTTCAGGTTGCCTTTCACTACAGCCTCCCAGACGCCATCGCCATTGCTCTTCATCTTCACAGTCTTCATGGGTTTTCCGCCTTCTCCATCCTTGTAGATGCGCAGAGTGGTCTCATAGGGCGAGTTGAGTCTGAACACTGTCTTGTCGGCTGAGAACGACATCTCGTTGAATATCCCCTGAGCCGACATCGGCAGAGAGAGGACTCCCATAATGCAGCCCGTCATAGCAGTTCTTATATTAACCATACTTCTCGTTCTTTAGTTATTTCTTAGCCATAATAGACACGGCGAATCCGCCACCTCTGGCTTCCCTGATCTTCAACACGTCGCCACGTTTTACCGTGCGCTTGGTGATGCGGTAAGCCTTCGGATTCTTCTCATAGTCAGCGTCGGCAGCATCCTGATAGATGGTGCATTCGTATTTCTTTCCTTTGTCCAGGAAGTCGAGCTTCACCACGGCGTTGCGCGCCTCTTCGCCAGTCTTGCCGCCGACAAACCAGTTGTCGGTACCTTTTGCCTTGCGGGCCACGGTGATGTATTTTGCCGGTTCGGCCTCAATGTATTTAGAGTCATCCCAGTCGCATGCCACGTCGCGGATGAACTGGAAGGCATCATTGTATTTCTCGTAGTGTTCAGGCAGGTCGGCAGCCATCTGCAGCGGACTGTACATCACGAGATACAGCGACAGCTGTCCGCAGAGCGTGGAATGTACGAAACTCTGGTTCTGGCTCCATTCAGAGAGCTTCGTCTCGAAGATGCCAGGAGTATAGTCCATCGGTCCACCCTGCAGACGGGTGAATGGCAGCATCACCGTGTGGTAAGGCACGCTTCCGCCGAAAGCTTCGTATTCAGTGCCCCTCGCACTCTCGTTGCCCACGAGGTTAGGCCATGTGCGGCATATACCCGTAGGACGTGTCGCCTCATGTGCGTTCACCATGATATGATGCTTGGCAGCCTCTTCCACCACGCGCTGGTAGTGGTTGTTCATAATCTGACTGTAGTGGTATTCGCCTCTTGGAATGATGTCGCCCACATATCCCGTCTTCACGGCGTCGTAGCCATATTTGTTCATCAGCTTGAAGGCATCCTCAAGATGACGCTCATAGTTGATTGCAGAAGCCGAAGTCTCATGGTGCATCATCAGCTTCACTCCTTTAGAATGGGCATATTCGTTGAGTTCCTTGATGTCGAAGTCAGGGTATGGCGTCACGAAGTCAAAGACGTCGAGCTTCTGATGGCCGAACCAGTCCTCCCAGCCGATGTTCCATCCCTCAACGAGAACCTCCTGCAGTCCGTTCTTTGCAGCAAAGTCTATATACCTCTTCACCTCAGCTGTGGTAGCTCCGTGAGTGCCGTTCGGCTTGCATTTGGAGTAGTCGGTTTCGCCAAGGCGCACTGAAGGATAGTCGTTGGTGTAGCTCCAGCTCTTTCTGCCGACTATCATGTCCCACCACACACCGCAGTATTTCGTAGGATGAATCCACGACGTGTCCTCAATCTTGCAAGGTTCGTTCAGGTTGAGCGTCAGTTTGCATGACAGCATGTCACGGGCGTCGTCGCTCACGAGCACCGTTCTCCACGGCGTGTTGAAAGGCGTCTGTATGAATCCCTTCATGCCCACGGCGTCAGGAGTGAGCCATGACTCGAATGTCAGCGTCTTCTCGTCGAGGTTGAGGTGCATAGTAGGATAGTCGAGGCAAGCCGCCTCGTGGATGTTGATATACAATCCGTCCTTGGTCTTCATCTGCAGCGATGTCTGCACGCCTGTATCAGAGAACACCGTGGTCGATGAGTTGCTCTTGTATTTCTCGCGGTCGCGGCGTATGATGTCCTTGATGCCGGTGAGCGGAGTGATCTGGTATTCATATTCCTGTGTGTCGTAGTCGCCGGGAATCCAGTATGCCGTGTGGTTGTCTGCCATAGCAAACTGTGTGTGCTCCTCCTTTATCACGAAATAGTTCAGTTCCTCCTGCTGCGGGAACTCATATCTGAGTCCCATACCGTAGTCATACACGCGGAAGCGTATTTTTATGTTGCGTTTCGATGAAGGCTGGTTGAGGCTCACCTCCATCTCGTTGTAGTGGTTGCGTATCGTTGCCGTTTCTCCCCACACCGGTTTCCATGTCTCGTCGAAGGTGGAAGTCTTGTGTCCGGTCTCCTTGAAACCCTTCATGAGGTCGGTCTCCTGCATTCCCTTCGAGGCATGTTTGTCTTTGGCGAGTTCCAGTCCGAGATGCGACGGCTTGCACACCGTCTTTCCCTTGTATTCCATCTCGTAAGTAGGCTGTCCGTCGTTGGTAAGCGAGAATTTCACCGTCACGTTACCGTTCGGTGAACTCACCGTCTGTGCCATTCCAATCATCGGCAATAATGCGATGGACAGCAGCGCGCTTCTCAGACCGCTGTAGTTTGATGCCGCCGGAAAGAAATCCAGCGGACTATATGTTGACTTTTTCTTTTCCATTGTTTCGTTATTGTCGTTATTCTTTTCTTTCAGATATTTATCTCAGCTTCACCAGTTCCTTAATCGCATCGTTGTATTCCTTGTCAGCGATCAGGTCTTCGATGTTGATGTGCATGCGGTAGCGCCAGTAGTGGCGGGGGTTGGCAGGGATGTTTATTCTCTCGGCGTCAGCGTCTGGCAGACGCAGTTTCTCGTCTAAGGCAAACCAGTCTTGCAGCGACAGGATGCAGAGCATCGACGGACAAGTCAGCTGGTTTGCTATTATGTCGCGTGCCAGCCATCCCGGCAGAGGATGAGGAGCAGCACCGCCACGGTAGAGCATAGAAGAATAGTAAACCTGTGTGCGCTCGTAATCCTCGTCCCACCATTGGCGCAGTGTCGGCATGTCGTGAGTAGAGAGTGTGCAGACGCTGCGATAAGGGTTGCGCGAGAGAATGCCGAACTTCACCTTCGGGTCTTTCGGCATCTGCTGCAGTTCCAGACTGAGGATGCGCAGCTGATCCATCACCCATGCCACGCAGTCTGGCACCATACCGAGATCTTCGGCACACACCAGCATTCGGGTTGCCTGCACGAGAACAGGCAGTTTCTTCATTGCCTCGTTATACCAGAAATTGTTGTTGCGGCGGTAGTAATAATCGTTGTATAGACGGTTGAACTTCTCCTTGTCGCTGTCGTAGAGCGCTTCATACATGAAGTTGAGCTGTGCCGTGATTCTTGGATGGAACTTGTTAGGGTCGTTGTCGTCGCGGATGAAGAGCACATCGCTCACCAAAGCATACAGACCGTCTCTTACCCACACATCGTCCATGCTGTCTTTACCTTTGAAGACGGCCTCAATCTTGCGCTCCGTGTCGTATTCCGGTTTCAGGGCGAAGATGTCGTCGTGTTTGTGGTCGAGGTATTTCTCCACCACCTCGTCGGCATGGATGCCGAACACACGGTCTACGACCCAACGGGCAATGAACGGAGTGGTGAACAGTTCCTCCTGGAAGTGCAGGCCATAGCCTTCAATTTCCTCTCTCGTCATTCCGAGCGACGGGGCGAATTGTCCGAGCAGTCCGTGAACACAGGTGGTAGGTATAGCCCATATACGGAAGAAACCGAGCACGTGGTCAATGCGGTAGGCATCAAAGTATTTCGCCATGTTCTGGAATCTTCTTATCCACCATTCACATCCGTCATCTATCATCCTCTGCCAGTTGTAGGTAGGGAATCCCCAGTTCTGTCCGTTTATGGAGAAAGCGTCAGGTGGAGCGCCCGCCTGCGAGTTGAGGTTGAAGTATTGAGGCTCATGCCATACGTCACATCCGTTGCGGTCCACTCCGATAGGTATGTCGCCCTTGAGAATCACACCACGCGCCATGGCATACTCATGAGCCGCACGCATCTGTCTGTCGAGCACAAACTGCACATAATAGTAGAACGCCACGTCGGCATATTCCTTCGATTTCGGATCGGTGAGTTTCTTGCGGTCAGCCTCATGCCATTGTTCGTGTCCCTTCCATGAAGAGAAGTCCACGTTTCCGAAAGAGTCTCTCAGATGACAATACTGAGCGTAGGGCACTAGCCAGTGTTCGTTTTCTTTTACGAACATCTTGAAGTCTTCGCCCTTCATCACAGCCTCGCCTTCCTGCTTGAATATTATTCTCAGATAGTCTGTCTTGGTATTGTTAACCCTCTCATAGTCAATCTGTTTCAGCTCGTTAAGTTCCTTGCGCAGAGCCTCCATCTCGCGAGCCTTCTTCTTGTCCTTTATCTCAGGCAACTGTCTGAAGTCGGCAAACTGAGGGTGCAGGGCGAAGATGCTGATGGCAGAGTAGGGGTAAGAGTCAGTCCAGGTGTGAGTTGATGTAGTGTCGTTTATCGGCAACACCTGCAATACACGCTGGTTGGTCTCGGCCACCCAGTCTATCATCATCTTCAGGTCGCCGAAGTCGCCTACTCCGAAGCTACCCTTCGACCGTAGTGAGAACACGGGGATGAGAGTGCCGGCAAGTTTCTCGTCGCATAACTCGAAGAAGGCTTGGTCCAACTCCGTCACTACAACCTCACCGTCGTTTATCGTTGGTGCATGCAGTTGGCGGTTCATGCCAGTCTCCCAGTCCACTCCGCCTTTATCGTTGAAGGCGATGAACTTGAATTCCGTTTCCTCCTTCTTCATTTCCTTAACATTGATGTCAGCCACCCATTCGTTGTAGTTGTGTTCCACCATTGAGATGGCATCATCCGGGTTCCATCTGCCCAGTGCATTGTCTTCGCCTACGAGAGCCAGACGGCTGCCGCTCCTCAGTTGTGGAGCGCGCACAATGAGTCTCAAAGTCTGGTTGTAGTCAGAGCCTTTCGCCGGTTCCCTGTGGCGGCGGTTCACGCAGTCGGTGAATGCCGAACTGTAGAGATAGGAGTCGTAAGGGATGTCATTCCATCTGTCGTTCACGAAGTATGTCATGGCCCTCTTGGCGTTCAGCTCCAATCTGTGAGACACTGTGGTCCATTCGTGGCGCACTTCGCTGTCGCCGTTCTCCACACTGTAGTAATATTCCATCTGTGACATTCCGTTTTCGGCAGTAATCTCACAGTGCCATGACTTTCCGTCATAGGTATTCATTGAATACACCTTCTCGATGTCTTTCCCTTTGCCTACGACGTTGAGTCTGAGAATCTCACCGAACGTCGTGGCGTATTGTATATTGAAAAATATCTTCATTGTGCAGGATATTTTAAAGTTGTTTCTGTTATGTTTTTATTGTATAGGTTGTTCTTTTTTATTGTATAGGCTGTTCTTTCTTGTTGATGATGCCCACGCTCAATGCTCCGAGCGCCAGCAGTACGGCAGCCACGATCATCATGTTGTATTGATGCGAGCCAACGAGCGACAGCAGCGTTCCGCCCACGGCAGCCGCTACTATCTGTGGCAGACAGATGGTGCCGTTGAACAGTCCGAGGTAAGCTCCCTTGTGGCCATATCCCTCCAAGGCGTTTGTCACGAAGGCAAACGGCATGGCGAGCATTGCAGCCCATGCACATCCGATGAGCAGGAATGGGATAACGAGGATGTTCTGGTCGTCGATGAACGGCAGCATGGCAAATCCGGCTGCACCGATGAGCAGACTCACGGCATAGGCGAATTTCTCGTTCTTTATCCTTGGCAACACCATAGCCCATGCCACACTGCCCAGCGCCTGCCAGAAGAAGAGCACTCCAACCCAGTTGCCGGCCTCCTGATAAGCCTTCGACGAAACGTCGGTGGTGTGCCATACGGTGTCGGCGATGGTGCCGTTGGTATATGTCCACATATACATGAATGCCGCCCAACAGAAGAACTGTACCAGTCCTACCTTCCAGAACATCGACGGAGCGTTCTTCAGCAGCGTCAGCCAACCGGCTTTCTGCTCCTCCGCCTCAGGCTTGCGCTCGTTGTATTCAGCATATTCCTTCGGGTTCCACTCCTTCACGGTTAGTGTGGTGTAGAGCACGCAGAGTATGAGGATAGCCGCACCGATATAGAAAGAATAAATCACGGAGTCGGGCACTACGCCCTTCGGTGCCTCGTTGGCAATACCGATTGCGGTGAAGAAGAACGGGAACACGTAGCCGATCAGTGAACCGCTGTTGCAGAGAAAGCTCTGGATAGAGTAGGCGAGCGACTTCTGCTTCTCGTTCACCATGTCGCCCACGAGCATCTTGAACGGTTGCATCGCCATGTTGATGCTCGTGTCGAGGAACATCAGCGATATCAGTCCGAACACCATCGCCGTGCTCACCGCCATACCGAAAGAACCGGCGTTTGGCAGCAGACACATCACGGCAACGGCAACTGCCGATCCGATGAAGAGATAGGGAATTCGTCTGCCGAACCTGCACCATGTGCGGTCGCTCAGAGTTCCCACTATCGGCTGCACCAATATACCCATCAGAGGCGGTAGAATCCAGAAATAGCTCAGAGAGTGTGGATCAGCGCCGAGTGTGGCGAAAATTCTTGATATGTTGGCACTTTGCAGGGCGTAGGCTATCTGCACGCCGAAAAATCCGAAGCTTAAGTTCCATAGCTTCCAAAAACTTAAATCCTGTTTCTGTTTCATTATGATTATGTTATTTGTTTCCTTATCAGTTTCCTGTTTCTTTTATCTGCTGCTTCCCCTCACCACGAGTCGTGTCCTCACCACCCGCTTCTCTATCTTGTCAGGGTCTGTCAGCCGCTCCACTTGGTCCATGAGAATCGTGGCAGCCTCTTTTCCCACCTCCACTCCGCGCTGTTCCACGGTGGTGAGCATCGGGTCGCACGCCACGGCACGGTTGCCGTTGGTGAATCCGCACACCGATATGTCGTCGGGAATATTGAATCCCATCCTCTTCGCCGTATACATCACTCCGATTGCCGTGTCGTCGTTCACGCAGAAAAATCCGTCGGGCCTGTCATTGCGCTCCAGCATCTCCGGTGTCAGCTTCTCGGCGTCCTCCCTGTTGTCGCAGGCAATGATGAGATTGTCGTCTGGTGTGATACCGGCTTTCAGCAGGGCGTCACGGTATCCGTTGTATCTGTTCTTGCCTATCTCTGCCCGGCCCTTCATACCGTAGAAGGCTATACGCTTGCATCCAGTCTCAATGAGATGCGTCACGGCCTTGAAAGCCCCCATGTAGTCGTCCACCACAACGAGGCTCGCATTGATACCCGTGCAGATGCGGTCGAAGAAAACGAGCGCTATCCCCTTGTTCTGAAGCGACTTGAAGTGGTCGTACTGCATCGTTTCCTTTGCCTGCGACACTATGACGCCACACACCTGATGAGCTTCGAACATCTGGCATATCTGCACTTCCCGTTCGTAGCTCTCTTTGCTCATCGTTATTATTATCCGGTAGCCGCGTGCTGCCGCAGCCTCCTCTATACCAGTGAGCACGGACGAGAAATAATAGTGGGTGAATTCCGGCACTATGACGCCAATCAGCTTTATTGGTTCGCGCTTTGAGTTTCTCAGTGATTTCGCGATGTTGTTTGGATAGAAGTCGTGCTGCTTGGCATATTCACAGATGGCGTCACGCTTATCCTTCCTCACCCTCGTACTTCCGTTGAGGGCGCGGGAAACGGTAGACACCGACACGCCGAATTTCTCGGCGATATCTTTCATTGTTGTAGCTTGACAGTCGTTCATAGATATTGTAAAGATAATCTTTGCTGCAAATATACGTCAAACTTTCCAATGTCGCATCTCACTCGGCACTCTTTCTTCCATGCATTTTTGCAAACGATTGCAAAAAGTGGATTGTGCGTAGGAAAATGGTGATATAGTGCAAGTTTGCCATACTATCGTAAGGAATGAAATGAAGGCTGCTTTTGTCTTGTTCCGATGAGAAAAACATCGGTTCCTGACAGGCAAAAGCAGCCATCCGTATTTTACAATTCCGTTACGCGTTGCGGACTTAATCTTATCTTAAAACTTCTCTTACATCATTGCAAGATGCAGAGGTTGCTTTTGCCATCGAAAAGGCAGAGGAGCTTGAGATGAACATTATATTAAGATGAATATTTTAATATATAAGATGAACATTATATATAAAGAGAACAGAGCTTATGAAGAAGAGAATGATTCCTTTGTTGCTGCTTCTTTCTTCGCATTTCCTGCTTGCCGTATATGGCAGGGATAGTCAGAAGGAGCAATCTCGCGTTGTAGTCATCGCCATCGACGGATTGAGATGGCAAGAGGTCTTTGAACTTATTGGGCATACGTCTGACTTGCCAACCCACCATATTTCCTCTCCAACGGTGGCATATCGTTGCAGAGCGGCAAGGTCGTGTGTGTAGATAAAGGTGAATGGGATAAGGGTAAGTCACAAGAATACATGATGGCGTTCAATATGGAATGGCTGCGTCTGTGTCGTGACAAACTGAAGGATAATGGTACTATATGGATTAGTGGCACTTACCACAACATCTTTTCTGTGGCTAACTGCCTGACTGAACTTGGCTACAAGATTCTGAATGTCATCACTTGGGAGAAGACAAATCCACCTGTCAACATTTCTTGCCGCTACTTCAAATACTCCACGGAATTTGTCATTTGGGCAAGGAAGATGCAGAAAGTTCCACATAAGTTCAATTATGAACTGATGAAAGAATTGAATGGAGGTAAGCAAATGTCTGATGTGTGGCGAATGCCAGCCATTGGTCGTTGGGAAAAGACATGCGGCAAACATCCTACACAAAAACCTTTGCGCCTTCTTGTTCGGATGATTCTTGCTTCAACCAATCAAGGCGACTGGATTCTTGACCCATTTAGTGGCAGTTCTACGACAGGCATTGCTGCTAATCTGTGTGGACGGAGATTTGCTGGACTTGAACAAGAGGAAGAATTTTGCAAGTTGAGTAAGGCAAGACGTGAGGAAATAGAGAATCTTGAAGATTATGATAATCTGATAAACCATATTGAAGATTTTCATAAATTTCGTAATTCTTTTATGGTGAAGGAAGATGCAAGTGTTTACGCACAAATGCCATTTTAAATAATCGTTTTAATTTATATGACAATACAAGTTATCCTCATTTTTATAGGCTTATATTATTTTCTTCTTATATTTATAAATTAGATAGAGTTGTTTGCAGCATTACAGATGCCTGTTTTAATAATTGTATGCAATACTATTGTGCAAACGTTTGCACTAACAAAAATGCCTTTTCCTTGTTAAAATAGTTTTAACGTATTGCAATACCTCCTATATTTGCAAGCAACTATCAAACATGAGAGAAAATTATGCCTTAAAGCAATCTACAAATGAACATCAAAGCCCGATAGAACGTTAGGGCTTTATGGATATTGGATATATAATTAGTAACATAAAAAAAACTATTAACAATGAAGCAGGTAAGATTCAGTAATGCCATGAGAGCTGCAGCCCTGACGGGAGGCTTGTTCTTGACGGCAAGTGCCTTCGGACAACAGGTTGTCGTGAAGGGACATGTGAAGGATGCCACCGGCGAGCCAATCATCGGAGCGACCATCCGAGTTGACGGTACCGATGGCGGTACCATTACCGACATTGACGGTAATTTCTCTATCAACGCAGACGCCAAGTCTACATTGAAAATCTCCTACATCGGATACGAGACGGTATCCGTGGCAGCAGGACAGAACATCAACGTCATCCTGAAGGAAGATGCCGCCACGAAGCTCGACGACGTGGTGGTGATCGGTTACGGTCGTGCGAAGAAGACCGACCTCACCGGTTCTATCTCAGCCTTGAAGCCAGACGAGCTGTCGAAGGGTATCACAAACAACGCCTCGGACATGCTCGTAGGTAAGGTGGCCGGTGTTGATGTGCAGACCACAGGCGGTATGCCAGGTGCAGGAGCACAGATCCGTATCCGTGGTGGTGCCTCTCTCTCAGCCAGCAACGATCCTCTGTATGTTATCGACGGACTCGTTATCGACAACAACACGGCGACTGGTATGAGTAACATCCTTGCCAATATCAACCCTAACGATATCGAGAACTTCACGGTGCTCAAGAGTGCTTCGGCAACGGCAATCTACGGTTCGCGCGCCAGCAACGGTGTCGTAATCATCACCACAAAGAAGGGCCGCAGCGGACAGAAGCCGACATTCACTTACAACGGTGACTTCACCATTTCGACGGCTCTTAAGAAATATGATGTGCTCAGCGGAGACGAGTATAGAAACCTCATCGAATCATTGGGTATGAGCCGTGACCTCCTCGGCACCGCCAACACCGACTGGCAGGACGAGATACTGCGCACCACGCTTTCTACAAACCACAGCATCAGCATGCAGGGCGGTCTGAAGAACATGCCATATCGTGTGAGCGCCGGATACAACATCGGCAACGGTATCCTGAAGACAAGCTGGATGCGCCGTTTCAATTCAAGCGTTAACATCGCACCTACCTTCCTCAACAACCACTTGAACTTCAACATCACAGCCAAGTATATGTATGAGAAAGACCGCTATGCCGACACCGGTGCCGTAGGAGCAGCCATCGCTATGGACCCGACACGTCCGGTGCGCATGTCAGACCCAGAATACAGCGTTGTGGGAGGATACTACCAGACTTTGGTAAACGCTTCGTATAACGACCCTAACTGGACAAAGACATCATACTCTCAGACTCCGCAGAACCCATTGGCTATGCTTAACAACAAGTATTGTCTGGCAAATGCCAACGACTTCAGCGGCAATGCAGAGGTGGACTACAAGATTCACGGATTCGAAGACCTCCGTCTGCATGCAAGTATCGGTGCACAGTATACAGAGACAGAACAGACCAATGACATACGCCGCACTTCATACAGCAACAACTACTATGGCTACAAGGGCCTTATGGCATACTATAAATATAATGTAGTAGGCAGTGCATACGCACAGTATATGCATGAATTCGGAAACCATGGAGTTGACATCATGGCTGGTGCAGAGCAGGCACACTACCATCGTTCAGGATTCAACGAATACGGTAAGGGAACCAACCCATTGACAGGTGAGGCTTTCGACGAGTCATTCAGAAGTGAAAAGGAGTGGGCAACACACAACTCGCTCGTGTCTTACTTCGGACGTCTGAACTACAACTTCCTCGACCGCTACCTCATTACCGCAACGTTCCGTGCCGATGGTTCTTCACGCTTCGCAAAGGGCAAGAAATGGGGATACTTCCCATCAGCTGCCGTAGCATGGAAGATCAGCAGTGAGCCGTTCATGAAGAATGCCACATGGCTCAACGACTTGAAGCTACGTTTCGACTGGGGTAAGACAGGTCAGCAGAACGGTATCGACGACTTCGTATACGCTCCTGTATACGTGACGAGCGACCAGTTCGCACAGTATCCTTTCGGAAACGACTACTATTACACCATGCGTCCTAACAAGTATAACTCAGACCTTACTTGGGAGAAGACAGAGACATGGAACGTAGGTTTGGACTTCGCGGCTCTCAACAACCGATTCACATTCACTCTCGACGGATATATCCGTAACACCAAAGACCTTCTGGCTAATGTTTCAACAAATGCCGGAGTGACACTCGGTGACGAACTTTTGCAGAATGTAGGTTCGCTGCGCAACTACGGACTTGAACTCTCATTCGATGTGAAACCAGTGGTAACAAAAGACTTCACATGGGATCTTACCTACAATGTGGGTTGGAACAAGAACAAGATAACATCCCTCAGAGCAGGAGACAGTGACTGGGTTTGGGTCAACAGCACAAAGGCTGCCCGTGGTAACAACAACAGGTTGCAGCGCAACAAGGTGGGTTATCCTATCAACTCATTCTTCGTTTATCAGCAGGTTTACGACGAGAACGGCAAACCTATCGAGGGCGTTTACGTAGACCGCGACGGTAACGGTTCTATCGACGATGGCGACCGCTACTACTATAAGAGTCCGGCAGCTGACGTGATAATGGGTCTCACATCTAAGTTCCTCTACAAGAGATGGGACCTCAGCTTCTCGCTCAGAGCATCTCTCGGCAACTATGTATATTATCACAATCTTGCTAACTGTGCTATAGTTTGTGAACAGGGTCTGAAGAAGCAGGCTGGAGCCTTCCAGAATGTGCTCAGCGATGCCGTATCACTCGGATTCACAGGACAGACAAATGCCATGAACAGCATCAGCGACTACTTCATCCGCAATGCTTCCTTCCTGAAGTGTTCTAACATCACACTTGGATACTCATTCCCTGCACTCCTCAAGTATGCGGGAGAGGATTATTTCTCTGGCCGTGTATACTTCACTGTGCAGAATCCATTTATCATCACCAAGTATAAGGGACTCGATCCTGAGGTTGCAAATGGTGTAGATACCGATCCGTATCCACGTCCAATCAGCTTCCAGCTCGGTGTTAACTTTAATTTTTAAGTAGACAAGTAGACAAGATACAAGTAGACAAGATACAAGTAGACAAGATGCTGGAAAACCAACATTCTCCCTCAAAAGGGAAGGACGGGAAATTACTAAGCATCATATAGCAGAGGAGGGTAAATCTCCTTGTCAACTCGTCTGCTTGTCTCCTCGTCAACTAACAAAATAAACAACTACAATTATGAAACATATAATTTTAAAGAGTGCGGCTTTGGCTTTCCTGACATTAGGGACAATGTCATGTGCCGACGACTTGAATATATCACCAATAGACCCACAGACTTCATCATCGTATGATGTGAAGCAGCTCCTTGCCAAGCAATATGCCTCATTGGGACTCACCGGTCAGAAGGGTCCTGACGGTAACGGTGACATGAGTGGTGATGAGGGTGAGAGCGGTTTCTACCGCACGGTGTTCAACCTCAACGAACTCAACACCGACGAGATCCTATGGGCATGGCAGGACAATGAAGACATGGCACCGATTACAAACATGGCATGGACATCAGCTTCTCCACGTGTGAACTGGTGCTACCAGCGCCTTGCCTATAATGTCACGCTTCACAACCAGTTTATCTCTGAGCAGACAGGCAAACTTCCTGACGACGAGATTGCAGAGATTCGTTTCCTGCGTGCTCTCAACTACTTCGAGTTCCTCGACCTCTTCCGTAGAGCACCGTTCAAACTCGAGTTCAACGGAGAACTGCCTGACGAGAAGGTAGGCATCGACCTCTACAACTGGATTGACCAGGAGCTGACAGCCATAGAGCCAATGATGAAAGAAGTGGGAGCATACTGCAACAGCAAAGACTTCGGCCGTGCCGACCGCGGTGCAGCCTACGCTCTGCATGCCCGTCTCGCACTCAACGCCATGGTATACACCGACGGACAGGTGAACGATTACCAGAAGGCAAAGGACTATTGCGACAAGATCATCTCGGCAAACGTCTACGAACTCGCCAAGGAGCCAAAGAACGGATACACCGGTTATCAGCAGCTCTTCATGGCTGACAACGACGAGAATCCGGAGGCTATGAAGGAGATTATCCTCCCTATCCGCCAGGATGGAGCAAAGGCACGTAGTCATGGTGGTTCCACAATGCTTATCAACGGAACACGCTGCAGCGGAATGCCTTACTACTATCAGTCAAACCCATGGCAGTGTATCTTTGCACGCAAAGACATGGTTGGCAAGTTCATTCCAAGCCTCGACGTGGTGAATGCCGACAACGACGCCTGCACTAAGTCATACGACAAATATCTGAAGGACAACAACCTCGACGCATCCAAACTCACAGAGGCAGACATCCTGAAGATGGACGAGGCACTCGGCGCAAGCACTAAGGAGATGCTCCGCAAGGCTGGTGACGACCGTGCACTTCTCTACGGAGGATTCGCAGGTGGTGTGCGCCGCCTGTCGCCAGACAAGACAATCAAGAACTTCTTCGACGGACTCTCTATCGTGAAATGGTCTAACGTGCGTACCGACGGTGCTGCCGCTCATGGAGAGAACTTCTGTGATACAGACATTCCTCTCTTCCGTCTTGGCGAAATCTACCTCACACGTGCTGAGGCTCTCTATCGTCTCGGCGACAAGCAAGGTGCGCTGAAGGATATCCAGAAGCTGCAGGATCGTGCCCACAGAATAAACATCGCACAGTCTGTCGACCTCAACTACATCCTCGACGAGTGGTGTCGTGAGTTCTATCTCGAAGGACGCCGCCGCAGCGACCTCGTTCGTTTCGGCCTCTTCACCAGCAGCCAGTATGTATGGAGCTTCAAGGGCGGTCAGGAAAATGGAGTAGGTGTTGATTCACATTACAACGTTTATCCAGTACCAGCCAACGAGATAGCCGGTAACGCCAACTTGCATCAGAACCCTGGTTATTAATCAGGGGGAGAGAGAATAGAAAACATGTTTTATAATCATAAAAGAAAACGTATCATGAAATATATAAATAAAATAATGATGCTTCCGTTGCTCGTCCTGCCGTTCTTGTTCGCATCCTGCGACAAAGACGACGACTGCAACCCTACGCTCGATTTGAGCCATGTGGCAGAGGGCTTCGTTCTCAACACACCGGCTTACGCTGGCAACACATACGACCTCGCCAATTCTGACGGAGTGGAGCTGACATGCACCCAGCCTAACTATGGCGACGGAGTGCCATACGTAGTGCGCTATTTCGTACAGGTATCCATCGACCCTACATTCGCTGAAGGAAACAAGGATGCCAAGTTCAAGGAGCTGTCCACTTCTTTCACAACTGCAAAGATGGCAGCCAACGCCGTGGAGATGAACAACGCATTGGTAGACCTCTATCAGGAGGCTAACCCTGATACCGACGTTCCTTCTTCAATGCCTGTTTATATCAGACTGCGTGCCATCATCGACGGATCGATGATAGAGAATCTCGGTGAGACATATTCTAATGTCATCACTCTCTCTTCTGTACGTGCCGAATATCAGGCACCTGACGTTGAATATCCTGCTTGTCTCTATGTCGTTGGCTCTTCTATCCAGGACGCTTGGAAAAGCTGGAAACAGGTGGCTCCGGTATATGGTATGGAAGGACAGTATTACACTATGGTCTACGTACCGGATGGTGGTTCATTCAAGTGGGGCACTTTCGTGGAAGACTGGCGCGGATTCGGAAAGATTACCATCGACGACCAGGCTGAAGCAGGCGTTTCAGGCAACGACGACGACAATATCGTGCTTGCAAAGGGCGGATGGTATGTTCTGCACTTCGATGGTGTTATGTCTTCTGACAAGAAGAGCATCAACTACACTCTGCACATCTATCCTGGCAAGGCTTACGTAATTGGTGCAGCCTTCGGAAATTGGGACGAGGCAAACGATGCTCTCGCTATGCAGGCTCCTGCCGACAATTCAGGCGAATGGGTATCTCCTGCTTGTACAGCCAGCGGAGAGCTTCGTGCTTACATCCGCATCCCTGGACTGGAGTGGTGGCACACAGAGTTCACTCTCTACAACGGCAGCCTGTTCTTCCGCAAGGACAACATCGTTGACAACTGGGCTACAAACGTAGGCGATGATTATTCAGTGAAATGCTCTGCTGGTCAGAAACTCTATGTCAACTTCGACAAGAACACCGGTGAGATGAAATAAGGTGGAATTGCCGGATCTTTATAAGACTTGAAAATCTTATATATCCGACATGTTTGATAAACTTATAATCAGAAAGAGAGTGGATGGGACTCTTTCGCTTGAGTCCTGTCTCTCTCCTTCAAACGACAAAAAACAAACAACAATGAAAAAGACATTATTATATAGCTTGGCAGCTTTGGTGGGACTCTCCTTCGCAAGCTGCAACGGCGACTATGACGACTGGACCAATCCTCAGGGATTTGGACAGGAGAACGCCATCACCATTCCTGGTTTCACAGCGACAGCTGCCGGCGACGTCAACCTTGCCAACCCTGGTGAGAACGTGAAGGTTTTCAACCTCTCTGAGGCTGCTCTGCCAGAGGGAACAGAGCTCAACAAGACCCGCATGATAATCACTCCTACTGATGAGGCTGCAACATACGACCTGCCACAGATTCTGGAGGCAAACAACGATGGTACAGTGGACAGCACGGCATTGCAGACCGCTGTGGTGAAGGCTTACGGAAAGCGTCCGGCATTTCGTCCTTTCAAGGTTCACGTATATTCTGACGTGATGGCAAACGGACAGGCTCTGCTCGTGGATGCAGGAGAAATCAATATCAACGTGACTCCAAAGGCTCCGTTCATCTCTAAGGCTTATTATCTTATCGGCGACTTCAACGACTGGACTACGGATGTGAACAAACTTGCCGGGTATAAGTTCTCTCGTTCTGACAAGGACGTTTATGAGGATCCTTTCTTCACATTCACCGTGACAACGACAAAGAACGACACGTACTGGAAGATTATCCCACAGGAGAATCTTGATGCCAACAACATCTGGCAGCAGGGTGTGGTCGGTACAGCCAAGGACGGTTCTACCGATGCCGAGGGTACTCTCGTTACTGATAACCCACAGGCCGGCAAGATTGCCGAGGCTGGCACATACGTCATTACGCTGAACATGATTGACTACAGCTACAGTGTGGTAAGAGCAGACTCTTATTATATGGTAGGCGGTGTGTATGGATGGAACGCAGAGTCTGCTTCTAAGGTTGCTTTCTACAACGAGAGCGGTTCTAAGGCTTCTATCACAACGCAGTGGACCGGCGACGCCAACCTGAAGATATGGAACCGTGCCGGCATCGGCAACTGGGATGTTGCATGGGGTAGCGTTTCCGACGGAGATAAAAGCATGGAGGGTGCTCTCATTAACAGTGGCGCCAATGCTTTCGTTTGTCCTGAAAAGGGTGCTTACTACACGCTGACAATCGATATGGCGGCAAAGACCTATTCATGGACAAAGCTCGACAACCAGTCACCTGAAGCATTCAATACCGTCAGCCTTATCGGAGGCTTCAACGAATGGAAGGGTGATGTAGACATGGAGCAGACTGCACCACACAACTGGTATATCAACCACACCTTCTCTTCAGAGACAGAGTTGAAGTTCCGTTCTAACCACGAATGGACTATCAGCTGGGGTGGAAAGACTACTTCTCTCGCCGGTATGATATATACAGCAGAGGCCAATGGTGACAATATCGTTATTCCTGCCGGAACATACGACATCTACTTCAACGACATCACACACCAGTTCATGTTCGTGAAAGCGAACTGACATGATGTATCAAATGAAAATTCTCATGTTCTGATTTGTAAAAATCAATAAATGTTTATTTAGTTATCGTCAGGGCGGACAATGGTTTCAGCGGATTCCATTGTCCGCTTTTTAACCCAAATCGGTCATTAGGGCTTGCATGGATTTTGTTTTTTAGAAGAGTGGATTTTGTTTGGCTTTTAATGAGTAATAGCGGGCTATTGCGAATTAAAAACGAGCAAAAGACGCCTTATAAAAAGCAAAAGACTGCAAGCAGTTATTAAAATTATACATTAAACGGCCTAATGACCGATTTGGGTTTAATATCCCGGCAATCCCTAATGACCGATGGGGATAAACTAAAAATCCCGTTTCCGGCAAATGAAGCTAAGCTTGAGTTTTGCAGAAAACGGGATTTTCCGTATCTTGGGTTTATCTTTTCTGTCTGTGTCTTTCAGCTGACTTGCAGTATGAACTGTCATCTCGCAAATCAGAATGTTATAACAGGCAGTCTGTATCAGTTTTACTGCAAGTCACGATAACGTAGTCTTGCAGTCTGGATAACGTAGTCTTGCAGTCAGGACCTTGTTCTTAAGCCCTGATGGCCGTTTGGGCTTATGCCCATGGATTCTCCGTTGGGTAGGGGAGAGACTTAGGCTGGTTGTAAGCGATATCCTTGATGCCGAGATATTTGAATACCTCGAAGAGCGTCTTGCCGACATGTGAGAAGGCAACGGCACCATGATGAGGATATCCTTTCTGGATGAGCACGTGGCGATAGAAACGACCCATCTCGCGGATGGCGAAGATTCCTATGCCGCCGAACGAGCGTGTAGGCACGTCGAGCACCTCGCCCTCAGCGATATAAGAGCGCAGATTGCCCTCAGAGTCACACTGCAGACGATAGAAAGTGATTGGGCTGGCAGCGATGTCGCCCTCCAGAGTGCCACGGGTGAAGTCGGGAGTGCCACCGTTCTCGAGCAGACGGTTCTGGATGAGCTGATATTTGATGGCACGGGCAGAACACATCTTGCACTGAGGAGTGTTGCCGCAGTGGAAGCCCATGAAGGTGTCTGTGAGCTGGTAGTCGTATTTGCCGGTGATATCCTCGTCGTAGATATATTTAGGCACGGAGTTGTTGATGTCGAGCAGAGTCACCGTGTCGTCAGAAGCACAGATGCCGATGAACTCTGAGAGAGCACCGTAGATGTCCACCTCGCAGGCCACAGGGATGCCACGGCTTGCCAGACGGCTGTTCACGTAGCAAGGCTCAAATCCGAACTGGCTTGGGAATGCAGGCCAGCATTTGTCGGCGAATGCCACATACTGGCGGGAACCCTTGTGTTGCTCTGCCCAGTCAAGGAGAGTAAGCTCAAACTGTGCCATGCGGCGGCTCAGGTCCGGGTAATATTTGCCTTCGCCCATCTCTTCTGCCATTTCCTTGCATACGGCGTCGATGCGAGGGTCGTTCTCGTGCTCCTTGTAAGCCACGAGCAGGTCGAGCTCTGAATTCTCTTCTATCTCCACGCCCAGTTCATAGAGTCCCTTGATAGGAGCGTTGCAAGCGAAGAAATCCTGTGGACGAGGACCGAAAGTGATGATTTTCAGCCCCTTCAGACCTATGATGGTGCGTGCCACCGGCACGAAGTCTTTGATCATCTTTGCCACTTCCTCTGCCGTTCCAACCGGATACTCAGGGATATATCCCTTCAGATGGCGCATGCCCAGATTGTATGAGCAGTTGAGCATACCGCAGTATGCGTCTCCACGGCCGTTTATCATGTCGCCGTCGCCTTCGGCAGCTGCCACAAACATCACCGGACCGTCAAACTCCTTTGCAATAAGTGTCTCCGGTGTTTCCGGACCGAAGTTGCCGAGGAACACCACGAGGGCGTTGCAGCCTTCTGCCTTCACTTCGGCAACGGCCTTGAGCATGTCCTGCTCATTCTCTACGGTGGTCTGGCAGTTGAAAATCTCACCTGTGTATTCTTTTACAATGTTCTCGCGACGCTGTGTTGACAGCGCGATAGGGAAACAGTCACGGCTGACGGCGATGATGCCCAGCTTGACCTGAGGAATGTTGTTGCTAACCATAATTGTATTTTTGAAATGTTTTGTATGTCTGTTTCTTTGGTAAAGATGTATGCAAAGATACATTTTATATTATATATAAAAAAGAATTCATGAAGTGTATTAATAACAATTAGCATTAATTCACTCCATGAACTGCACTTGCGGCATGTCGCAAGCGGTATGCCGGCTCCTTCATGCCCTAATGACCGGTTTTGGTCAAACGGTCATCAAGACCATAAGATATTGTTTCAAGCCCAATCTGTCATTAGGGTCTGTTGTGGTCGGTTTATTTGCTCGACAGGTGGAGAAAACGCGTTATGCGGTGTCCCAAATCGCGTTTCTTGTTGTCGATGAATGCGTCGAGAATCCTTGTGGTCCCGTTCAGCGGCACCACGTCGTAATCGGCGATGGCGGCAGGGATAAGACAGCTGTATCCCTCTCTCACCGTCGTCTCTTCGCCTGTCTCTCTTATCCTTATCTTGAAGTCGCCCTTGATACACATCGTTATGATGAAACTGTCGTATTTCAGCAGGTTGCGGTGGAACGGCTCCGTCAGTTCAGCCACTCTTACGCTGAAGAACTGTGAATCCATAATGAGGTTGGCACGGTTGTCATCCTCTTTATATATAGTGCGATATTCGTCCTCCACATTGAAGTCGAGAGCTTCGGCAGCCAGTTCGGTGTGCAGCTCACGCGGTTTTCCGTCCAGGCCGGGTCTGTTGTAGTCGAAGATGCGGTAGGTGACGTCTGACGACTGCTGCACTTCGGCAAGCAGGATGCCACTACAGATGGCGTGTACTCTGCCTGCCGGCAGATAGAACACATCGCCGGCCTTCACCTCATGGCGGGCAAGCACGTCGGTTATGGTGCCGTCGGCGATACGCTTCTTGTATTCGTATTCAGAGATTTTCGATTTGAATCCGGCATACAGATAACTGCCGGGATTGGCGTCGATGACATACCACATCTCTGTCTTTCCCGATTTGCCGTGTACTCTCTTTGCCATCTCGTCGTTGGGATGGACCTGAATGCTGAGGTCTCCTTTGGCATCGATGAGTTTCACGAGCAGTGGCATTTTGCCATCATACAGCTTGTTCACCGATTCGCCCAGGATTTCCTTCGGATGTGCGTCGATAACGGTTGTCAGTTCTTTGCCTGCCCATTCGCCGTTGCTCACGATGCTTGTGCTCGACGGTACGGCGCTCACCTCCCAGCTTTCACCGATGGGGGTATCTTGCGGCTTGAGTCCCTTATATGGGCAGAGCCTGTCGCCTCCCCATACCACGGTGTGCAGGTTGGGTTCGAATAATAGCGGATATAGTGTCATGTTCTTCTGTCTGTTGTTCAAAATAAGTTAATTACAAACTTGTCTATAAGATAATGCAAAGATACATTTTTTTTATTTACTCCAAAAAACAAACAGAAATATATTTGTTGATGCGTATTGAAACCTATCTCACGTTGATTATCTTGTGTGTCTGCAACGACAGTTTCCACTTGGGGTGCTTCAGACAATATCCTATCGCTCCCTGCAGGTTTGCCTTGTTCTGCGTCTCGTCTTTCACGTCGCATGGTTGCAGGCGGTATTCCTTTGCTTCTACATTGGCATATCTGTCCACTCCTTCGTCGTTGCCCTCATACACCACCTTCAGCTCGTCTATCCTGTGCAGCTTCAGCGGTTTCCCTTTCGGCGAACATGTTATCCAGTCTATCTGGCAGTCTTCTGGCAGTTCGTATGTGCCGTTGGTCTCCATTGCCACATAGCATCCCTCCGCATGGAGCTTCTCTATCAGCGATGCCGTGACCTGCATCGAAGGCTCTCCGCCGGTGATGACAACGAAGCGTGCCGGAAATTGCCTCACTTCCTCAACAATCTCCTCCTCTGTCATCTCCACGTATCTGGAGTGGTCGGTGTCGCAGAACGAACACTTGAGGTTGCAGCCGGCAAAGCGCACGAAAACGGCTGGCGTTCCCGTGTGGCGTCCTTCTCCCTGCAGACTATAGAATATCTCGTTTATCCGCATCATTCCTCCTCGTCCTTAACGTATGTCACCATATTGTTGGAACTCTCCTCCACGTCCACCTTATAGCATTCCGGAATCTGGTCGCACACCCATTTGGCTATGTTCTCCGCCGTAGGGTTGAAAGGCAGCAGCTCGTTGAAGTTGCCGTGGTCAAGATAGTCGTGTATCTTGTTCTTGATATGCTTGAAATCAATCACCATCCCCACCTCGTTCAGTTCTCTGGCCTTGCAGTATACGGTAACGATCCAGTTGTGACCGTGCAGGTTGGTGCATTTGCTCTCGTAGGGCAGACTGAGTTTGTGGCAGCCTGCTATTTCCATCTTCTTTTTTACGTAATACATTTATTGTGAAGCTAATTCTGACTGCAAAGTTAGTGTAAAAATCCTAATTCCGGCATCTCCAGTAGGGTGTTTAGGGCTTAAAACTCTTCAGACAAGCTTAAAAAGTCTAAATATCAGTGTTTTTGTAACAACTTTGTAATAAATGATAATTACTTTTGCATCCGCTTGAGAAGACAGGCTTGAGGATATTCCTCCCGCCTTTGTCAACTCGTCAACTTGTTACTCGTTACCCGTCAACTATAAATATTTAAATATGGAATTATCAGAAATGCTGTTTTTAGGAGGTTTTGTGGTTTTCATCGCCGCAATCCTTTTGCTTGACATGTTTGTAATCGACAAGAAGGCTCACGAGGTGTCCATCCGTGAGGCTGGCACCTGGACTGCCGTATGGATAGCCTTGGCGCTCCTGTTTTCCGTCTTCTTGTGGTTTCATGGTGATATGGTACATGGAATAGAGAATTTCAGCGATCTCCAGGCAGTGGCTTCGCGCTATGCCTCGCATCTGAAACTCAATCCCGACGATTTCGAGTCGAGTCTGCAGCAATACCGCCATTACATGACGGTGTCATATATCTCAGGTTATCTGATAGAGAAGACGCTCTCTGTAGACAACCTCTTCGTGATGATGATGATTTTCACATCCTTCGGAGTGGGGAAGAATGAATATCAGCATGTGTTGAACTGGGGAATACTCGGTGCCATCGTCTTGCGTTTCGTGTTCATATTCCTTGGCGCTGCCATAATAAGCCGTTTCGACTGGGTATTGCTCGTCTTCGGTGCGGTGCTCGTATATAGCGGCGTGAAGATGTATCTCAACCGCAACAAGAAAGAGGAGATGGATGTGGAGAAGCATCCGCTCGTGAGACTGCTGTCCAAGACGGGACGTATTCACCCTCAGTTCGAGGGCGATAAGTTCTTCATCCGGCGTGCCGGACGCCTGCTGTTCACTCCGCTCTTTGTCACGGTGCTCGTGATAGAGTTCAGCGACCTTATCTTTGCCTTCGACAGCATACCGGCGGTATTCTCCGTGTCGCTCGACCCCTATGTGGTGTTCTTTTCCAACATCTTTGCCATATTGGGTTTGAGAGCCATGTTCTTCCTCCTGGCAGCGATAGCCGACAGATTCCGCTATCTTAAGCTCGGTGTCTGCGTTCTCCTGGTGTTCATCGGTGTGAAGATGCTCATCCATGAGTTTTTTGAGATTGATGCCATATCGTCGCTCGTGTTCATTGTCAGCGTGCTGGTGGTGAGCATCGGAGCCTCGCTGGTGGTGAAGAAGCAGGCCGTGTAGCGTATTTGCAATCCATAGACTATAGGCATGCCCCCAAAGTGCTGTTCCGTATCAGGAATGTAGCCTTTGGGGGCTTTTCATTCCCATTTCCCTCGCTTAATCGGATTCTTGGATAATCTGCATCGTGGCATTGCCGACTGCATGGTCATCAACAGCGGCTTCGCCTATTATTCCCTGTCGAGCATCTTAATCACAGAATATCGCGGAGCTGAACTCGGCACTATAGCCCTGCTTGTCAATGTCATTAGAGAGATGATCACTCTATTAGACGTTGGCATAGGCAAACGAAAAAGGCACGACCCCTCGCTTTCGAGAAGCCATGCCCGGAAATATATATTGAGATTTTGGAACTCAGAAGTTCACTCCGAAGTTCAGCGTCAGACATCCGTTGTGCGACGTGTCGAACTCATCGTGACAGATATTCGCCAAACCCACGTCATAGGTCAGGTCGGCATAAAACATGTCGTAGGCAACGCCACAGCCCAAACGCAGTCCGCCGTCGAAGCGCTTGAAGCGGTCGCTCGAGAACGACGGGTCTGCTTCTCTCTCGCGATAGTTCTTTATCTTTCCGCCCACACCACATGCCAGGTATCCGCCGGCAAAAGGCTGGATGGAGAAGTGGTCGTCGATAGGGTAGGCATATTTCACAGTCAGCGGCACCTCCAGATAGTTCAGGTCGTAGGTCATCTTCTTGCCGTCGTCGAGCTTCTTCTTGCCGCCCTTCTCGGTATAGTATAGTCCCGTCTCGAAAAACACCGGAGCACGGTCAGACAACGCTATGCCCACCACGGCACCCACGTTGAGGCCCGTCTGCGCGTTGCCGCCATCAAGAGTCTTGTCGTCGGAGCTCACGGTAGAAAACGATGGTCCGATGCGCAGTCCGTAGTAGTTCTCGCCGCTCTGATACAGTCCCGTGCCCGGTCGGCGGGAGTAGTCCAGATGTCCTGTTCGCTGGTTATAATATCTGCTGTTCTTATAAGCCTGAGCCTGAGCCGTGCAGCCAATAGTCATTATCGCCAGAGCTGCCAATATAAACTTCTTCATAATAGTTGTCCTTTCTTAATACGTTCTACAATAATTTTTTCTTTCCGCTGGCAAAAGTATAGTTTTCCCTCCAACTCCACTGAGGGGATATCCCTAAAATAGAATGGGGAAAACCATATTGCAGCCGAAGTATGGTTCCTTGCATTATTGTTTCCAATAATCTCAAATCGGTCATTACATCTTGTAATACGTAACACGTATACTTTTTTCCGGAGGAAAGTGTCATAGTATCATTTTCGAGACTTTTTCCATACCTAATCTCTTGAAAGCCAGAATAATACTTCAATGATACTTTTCTTTCTTCTTTACAGAAAAGTGTCATAGAAGTGTCACAGAAGTATCATGGAAGTCTGAAAAAATATAGTAATAACCCGTTGGCGGAATTAATTAAAGTTGGTCGACATGAGCAAAAGTTGCCCATATCGCTGATTCTCAGTAAAAACCAAGAATTGCTTAAAAACTGTCAGACCATCTGGTTTTTTGCCGTAATATTCTGACAAACAGATAGTTGGCTGTCAGGCAATTGTCAGCCTATTGTCTGGATGGTTTGCTGAAGAAAAGAGAATTGTCAGATAAAAAGAATTATCAGATGAAAGGAATACAGACGACAGGAATTGTATGTGTTGGCTGAATCCTGAAAACAGGAATATGGGTGTTGCAACATTAACTTATTGGGCAGACGTCTGACAGCAAATCTGCCCAACTGGGGCAAGCACGTTGCCCATGATGGGCAAGCACGTTGCCCCAGTTGGGCAAGCAGCGTGCCCAATTTTAACCCAAATCGGTCGGGTTAAGTATGCACTGAATCAATTCCGCCAACAGGTAGTAATACTTATTGGGCATACGTCTGACAGCAATTCTGCCCAATTTTGTCCCCAAATCGGTAATAGAAAGAATCGGTCGCATGAGGTCGGAGAGTCTTGTCTCGAACTTATCTTCCGACACCCCTTCAACACCATGTCTTTCAGCACATAACCGATGATGTATTCCTTGCTCTTGTCGTATACCGGTATGCGCGAGAAATTCCATGCCTGCTGTTCGTAAAAAACCTTGATGGTCAGGTCCACATTGGCAGTCTCCACCACTATGGAATGTGTCATCACCTCTCTCGCCTTGACTTCTGCCAGACGGTCGGTTGTGGATGAATATTATATCGTAGATTTAGAAATGGATTATCTCTGCTCCAATCTGGAAATAGCTCTGGTTGCTCTGCGGATTCCACATGCCCTTGGCATAAACAGGAATGGTGTAGTTGCCGAGCTTCAGGTCGTGAGCCGCTTGCAGCGATACATGCACGATGCCAGCCGTAGTACCGAAGAAATTGGCATCCTCGCCAGCTCTGTTCAGGGCGAAGGCTCCACCCACCCCTGCGTCCACCTTCCATCCATCCTTCTGATATACAGGATATTCCGCATATACGAAGCTGGAATATTTCTGCTCGGTATTGTTGCTGTTGCGGTCGCGACCGAATACCACTGTAGACCAACTCAAAAGCAGAGGAAACTTCTCCTTTTGGAATCGGTAGCTCAATGTGGCGTCGAGAAACCTGCCTGTGGTATGTGCAGAGTAGTTCCAGTATTCCTTGTTGTTATATGTGGCACCCGGTGAGAAGTTGTAGGTGTCCCACAGGGCAAATGCCCAGCCGCCAGCCTTCAGGTTCAGATAATGGTTGAACTCCTTGTAGGACCCCTCCGAGTTGCAACCACCCCAAAGTCCCACGGTGACGTGTTCGTTTGCCATCGTATAACTCAAGTCGGTGAGAAGCACCACGCCATCGGTTACTTCCATGCCACGCCAGAGATGATTGTTCTGGACGTTGGCTTTCAGATGGATCTGCGCCTGGGCATTTCCCAGACATGCTGCCATCATCAAAATTATGACTACAATTCTTTTCATGACATATATAGTGACGGTAAAATAATAACTTGGTACGATTTGACTGGGAAATGTAACCAATTTATTTTTTCACCGTCACATAAAAACGCTTGTTTTCAAACTGTTTCTTTCACTCCTGGCTTTTTGCCAACATCCTATTTCTTCGCTTCCGGTTTCTTTTCGAAATCTATTATCACCTTCATGCTCGTTTCGCGATGAGAATCTATAAACTTGTATGCCTCATCGTATTCCTCAAAGGCGAAACGGTTGCTTACCAGAGGTTTGAGGTCTACGATGCCTTTGCTCACATAGTCGATGGCTGTGAGGTAATCCTCATGGCGATACATCATCGAACCGATGAGCCGCAGCTCGTGCTCGCCCAGATAAAACATGCTCAGGGCTGGGTCTTTGGCAAATACCGCCACTACCACGATGTCGCTGCCCTTCTCTATCGTCTCCATCAGAGACCGGATGGAAACCTCCACACCAGCCACTTCGAATCCCACCTGATAGCCCTCCTCGCCGAAGAGCTCCTTGGCAGCCTCCTTCAGTGGTTTCTTGGTGATGTTGAGGGTGTGCTCGATGCCACACTCACGGGCCTTGTCCAAACGGAGGTCGCTGACGTCGGTAATCAATACATTCTTGGCTCCACGGGCAATGCAAAACTGGGCAATGAGGTTGCCGATTGTTCCGGCACCGCTTACTACCACATTCTTGCCCTTCACATCGGTGCGGTTGCTGGCATGGGCGCCAACGGCAGACGGTTCTATCATGGCGCCATAGTCGAGGCTCATTCCATCAGGCAACTTGGCCACGCGGTCGTCATCTACAACGAAGAAATCCTGTGCTGCGCCATCAGCCTGGAATGCCTGCACACGCAGATGCTCGCAAACATTATACTGTCCGCGCTTACAAGGGTTACACTTGCCGCAGACCAGCTGTGGACGGGCCGTGATGTTGTCGCCAGGCTTGCATATGGTCACTTCGCTGCCTGTTGCCACTACCACTCCCGAATATTCATGTCCCTGAACCACGGGATAGAAGGTGGCAGGGTGGAGACCATGATAAGAATGGATTTCGCTACCGCAGATTCCGATGCGCTTGATGTTGACGAGCACCTGATGAGCAGTCAGTTCGGCTGCCTTTGGTTCTGCCACTTCCTTGAATTCGATGTGCTTTGGTTCTACCAATATTGCTTGTCTCATAGTTGTTTTTTTTAACCCAAATCGTCATTAGGGCTTGCCTGGATTTTGGGGGTTAATTGTTGTTATGTTTGTGGGATGAAAAATCCCGGTTTTGTCTTTGTTCTTTTTTTTGCTTGCCCCATTCCTTCATGCGGCCCCGGTTCTCTATATCCCGGACCGCTCGTAGGGCTTGCTTGGATTTCCATTTGAGGCTTATCTCTTCTTGTTTTTCAAATCTGTCAAAATCTGGTGGTATTGCTTCTTATTGAGTCTGTAGAAGCAGAGACAGCCGGCAGTGATGATCCATAACACTCCTGGTATGGTGCTGAAGGCGTGGTGCATGATGTCCAACACCTCAGGGTTCTGCGCGGCGTTGCTCACATATCCCGCGCTGCCCAGGGCGATGGCGAGGAGCGAGGTGCCCAGTGCCATTCCGATCTTGTTGCCCAGAGAGATGAAGGCATACTGGAATCCGTCGTTTCTGATGCCCGTCTTCCATTCGCCATATTCCACGCAGTCGGGGATGATGGCATAGATGGCAGTGTTGAATCCAGAGAAGAAAAACCACGACAATGCAGAGAACAGATAGAACATGATGGCGCTGCCGTTAGGACTGAAGAAATACAGACCAATCATTGTGATGCCGGTGAGGAAGGCGAAGATGGCTGCAGTGAAACCCTTGTTGCCCGTCTTTCTGAACACCATCGGGAAACATGCCGCACCAATGATGCTCGGCACCATTATGGCCATGGAATAATATGAAAAGAGTGTTGCCGACCCTTCAACGTAAGTGAAATAATAGAGCATGTCGGCATTGCGTCCGTAGTGGATGAAACCGAAGAGCAGCTGTCCCAAGAGGGCAAGCAGATAAGGTTTGTTCTTTATTACCGAACTGAGTTGTGTCTTTAATGGAATCTTCTGTCCTACAGGTACTTCCACCACCTCTTTTGTCTTGTGGAAGCAGAACAGATGGCAAGCGGCGAAGATTAAGCCATAGAGCACAGCCACTGCGAGATAGCCGTATTTCGTGTCGCCAGCGCCAAACCAACTGATGAGCGGCACTGTTACGATGTTGATTACGCCGATAGCCATCATGGCGCTCACCGAACGGCTGGTGTTGAGCTTTGCCCTCTCGTCGATGTCTTGGGTCATGGCTCCGCAGAGTGTGCCATAAGGCAGATTGACGCAAGTATATCCCAACACAAGTATGCAGTAGGTCACAGCCATATAGATGATTTTGGCAGTCTGGCTCCATTCGGGATGTGCCCAGAAGGTGAGTATCAACACCAATGCAGTGACAGGAGCTCCGAAGAGCAGCCATGGGCGGAATCGGCCCCATCGGGTGTGCGTCTTGTCGGTGAGCGTGCCGATGATAGGGTCGTTGATGGCATCCCAGAATCTGGATATGAGCATCAGTGTGGCCACGGCACTCATGCTGATTCCAAATACGTCTGTATAGAAAATCATGAGAAAGTTGCCAACGAACATCCAACTGAAGTTGCAGCCTACATCGCCCATGCCATAGGCGAGTTTGCTGATGAATGGCACCTTCCCTTGTGGGTGGTCGTCTTGCGGTTTGCCCTTCTGTGGGCTATTCGCTTGAAATTTAGATTCCTGTTTCATTTTTTTCTTAGGTTTGATAGTATTCTTTTTAGTTTGATAGTAATCTTAGGTCTGATAGCAACGCTTGGTGTCGTTTTCCATTCGGCGATGAAGAAAACAGAGCTTTCCGTCTTTTCGCGGAGTAAAGGTAGGCAGATTCTGCAATAGAATGAAGAAAAAAAATGATATGTTTTTCCGCAATCGTTCCCACAACCGTTCCCATTTTCTGCAACCGTTCCCTAAAAAAGTTCTCATTGTTTTGTTGTAGCTTTCATAGAAAACAATTAACTTTACAAGCGCATTCACCAAGAAACGAAAAAAGGTATGGCAAAATACGTAACCATAATGGATATTGCAAGAGAATTGGGAATTTCCAAATCCACAGTCTCACGTGCTCTTTCGGGAGATACAGGCAACGTGAAGGCGGAAACATTGCATAAGATATTGGAAACTGCAAATAGGATGGGGTATCACCGCAACGAACTGGCTGTTCAGCTTCGGAAACAGAGCACTCATAACATCGGTATCATCATTCCCGAAATCATCACCACCTTCTATATGACCTTCATCAATGAGGCGCAAGCCATATTGCGCAGGCAGGGGTATAAGGTGATGATTGCCATTTCTAATGAGAATCCTGAACAGGAACGCGAAAACATACTGATGCTGGAGCAGCTGCGTGTGGATGGCATTCTGATGAGTGCCTGTGACAAGGAACACAATGTGGATTTATATAACAGGATGATTGAAAGGGGTGTGCCCATCGTGTTTTTCGACAGAACGGTGGAGAAGGTGAAGGCTTCTCAGGTGCACATGGACGATTACATCATGGCGTTTTTCATGGTGGAGGCTTTGTTGCGGAAGGGGTATAAGCACATCATACACATTCCTGGTCCTGCCTATATCCGAAACAGTTATGAGCGGTTGAGGGGATACCGGGATGCGCTTGATAAGTTTCATGTAGAATGTAGTAGTCAGGACATCTTGCCGCCAGCCTTGTCGGCAGAAGAGGGCAGTATGGTGATGGAGCGGTTTCTGGAAAAGGGAGCACCTTTTGATGCAGTCTTTGGATTCACTGAAACTGCCGTGTTGGGAGCCAAGAGCGCGATACAAAAGCGGGGATTGCGGATTCCTGCTGATGTGGCACTTTGCTGCATGTCGGGCACAGCACTGGCCACATTGGTTCATCCCCAACTTACGGCAGTGGAGCAACCGATAGAGAAAATGGCGCAGGAAAGCTGCCGACTGCTATTGGAACATATCGCCGATGGTAATAAGATGATTGAGGAAATAGTATTGAGGGGCGAAACGGTGATTAGGGAATCTACATGAGGGATTGGTATGAAAGCATGTCTGCTACTGACAGACATTCTCTTATAATTGCTACAATTTACTATGTATCAGTCTATCCGCAGTAAACAAAACTGTGTGAAAATCATAAAATCAAGATTTGTTGGGCTTTTAATGATTAATAGCGAGCTGTTTCGAATTAAGGACAGGCAAAAGATGTCTTATTGGATATTCTTTATCTCTTCTTCAGACAAGCCCGATGCCTGCATGATAGTTTCTATAGGCACTCCAAGAGCCAAAAGATTGGAGGCTATTCTTTCTTTTGCCTTTTTCTCACCTTCTGCACGTCCTTCTGCACGTCCTTCTGCATATTTCTTCTTTTCCGCAGTCCGTATGGCATTCACTATGTCGCGGTATGCATTGACGCTGTCTTCATACAGTTTCAGCTCCTGTTTGTCGAACTTTGATATCTCTGCCTGTTCGAACAGACGTGTGAAAACACGCTCCTGCAGGGCTGCGGGGCGTTGCATCAGGTTGGAGAGATTCTTCAACACGTACATCCACTTGTCGTACATACTTTCGAGTTCACTCTCTTTCTTGTCAAACTTAGGTATCTCAACGTATATATATGTGAGCTTGTCGTAGAACACCTCGTGTGTGTCCACCTCCATCAGCTTCACCTCATGGTGCCAGCGCTTTGCGTTCTCAAGCCCGTCGGCAAAGTTGAAGTTCAGCAAGCCAATCGTGTATACAGGATTGAGATGGAAGTCCCAGTCTCCTCCACGCTGTGCCTGTTCTCTGATGGGGAACGTAGAATAATAGATGGTGCGGTCTTTGAAGAACTCCTGGTATACGTTCTGCATCTCCACGATGAATTTCTCTCCCTTGTCATTCTCGCAACGTACAACAAAGAAACCTGGACGTGATTCCGAACTTATATATGTTACTTTCTGGATATTCTGTTTGCCGTGAAATATGGTATTCAGAAAGCTGATGAGCAATTCTGTGTTACATTCCGAACCGAACAGGCGCTTAAAGCCGAAATCAGTATGTGGATTGATGTATTTCTCTGCCATAATGCTGCATTTATTATTCAATCAGCAAATTTACGGCATTTTTGATAATTATCCAACGGTCATGCCTGTATTTTTGCTTTTTGAAATGTTTTACTTCCTGCAGTTCCTGACATACCAAGAGTGCGGTCTATTAAGCAGACTCCCTGTAAAATCTTCAACTTTGTGGTGGAATCAACAGTATGAACATATATATGGGAGAAATTAGTTGTGATTTGCTCGAAATTTCCTACCTTTGTGGTAGAATCAACAACGTGATTTACAGTGTGAACAAACGCACGGGAGTTGTGATTTGCTCGAAATTTCCTACCTTTGTGGTAGAATCAACAACAAGAAAAACGAAAAGGTTGACTTCACATTCGTTGTGATTTGCTCGAAATTTCTCTATTGCCAATCACAGATTATGTATAAAACAAGCCCCATACTTTTGCCTTAATATCAAAAGTATGGGGCTTGTCCTTATTTTAACCCAAATGACAGATTTGGGCTTAAGTGGTATTACTTCACCTCTATATTCCTCATCACCTTAGCCTCTTGTTCAGGAGTAGTCTTTGGAATGGTGATTGTGAGGATGCCGTTGGCAACGCCGGCACTGATCTTGTCGCGGTCTACATCATCCGGCAGAGTGTAGCTCTGCTCGTAGTTGCCATAGGCAAACTCGCGGCGCAGATAGTGTATGTGGCGAGATTTGTGGCTGTCCCTGTTCTCCTCCTTGTGTTCCATCTTGTTCTCGATGGCAACATGAAGAAGTCCCTCGTTGGTGACGTTAATGCGCACCCATTCCTTTTCCAGTCCAGGAACTGCCATTTCCATAATATAATCTTCGGCTGTCTCCTTCACGTTGAGTGCCGGAGCAGTGGTGTTGCGTTGCGGCATCAGCTCGGTGTCGGAAAGTGAGTCATCAAAGAATTTGTCTAACCAATTAGAATAGTTGTTTCTGCGAACCATCAACATAGTGAATACCTCCAAATTTTATTTTTCTCGTCCTCCCTTCACCATGCGGATCCGTCGGGACTTCTGATTGTTGTTTTATGTTTTTTTTGCCTCAAGCTTCAAGACTTTCGGCTTTCATTAGGGCATATCGCAACATGTGTGCCAATGGCTTTGCAAGGGTTGGTGTCTGACAATTTGTACGTTTTACGACTCGTAAACATGAAAAAATGTCAGAATAGTGTCATGGTAGAGCAAAGTATTTCTCTATTTTATACATATTTAATATGTCTTTTTGTTTCGTGTTATTCTGTTTTTATATACTTTTGCATCTATAGAACCATATATTAAAATAAACAGGGACTATGGAGAAAGAAAAGATTTCAGGAAAACTTCCTTCTGAATGTACTACGATTATCGTGGGGGAGGAACAGAGTGTGGACGGTGCGAGATATCTGTGCCGCTCAAGTGATTTCGACGCTTTGATGGCTATCAACGTGGAGGTGCACAGGGATACTGACGACGGACAGGAGGAATTCGTGGCGAAGGACAGCAAGTTCCGTTGTCCGTTGCCGAAGAAAGCACTCGGCTATACCGGTCTGCCGGACTATACATATCCGGGAGAGTGGGGCAGCGCCGGATATAACACGGTAGGAGTGGGAATGAGCTCCACGGAGACTATCTTCAGCAGCGAGAAGGCTCTTGAGGCTGACCCGTATGTGGAGGACGGACTGGCGGAGAACTGTACCTACAACATCGTTTTACCCTATGTGCATACAGCCCGTGAGGGCGTGGAGAGACTGGGAGCGCTGATTGAGAAATACGGATCGGCGGAAGGTTTCGGCATCGGTTTTATAGATGCCAAGGAGACCTGGTATCTGGAGAATGCCGGCGGACACAGATGGCTGGCGTGCAGGATGCCGAAGGACAAGTATTTCGTGACCGGAAACCAGAGCCGCTACCGCAAGTATGACCCGGAAGACAAGGAGAATTACCTGGCATCGGCAGATTTGATAGAGTTTGCAGAGAAGAACGGGCTGTATAATCCTGCCGACGGTGATTTTGATTTTCATGAGGCTTATTCGAGAGACGAGAAACTCGATACTACATACAACTATCCGCGCGTGTGGGGACTGCAACGGATGTTCTCGCCGGCTATAAATAACGATGTGGCGAAAAACACTTTCCCTGTGTTTGCCGAGGCTGAAAGGAAAATATCCCTTGCAGACCTGCGCAAGGCTTTCCGCTTCCACTACGACAATACCGACCACGACCCTTACCTCCACTCCAACGGCAAGGAGCCATACCGCCCGGTAAGTATCTTCCGTACTACGCAGACGCATATCATGCAGGTGCGTCCGGAGCTGCCGACGGCTATTGGCGAAGTGACATACGTGGCGTTTGGTATGGCAGACCTGAGCGTGTTCATCCCCTTCTATCAGGGAGCTACGGAGGTGGACGAGAGGTATACATATCGTGCCAATAGCGAAAGCGACGACTATTCCGCCTATTGGACCTTCCGCAAGATTGCCGCCCTGGGTATGACAGACTACAACTATTTTGCCCCGATAATAAAGAAGGCATATCTTGAACTTGAGACTGAGTTTGACGAGACGCAGCGGAAGATAGAGAAGGAATATCTCGCCACATGCAAGGAAGCTCCCGACAATGCCGTTGAGGCTCTCACGGCTGCCGGCATCGCCATGCAGAAGCGCGCATGCGATTTCAGCAAGCAGCTGCTCAACACTCTATTCACCCATCTTACGAAGAAGGTGCAGGAGGAATACTTGTTTCATGGAGCGTAAAGATTGAATTGATATTTGTGATAAACCCAAAACGGTCATTAGGACGTTTTACTTTATTTTTTATGACTGCTTGCAGTCTTTTGCTTTTTATAAGGTGTCTTTTGTCCGTTTTTAATTCGCAATAGCTCGCTATTACTCATTAAAAGCCAAACAAAATCCACTCTTCTAAAAAATCAAAATCCAAGCAAGCCCTAATGGCCGATTTGGGATAAAAGGGAGTGCCCATGGGCACTCCCTTTGTCTTCCCGATTATACGTAAACTTTTTGGGTGGGAAAGTTTGCCCAAACAAAACAATAAACAATGACAAGGACAACCGGCATTTCATGAATAAAGCATGGACTTGTTATTCGTGAAGCATGGACTTGTTATTCGTGAAACATGGACTTGTTATTCATAAAACATAGACTTGCTATTCGTAAAGCACAAATTTGAAATCTCTAAAATACAGACTTGTAATTCGTAAAATATTGACCTCGGATTCCCCCCACGCCGTGGGGAACAGAACCCCCTAATGTGGGGATGTCTTCCCCCTGGCGTGGGGGGAAATATGGGATGCCGAAAGGCATGATACTTCTATGATACTTCTGTGATACTTTTCTGTAAAATATCCAGAAAAGTATCATCGGGTTAAGTCGTTAGTCTATAGTGTTTTAGGGGCTTGGCGGTGGCCAAGAATGATACTATGATACTTTTTTTGAGGAAAATGTTTTATGCGTGTGCGTTGTCAGTTACAGATCCTCATAGCGAGGGATGTCGTTGAGGAAGGAGTAGGAACGGTTGGTATAGTCGATTTTGCAGCAGTAGTGGCTGATGCCGTTGCTCACCACCAGGTAGTCGGCGTGGAGTAGGGTGTTGTAGGCGAAGATCTGGTTGAAGGTCTTCTGAGAGATGGCTATCGACGGCGCTTTGTATTCTATTATCATACGCGGCTTCAGATCCCTGGAATACAACACACTGTCGCAGCGCAGCTTCTTGCCGCCGATGGTCAGTTCCACCTCGTTGGCAAGGAGGGCAGTGGGGTAGCCCTTGTGGTCGGCAAGGAAATGGATGAAATGCTGGCGCACCCATTCTTCGGGAGTCAGCGCTATGAATTTCCTGCGCAATACGTCGAGGATATACTGTCTGCCATCTTGCTGGCGCGTTTTTATTTCGTAAGGAGGTAGGTTTAATCGGTTCATTTTATTAATTTTGCAATCAGAATGCGTCTTGCTGATATCGTAGCCATGACACGACAGGACGGTTGGCCCATGACGGGAGACTTCATCCTTGTGAGACGATGACCCGCAAAGGCGGCGTCTCGTGTCTATGGCATTGCAAAAGTAATGATATTTCGTGAATCTCAATATATGAGATGTCGGAAAAGAGCAGTGATTGACCATGCTTCAAAATTCCGTGTTCACGGGAATGGTATTGGCGACGAACAGTTTGATGGCATTCTTGAGAGGGTAAGGATGTTTTGTTGTTAACATTATTATACAAATAGAAAAATGTTGCAGCGAAACTGATAATGTATAAAATAGTTAAAAATATAGTATGGCTGAGAAAACAGCGACAATGACTTTTGAGAGCGTGATGTCGGGTCTGAAGGCCGGCAACTACGCACCGTCGTATCTGCTGATGGGGGAGGAGGCTTACTACATCGACCAGATTGCAGACTTCATTGCGGAGCATGCGATAAAGCCCGAAGAGAGAGATTTCAACCAGCAGATAGTGTTCGGAGCCGATGTGACGGGAGCCCAGGTGGCAGACATGGCGAGGAGCTATCCCGTGATGGCGGAACGGCAGGTGATAATAGTGAAGGAGGCGCAGAACATAAAAAACTGGGACCAGCTGGAGCGTTATCTGGAAAAACCGGCAAAGACGACTGTGCTCGTGGTGTGTTATAAAAACGGTACTATCGACGGACGGAAGAAGATCCTGACGAGATTCAAGAATGCGGGAGTGGTGTTTGAGAGCAAGAAAAAGCGAGACTACGAACTGCCGCCATTCATTGAGGCATATCTGAAAAAGCGCACAAAGGTGACGATAGAGAACAAGGCGGCGCAGATGCTTGCCGACCATATCGGGGCAGACCTCAGCAGGCTGACGGGAGAGATTGACAAACTGCTGCTCTCGCTGGAAGAGGGAGACACGCGCATCACGCCGCAGATGGTGGAGAAGAGAATCGGCATCAGCAAAGACTTCAATGCCTTTGAACTGAGAAGCGCCATCGCAGCGAAGGATGTGGTGAAGGCGAACCTGATATTGAAATATTTTGACAGCAATCCGAAAACAGGCGGGGCGTTCGCTCTGATACCGGTGATATTCTCGTATTTCCAGAATCTCATGCTTGCCTACTACGCTCCCAACAGACAGAATGATGCCGAGGTGGCGAGATGGCTCGACCTGCGCGGACCATGGGCCGCCAAGGAGTATATGCTGGGAATGAGAAACTACAGTGGTGGGAAAGTGATGCAGATAATAGACAAAATCCGTGAGGCTGACACCAAGTGCAAGGGGCTCGACAATCCGAATACTCCCACCGGCGAGCTGCTGCAGGAGTTGATTTTCTTTATCATGCATTGACCAGGGAACAAAGAATTTTCTGCCAGAAATGGTTACACCTTATATATATATGTCCCCTCATCACCGTTTTTCGGGTGGTGAGGGGATGCTGTTTTATGGTATCTGCACCCCGAAATGATGCGTTTTTTTACATTTTCGGTGCAGATTTTGTAAAAAGAAATGATTTTCACGAACATGAATTTTATCCTTATTTCCGCTTGAAATCAGGGCTTTGCGTGATTTTTCCTATCATGAGAATAGCATGATTTTGACATTACTTTCCCCTCGTTCGGAATCCTTTTGTTTTTGAAAAAAACGACTCTGAAAATGACTTCAAATTCAGTATTAACAATTGTTTTGATATATCTTTGTGAAATTCAAAGATTTAAATTTTAAAACATTGAAGTTTAATTTAGTAAATGTGATTTATATATTTGAAAACTTGAATACGTTTTATCAAATCAAATTCAAATATCAATATCCGAATATTTAAATATTAAAATTCACACGAATTATTATGCAGAATAAAATAAACCTTATAAATCACTGAAAACCAATGAGTTTTATACTTTTAAAGTAGCTGACAGGGTGAATTATACAAAATATCTTACAAAATTAATGTATATTCCCTATTTACACCCCTAAATATATATAAATAACCAAATCACAGCCAGTTAATTCCGAAAATCCCGTAAACAAAGGCTTTCCGGACGTTTAGCTCCCTAAAATTCACATTTACAAATTCAAAACCTAAAAACCTGAGTTTAAAGATTTGATTTTACGAATTTACATTTAGAAATCTAATATTTAGAAAATAAAATATATTCTACATTTGTTGTGTATTCCATTTTTTTGATTTACCTTTGTAAAGTCAAACAAAATCAGGGCTACAACCCCTATTTTTACTATAAGAGAAGAAAATGAAGGACAGAATTAGACAGCTGATGGAAGCGCAGCACATGACTCAACAGACGTTTGCAAACTTCCTCGGAATATCTCCTGCCACACTGAGTGGAATTTTTCAGGGACGTACAAAACCGACTCTGAACACCGTGGACTCTATAAAGTCGAAATTTCCGAACATCAGTCTCGACTGGCTCATGTTTGGAAAAGGAATGATGTTCGTTGACGAAGCGTCGGCGGATGACTCCTCCTCTACCCCACAGGAGAGTGGTATGGCCGGTGAGCAGATGCTCGACTTCGGAGATGCTGAAGGAAATGCGGGGGCAACATCGCAGCAGAGCGCCCCGATGGGCAACGCTTTCGCTACTAACGTTAGGCAGCAGCCAAAGTCGCCCGTACACACGGACATCGTATATAAGGAGAAGGAGCGCCGGAGGATAACTGAAATAAGAGTGTTTTACGATGACCAGACGTGGGAAAGCTTCGTGCCGAAGAAGTGATTATCTCGCTCTTCTGAATAGTCAGACCCCAATCACGTACTGATTATCGGTTGGGGATAATGGGCTTTTTGGCGGCTTTGCAGATAATAATGTGAGCTTATCGGTAGATATTAGGGATTTTTTGCCTAATTTTGCCGAAACTTATAAATGGAACTGATGAAAAAATACGTTTTAGACCTGATTGTTTCTTCGGTTGACCATATCAACGACAAATACGTCTTGATAAAGTTGACCCATGCGGAGAAGCTGCCCGAAATGGCACCAGGACAGTTCGTGGAGATACGCATCGACGGATCTGCAACGACATTCCTGAGACGCCCGATATCTATAAACTTCGTTGATTATCAAGCAAATGAGCTGTGGTTGCTGGTGGCTGCCATCGGCGACGGCACACGTGCCTTGGCACAGCTGAAGGCTGGTGACAAGCTGAACTGCATGTTCCCTCTGGGAAACACGTTCACCATCCCTGAGAACAAGGGTGCCAAGGTGTTGCTCGTCGGCGGCGGCGTGGGCGTTGCACCGCTTCTCTATTTCGGTAAAGTGCTGAAAGACAATGGTATGACACCGGTGTTCCTGCTCGGAGCGCGGTCGGCAAAAGACCTGCTGCTCCTTGATGAATACAGGAAATACGGTGAGGTGTGTATCACTACCGAAGACGGATCGGAGGGAGAGAAGGGTTTCGTGACAAACCATTCCGTGTTGCAGCGAGTGAGGTTTGACCAGATTTCCACCTGCGGACCGAAACCGATGATGGTGGCAGTGGCGAAATATGCACATTCTGAGGGTATATGCTGTGAGGCGTCGCTCGAAAACAAGATGGCATGTGGCGTGGGAGCCTGTCTGTGTTGCGTGGAAGGCACGAAGAGCGGCAACCTGTGTGTTTGTAAGGATGGTCCAGTGTTTAACGTAAATGATTTGTCATGGCAGATTTAAGGGTAAAAATAGGAAATCTGGAGCTGAAGAATCCAGTGATGACAGCTTCAGGCACATTCGGATACGGTCCGGAATATGCTGATTTCGTGGAACTTAGTGAGATAGGCGGCATTATCGTGAAGGGCACCACCCTGCATCCGAGACAGGGCAACGACTATCCGCGAATGGCAGAGACGGCATCGGGAATGCTCAACTGTGTGGGATTGCAGAACAAGGGCGTTGACTATTTCTGTGAGCACATATATCCGGAGATAAAGGATATCGACACCAATATGATAGTGAACGTAAGCGGTTCTTCGCCAGAGGATTATGCAGAATGTGCGGCAAGGATAGACGCTCTCGACAAGATTCCGGCGATAGAACTGAACATCTCCTGCCCTAACGTGAAAGACGGCGGAATGGCGTTTGGAGTGACCTGCGAGGGAGCTGCCAGTGTGGTGAGAGCCGTGCGCAAGAGTTATCATAAGACGCTGATAGTCAAGCTGTCGCCGAACGTCACCGACATTACGGAGATTGCACGTGCCGTTGAGGCAGAGGGTGCCGACAGCGTGTCGCTCATCAACACCCTGATGGGAATGGCGATAGACATAGAGAAGCGCAAGCCGATGCTGAGCATCAATACCGGTGGACTGAGCGGACCGGCGGTGAAGCCTGTTGCTCTGCGCATGGTGTGGCAGGTGGCAAAGGCTGTCGGAATTCCCGTTGTGGGACTCGGCGGCATCTGCAATGCCAACGATGCCATTGAGTTTATGCTTGCCGGAGCTTCCGCAATAGAAATCGGTACGGCGAACTTCCTGGATCCTCAGGTGACGGTGAAGGTGAAGAACGGCATCAATGAATGGCTTGACAAGCATGGATGCAAATCGGTGACCGAAATCATCGGTCAGTTGGAGGCCTGATGATTGCACCGGATGCATTATTTGGTTTGACAAAAAATCTTAGTTGATATTTTCAGCCCATCCTTTTCGAGAGATCTGGATGGGTTTATTATATCTTTTTTCTTATTTGATATTTGCATATTTAAACACTTATTGCATTATGAAAACAAATCGAAATTGTTTGTAAGTGTTAATTGGATTTCTTTTATTGTTAACTAATGTTGCAAAATTGGCAAAGGTTTTTGTACAGAAAAATCGGGAAAAATAGGGACTTTAAGAATTTCGATGGATAATTTGAAATAAATGGAGGTGTTTCTTGTTGAAATAAATTGAAGTGTTTCTTGTCGCTTTTGTAGAAAAATATTACTTTTGTTGGAACTTACCCCCAAAACGGCATTATACCGATTCGGGATGAATTTAACGCAAACCCATAAAAAATAATTCTATGAAGGATAAAATGCTTTTTTCTTTTGCCTTTCTGCTTGTATTGGCAATGTTCGTATCGTGTTCAAAAGATTTGGCTGATGGCGATGACGCCTTGGGTGGTGTGACACTCAGGATAAAGGCCCGTGGACAGAGCGGGGCTGCGTCGGAAATGACCGTGGCGACTCCGATAAACCTGTATGTATTTAATACGGCAGGACAATGTGTGGCGTATAAGTCGGTGGCTTCGGAAAAGGATGTGGCAAACTTCAAGCTTGCCGCCGGAGCGTATCGGGTGTATTCCGTGGCGGGAGCAGATGCGGCAAACTATTCGTTGCCGACAAAGGAGGAGGCTACTCCGCAGTCTGTGGTGGCGCTGAAAGAAGGAATGGCACATGGCGACATAATGGCGGCAAATAGTGTGGTGGTGCTGACGGACGGCGAGGAAACGGACGTCACGCTGACGATGAGCCGCAAGGTGTTTATGCTCCGCAACGTGACGATAAGCGATGTGCCGGAGAATGTGGCTGCTATAACGGCGGATGTCAGTCCTCTGTATGAGGGAATTAACGTGGCTGGAGAGTATTGCGGAGAGAATGGCGCCTATAGCGTGGTGCTGGAGAAGGGAACTGATGGCAAATGGACGAAGCAGTGTGACGCATTCCTGATGGAGAGCGTGGGAAATCCTGTAGTGACTTTCAATTTCACGACGACCGACGGCAAGGTGAAGGCATTCAGATATGTCAGCGACAAACCGCTGGCGGCAAACTACAAGGTGGATATGACCGTGAATTATCAGAGAGTGGCAGAACCGTTGCTGAAGTGCTTGATCAATGGTGTGTCGTGGGCCGGAGAGCAGACCTGGACAATCGACGTGAAAGAGAATGAGATGGGCGACAATACGGGTGGCGATGTGAAAGTGGACGAGACGGCTCCAGAGCAGGGTACGGTATATAAAGGTTGCTATGTGCTGAAGTCGGAGCAATCTGCGGTGTCTGGCAATATCACCATTGTGACCCTTTTGGCGCCGAAATCGAAATGTTCACTCGTATTTGATGCAGATGATCAGGCCGATGTCAAGAAGGCCGTTGATGCCGGCATTGCAGAGCTTGCCGTAGAAGGAGTGAATGGATGGAGACTGCCGACAAAAGGGGAGATGGAATATATAATGGACAATAAAGCCGATATTAATAATAATCTCAAGACATTGGGCTTGGAGCTGATATATCGTAGTCCGAATGATATTTATTATATTCTGGATACTGACAATAAGATAATGTGTATGAATGAAATCAAGAGTGTGTTTTCTCCCAGTTCTGGTAAAGCAGGACGTAATCTCCGTCCTGTTGCCACCGTCACTTTCTTGAAAAAATGACAGATTTATCTGAGTCCTTTTCTCGCTTTGGGTTGAAGAAGCATACGTTATTTTTCGGCTGAAAGTGAGAAAAGAACGAAAAAATATGCAAAAGGAGTGGGGGAAAATCTGATAATCAAAGGAAAAATCAATTTTCTTGCAACTTTTCTCTATGAAATTTTGCAGTTTACAATAAAAGTACTACCTTTGCACTCCGAAAACGGTCGGTTCCGTAGCTCAGTTGGATTAGAGCAACGCCCTTCTAAGGCGTGGGTCTTGGGTTCGAATCCCAACGGAATCACTTGGGGAGGTTTCTAAGCCTCCCTTTTTTGTATCTGATAATCAAGTAGTTACGTTGTAAAACATTGAATATCAAAGGATGGGTCATTGCCATTCAGTGGGGTCATAGCGTAAATCGGTATAAGTGTCAACGGCTATTTGGAAGAAAGCACAGACGCAGCCAGAGAAAAAGTATTGGTCGATTTCCTAAAAGGAGATACGCGAGTCGAGATAGATATTATGCTGCTCCTGCTTCGTCTTTTCGAGGATTAGCTTGCTCATAAACTGCCGGAACAGCTCGCGCATGGTGTCCATGCACTGCTGGCGTGCTACCATGTCATCAATGGCGTGGCGCATGGCGAGGAAGACCGTCTTTACCCTTCGGGTGTGCGGACTGTTGTTCACCTCGATATAGCCCTGGCTGATATCGCTGACGGCAATGATTGCCGTGGCGGACTGCAGCTGCTGCAAGGCTTCCTCGAAGCCGTCGAGTCCGCTGACCTTGGCGAATACAAAGTCATGGGCCTTGGCGAACTTGTTTGTTTCTGTAAGGGATGCGAAGAAGGCGGTGGCATCCCAATTGATGTTCTTGTCTGTCATTTTGTTTGTCGTTTGATGTCTTCAACTTCTTTCGCTTTAGCATCGAGTTCTGTGAGAGCTCGCCATGTGTCCATCGAGAGCACCGCTTCCTCTTTGGTGATGTCGCCTCCAGTGAGGGCACGGATCTGTGCATTCATGGCAGTCCGTAGCACCTCCCCGATGGACGGTACGTAGCCCAGGAGGTCTTCAGAAGAACTGGACATTGGTTGCAGGAAGTGCGGGAATAGTCGGGCTAAGTAATGCTTCAGCGACGAAAACCAATAGAAGGCGTTGAGCAAAAACGGTGTTGTCAGGTGGCGCGACTTGACCTTTGGGTACAGAAGCGTGGCGAGGTCTTTCAATAAGGCATCGTTCTTGGTGTGGAGAAAGCCCTGATAGTAGTTGTCGGCAGAGATGAACGTCGAGAACGGCACGCCCTGGAAGTCTGCTTCGATGGCAGTGGCTCTTCCGATTTTGAAGATGCGAACCGGCAATGGAGCGAATTGCCGTAAGAATTCCAAAGATGCCGTGGCTGCTTGCACTTGTTTGATGGTGAGCGTAGCCTCCTGCTTGGGCGTATGTCGATGCTTCACGAGATAGCTGCCGTCATGCGTCTTGCACAATACCCTTATGTCTGCCCATTTGAACAGACAGAGGGTGAGAATTTCTTCCATTGGCAGATCATGCGAGAGCTGTGTGAAGAAATATTGGAGTTGGCTGTCAGATAGTGACTGCCAATCTTTGGGGACTGATAAGTTAAATGTGTGTATCATGGCACAAAAATAACATCTGATTAGTAATTTGAGAAAGACAAAAATGACAAATAGTATATATAAACAATGGATTTTTTGTCATTATATTGGCACTTT
>UMGV01052538.1_pt1 | contig 51852 bp, 47 predicted proteins | sample 1965361 | NCBI WGS metagenome assembly UMGV01 (sample SAMEA4836081, study PRJEB28245) | human gut metagenome | biome: gut microbiome; material: fecal sample | place: Denmark | collected 2008
TACCACACGACTTGTAAAATTCTCATTCCACCAGCCGAAGCTTGTCACGATGAAGTCGTACAAACCTCCCACCAGTCCTGCTATGAGCAAAGGCTTGGCCTGGTCGCCTCCCTTGGCTCCGCTCACAAGTACCTGTGTGGTGGCAGTAGCCTCAGGGAAAGGATACTTACCATGCATGTCGCTCACAAAATACTTACGGAAAGGTATAAGGAACAAGATGCCCAAAACGCCTCCGAGAGCAGAAGCTAAGAATATCTTCATAAACGAAGTAGTCATCTCAGGATACTTGGCCTGCAGGATATAGATGGCAGGCAGGGTAAAGATGGCTCCCGCCACCACGGCACCCGAACAGGCTCCGATACTCTGTATGATGACATTCTCACCCAATGCCTTATTACGCTTAGTAGCAGTACTTACTCCTACAGCTATAATAGCGATAGGGATGGCAGCCTCGAACACCTGACCTACCTTCAGTCCAAGATAAGCAGCTGCCGCAGAAAAGACGACAGCCATCACAATACCCCAGGTTACCGACCACACATTGACCTCTGGATAAGCCTTATCGGGGCCCATCAAAGGCTCATACTGTTCGCCGTCCTTCAGTTCACGGAAGGCATTCTCAGGGAGGTTCATTTCTTCTTTCATCGTTTCTATATAATAATATGTGTTACGTATAAAATATGATTAACCAATCATTATTTCTCTATCGTAATAGTATACTCGCTCATGAAGCTGGCACCAGGCTGCAAGCTATTCATGAGATACTTGTCCTTGAACTCGCCGTCATACTCTGCCCAGTCGTGAAGACCATACCAAGGTTCGATGCACACAAAGGGAGCATGCTTACCTGTAGGACTCCAGATACCCACAGCAGGAGTCTTGATGTCGAGAGAGAGATGGGGCTGACCTGCCTCATCGAGAAGAGTAATCTTTTTGAGCTGACTGCGATCGAAGATAACGGCATCATCAGCAAAACTATCTTCAGTAAACGACCATACACCATTCTCTGTAGCTACCTTGTGATATCCCTCAACAACGCAACCACCCACATTACCATAGAGGCGCTCAGGCTCGGCATTATCAAACTTCAACTGTCCCTTCAGTTGCTTACCCTTCTCAGCACCAGGAACAAGGAAAGCAGGATGACCACCAATCTGGAAGTAGATTTGCTTGTCGTCAGTATTGGCAACATGCCAGATAACATGCAACTTCTTACCCTCCAAGCGATAAGAGATGGCTAAGTTGAAGTGATAAGGATAATCCTTGAGTGTAGCCTCATTGTCGGTCAGTGCGAATGTGATGCGGTCTTCGCTCTTACTGATGAGCTGAAACTCTGTATCACGTGCAAAGCCATGACGCCCCAACTTAAATTCCTTGCCATCCACACGATAGGTATCTTTCCACAAGCCGCAGACGATAGGGAAAAGTATAGGAGAATGGCGATTCCAGTACTGCTCGTCGCCGTCCCAAAGATATTCGTTACCTTGAGCATCCTTAATGCTCTGAAGTTCTGCTCCGAGAGAAGATATCTCTACTGTGAGCTGGTCATTCTTGATCTGTTCCATTTGTTTTTTGTTGTTTGGTTTTTGAGATGTATTCAAGTTTTAGATGCTTTATCTCTAACATCAGCGCAAAGATACAATTTATTTTCGGAAAAGTAACAACATGTACCATTTCTTTTGTTATTTTTTTCTCTTTTCTCGGATAAAAGATGTACTTTTGCTGGCCGAAAAAGAAATAAGCCTAACACACTCTATAGGAGTAAGGAAAGAGAAGAAAAATAGTAATATTACATTAATAGAAATGAAACAACAACCTACAAGCAACAACACTATAAAAGGTTTTGCTGCAGCAGTCGTTGCTGCTATTTGTTATGGTACAAACCCATTAGGAACGCTGGAACTTTATGCCGATGGCTTCAACTCAGGTACAGTGCTCAGCTATCGGTACGGACTGGCAGTACTCATGTTTGCCATCATCATGCTGGTGCGCAGAGAGAGTTTTGCCATCAAATGGGGCCATGCCATTAAATTCGCCCTCTTGGGAACATTTTTCGCCCTTTCATCCATCACCCTTTATGTTAGCTTTATCTACATGGCGGCAGGTATTGCCAGCACGTTACTCTTCGTCTACCCCATCATGACAGCATTGCTGATGACAGCTTTCTTTCACGAGAAAGTGACATGGAGCACGTCAATGGCCATTATTTTGGCTGTGGCAGGTGTAGGTATGCTCTATCAAGGCGATGGCGATGCCAAACTCAGCACAGCTGGTTTTTCTCTTGTCATGGCTTCATCGTTGCTTTATGCCATCTACATCATAGCCGTCAACCAATGGCAAACCAATATGTCGAGTCTGAAGTTTACCTTTTGGATTTTGGTATTCTGTTTCATGGCTATTTTAGTGTTTGCATGGATATCGGGCAATCATTTACAGATGCTTCACACGCCCACACAATGGGCTTGTGCTGTGCAGTTGGCTTTGCTGCCTACAGTACTCTCACTCTTCTTCATGACCATCTCGATCAACCTGATAGGCTCTACCCCTTCTGCCATCATGGGAGCGCTCGAACCTGTTACAGCCGTCTGCATCGGCGTATTAATCTTTGGCGAGGCATTCTCGTTGCGACTGGGTATAGGTATCCTACTGATCTTAGCTGGTGTTGTGCTTATCATACTCAGAAAAAGGCAGTCGTAAAAAAACAAACTTTTATCCACAGCCCAAGGGCTAATAAAGGGGGTGCATCTAAACATCACGTTTAAATGCACCCCCATACAATAATCTAGCTACCTAAAAAAAACAAATACTACCTTATATTAACTAAAAACCTAACTTCTTGTATAAATGTTTGCGCTCTCGTTGTTTAGAGAGTAAGAGAAATCGTTCCCTTTAGCTTTCGATTGCAAAGTTACAAACAAAGCATACAAGGGTAAATAAGAAATCGTTCATAGAATAATAAAAATGTTCAGAAACAACATATTTACCACTCTATGAACGATTTGCAATATATTCCGAATAAATAATCGGATAAAAAATCCTTTTTCGCCTAAGAATTTGTCACTTCACCAGGCAACATACCATATTCTTCTTTGAAACACTTGGTAAAATAAGAAGGCGATGAGAAACCGACTTCATAAGCCACCTCAGAAATATTCATGCTGTTAGTTTCGAGCAGACGACGGGCCTTGGCAAGACGAGCCTTGCGCAAAAGGTCGACTACCGACGAGCCGGTGATGGCCTTCACCTTGCGATAAAGCTGCACACGGCTCAGACCTATCTGAGCACCAATATCCTCAACACCAAAATCGCTGTTACCCATGTGCGACTTGATGATGTCGTGCAACTGCTTGACAAAAGCCTTGTCACGGTCGTCCAGTCTGGACACCTCCTCTGTTTCTTTTCCTTCGGCAGCACCCTGTGCAAAGAGCTGACGCAGATGGGCACGCTGGTGCAACAGATTTTCCACACGTGCCAAGAGCACTTTGCTGTGGAAGGGTTTCGTGATGTAAGAGTCAGCTCCCTGCTCATAACCTTCTGCACGATGCTCTTCCAGATTCTTTGCTGTGAGCATGATGACTGGAATGTGCGAGGTGGCGGTATTGGTCTTCAACTGCTGCGTAAACTCCAGTCCATCCATGACTGGCATCATCACATCGCATATCACCAGATCGGGCACTTCCTTGCGGGCTATCTCAAGTCCCTCCCTGCCATCAGATGCCTCGAGCACAAAATAATAGTCCTGCAAGAGGGTTCGCTCATATTGTCGAATGTCGTTATTGTCGTCTATGATCAGTATGGTGGGCTTTTCACCATGCTCGCTGATAATTTGCTGCAATTTGCCGCCATGACGTTCTCCGTCGTCGATATACTGCAGTGTTCCGTCATCGCTGAAAGAAGAGGACTTATCGGCAGCTGCCGGCTGTGGCTCTTCTACAAACCCCTCCTGCAGTCGGGGCAACAGGACGATAAAGCAAGTACCTTTTCCTGGTTCACTCTCTACCTTCACCTCACCATGATGCAACTCTACGAACGACTTGACCAAAGCCAGTCCGATGCCCGTTCCACTCGCCGCACCCTTGGCCTGGAAAAAGCGCTCGAACACCTTGGTGAGTTCTTCCTTGTCGATACCTTTACCCGAATCCTGCACCTCGATACGAAGTCGTTCTCCCTCATCCGCCAAAGACACATGAATAAAGCCACCTGCCGGAGTATACTTCAAGGCATTGCTCAGAAGATTGAAGACAACACGGGCAAGTTTCTCCTTGTCGGCCACGACATCGGCAGAAGAAGAGAAATGTGTGGTATCCAACTGCAACTGTATCTTCTTACGCTGTGCCGTCATAGCAAAGTCGCCCGTCCACTGCTGCAAGGCCTCTGGCAAATCGAAACGGCTCAAACTCAGTTCCATTTTGCCGTTCTGTATCTTACGGAAGTCGAGTATAGAGCCTACCAACTGCTGCAACGACAGCGCATTGCGCTGCACCATCTGCAAGAGTTCACGGCTCCTACCCTTGATGGAACGATCATCAAGCAACATCTCCACAGGGTCGGCGATAAGGGTAAGAGGAGTGCGTAACTCATGACTGATATTGGTGAAGAACACCAATCGCGAATGTGTCAACTCGAGCACCTCCTCGTTAAGTCTCTTCAGTTCATCGTTACTCTGAGCAAGTTGTTCATTAAGACGAGTCTTGAGAAGATAGTTGCGGAACATAAAAATCGCAGCTATGATAATCAGCACAATAAACAAGACCAATCCTAACGTAAAGAGGCGTTGTACGTGATAAGCTGAATTGTACTGCGAAACCTTCCGGTGCAGCATGTCAAGACTGCTGCGCTGCTGCTCGCTGTCCTTCGCCTCCATCAGAATCAGTTCGGCATTATTCCGGGTTACAATCGATGTGGGCAGATAGTTGTCGCGGGCAAATGGCTCATGACGCAAGATCTTCATAGCCAGAGCTATCACCTCGTCGCCCTTGGTAGGATAAAGCATGGAAGCCTCCAACACTCCTTGTCTTACCAACTCAAGTCCGCCATCCTTACCTGCCAAACCGTCTACGCCCACAAAACGACATTTGTCCTGCAAGCCATGCTCACAGGCTACTTTATAGGCACCAGAAGCCATGCGGTCGTTCTGCGCAAACACATAATCGAAGTCCTGTGTCTTGGACAATACTCGTTTCATCACCTCCGAACCGCTCTGCTCCTTCCAGTCGCCCGACTCGGAAGCCACAATCTGCAAATCGGGATAGGCATTCAAAGCATCAACAAAACCGCGATGGCGGTCGATGGCAGGAGAAGAATCTTCAAGACCACGTATCTCTACTATACGTCCCTTTCCATTCAGGCGCTGGGCGATATAATCGCCAACCAATTTACCCAACAGATAGTTGTCACAACCGATAAAAGCAGTATACTTCTTCGATTGCGTCTTACGGTCGACAAGAATCACAGGAATGCCCTTCTGTTGTGCTCTTTCGAGGGCAGGCGAAATGGCATTCACCTGATTGGGAGAAACGATGAGCAGACTGACACCCTGGTCGATAAAGTAATTGATCTGCGACAGCTGACTGGCATTGTCATCATCGGCAGAAGCCAGACGCACCTCTACAGAGTCGTTGAGATACTCGGCTGTCTTCAACTCGCTGTTCAGTTTCTCTCGCCAAGTATCCATAGAGCATTGCGAAACGCCGATAATATACTTCTTGGGCTGGTTGGCACAGGATGCCAACAAAAGAGCACATAATAATAAGAGGTATAAGAAACCTATCCGAGAAGAAACTTTCATTGTCATACTAAACAATTTTCATATAAGACTATAGTTCGATTTTAGTTTCGATTACAAAAATACAAATATTTTTCTAAAACGGCCATAACGATGGTTGTTTTTTTTAAAAAGGGCATAGACATCAGTCTTTGTTAGTGATGACTTAATAGTCATAATTACATCAAAAAAATGGGCAAAAAAATGAAAGTACTTGCGATGGCAGTTGAAAGTACTTGCGATGACCAACGCAAGTACTTGCGTTAAGCATCGTAAGTACTTGCGTTTTTGGAGCCATTAATCCTATCAAAGATATAAAAGACTTTCCTACTCTTCCTTTGACTTTCTAAAAACAAAGAAGCACTTATGAACAGAGTTCATAAGTGCTTCTTCGTAGCGGGACCGGGCTACGATCCCGGGACCTCCGGATTATGAATCCGACGCTCTAACCAACTGAGCTATCCCGCCATCCGAGCAAACGATTTCTTGTTTGCGGGTGCAAAGGTAATACAAAGTTTTGAACTGAACAAATTATTTCGCAAGAATTTTCCAAAAAAATATCATTTTCGTATTTTTCATCTATAAGAAGTGGCTTATTCCTTACAATTATCATACTTTATTCAAACAAATACGATGACGCCTCTGACTTAAAAACGAAGATTGAAAATGTAGTTACCTTAATAATGTACGGATGTTTCGCATGTACGAAAGTTGAGTTATCAACAAAATAAAACGATTTCTTTTCATGCCCGCAAAATTACAAATTATCAAACAAGACATAAAAAGTCTATTAGAAGCCTTTCATGTGAGATTAGAATTTTCTAATTAGGTAAAAAGAAGCCCCACAGGTTCAATTAAATATATAAAAAACTAAAAAAAGAATGATTTCTGATTTTTTTATGTTACTTTTGCATGCTGAAATGAGATTCAAGAAATTAGATATATTCATCGCGAAGCAATTCGGACTGCTTTTCGTGGGAACATTCTTCATCTGCCAGTTTGTGCTGATGATGCAGTTCCTATGGAGATACATCGACGAACTGATAGGTAAAGGTTTGTCGGTAGAGGTCATGGCTCAATTTTTCTGGTACATGGGCCTCATGCTTGTACCACAGGCCTTGCCATTAGCCATTTTGCTGTCATCGCTCATCACTTTCGGTAACTTAGGCGAAAGCTCTGAGCTCACAGCTATCAAGGCAGCAGGTATCTCGCTGATGCAAGCTTTCCGTTCGCTGATCATCATCACGGTTCTTGTGATGCTCAGCTCTTTTTACTTTCAGAACAACGTAGGTCCCAGCTCCAATATGAAGCTGGCACAACTCCTCATATCCATGAAGCAGAAGAGTCCTGAGCTGGAAATTCCTGAAGGAATCTTCTATGACGGCATCCCTAACTGCAACCTCTACGTGCAGAAGAAAGACCTCAAGACAGGAAAGCTATATGGCATCATGATTTATCGTATGACCAACAGCTACGAAGATGCGGCCATCATTTTGGCTGACTCGGGTATGCTGCAAAGTACTGCCGAAAAGAAACACCTCGTCTTAAGCCTATATAGTGGAGAATGGTTTGAGAACATGCAGAGTAGCGAACTCGCCAATAGTGCTGCTGTACCATACAGAAGAGAGACATTTATCTCGAAAAAGATTGTTCTCGACTTCGACAATGATTTCAGTCTGACAGACGCCAGTTCGCTATCAAACAACGCCAAAGCTAAGAGTCTGGCTAAAATCAAGCATGACGTCGATTCCATCAATCACGCCTACGACTCCATCGGTCGCATCTATCTCTCCGACGCAAGGGTGAGATATTATCACCAACCATATATGAGCAAAGAAGACTCATTAAAGGCAGAGAAGACGGCTGCCACAACTAAGGTAAACATCGACTCGATATTCGAGAAGTTACCTACAGACAGAAAGCTTTCGGTGGTAAACTATGCTTCTTCGGATGTGCAGATGGCTATGAACGACCTCGATTTCAAGAGTATGATTACCAGTGATGGAGACCGCGTAATAAGAAACCATGAAATGGAGGCCATCAATAAGTTTACACTGGCTCTATCGTGCCTCATATTCTTCTTTATCGGAGCTCCTTTGGGCGCCATCATACGAAAAGGAGGATTGGGATTCCCTGTCATCATCTCGGTATTGGTGTTCATCACCTTCTTTATTCTTGACAACACAGGCTATCGTATGAGTCGAAGCGGTATTTGGGCAATATGGTTCGGTAAAGGACTCGCCACTGCTGTACTCGCTCCATTGGCAGTATTCGTCACATACAAGGCTACGAACGACTCTACCGTCTTCAACCTGGACATGTACAAAGATTTTGTATTCAAACTCCTGGGCATCAGAGTGAAGCGACACATCTTTGGAAAGGAAGTTATCATCAACGACCCTGCTTACGCAGAAGACGCCATCAAGTTGCAGCGCATCAACGAAGATATTGAAGCCTACAACCAAGAGCATAGACTCAAGAAATGGCCCAACTTCATTCATGTATTCTTTAAGTATAAGCCCGATCATGAGATAGAGCGCATCAGTAACGAACTGGAAGCTGTGATAGAAGACCTCTCTAACACCAAGAACAAGTTTATTCTACACAACATCAACCAGTATCCCGTACTATCACCTAAGGCCCACACACGCCCCTTCGAATATAAGTGGCTCAACATCTTGGCTGCTCTCATCGTTCCCGTAGGCACCATACTCTATCTGAGAATGTGGAGTTTCAGACTCAGACTCTATAGAGACTTAAAAGTGGTGAAGCAGTTGAACAACGACATCATCATGAGAACAAAAGAAATGTAACTATATATATAATAAGGTATCAAGAAGTAAAATGGAAGACTTAAAATTAAATAGCATTGAAGAAGCCGTTAACGACTTCAAGGAAGGAAAATTCGTTATCGTAGTAGACGATGAAGACCGCGAAAACGAGGGCGACCTCATCATCGCTGCAGAAAAGATAGACGCTGAGAAGGTAAACTTCATGCTCAAGCATGCACGTGGCGTGCTCTGCGCACCTATCACCATCAGCCGATGCGAAGAACTCGACCTACCTCATCAAGTCTCCGACAACACCTCTATGCTCGGAACTCCATTCACCGTCACCATCGACAAGCTCGAAGGATGCACTACTGGCGTGTCTGCTCACGACAGAGCAGAAACCATTAAGGCTCTCGCCGACCCTGCCTCCACCTCAAAGACCTTCGGACGTCCGGGACACATCAACCCTCTTTACGCACAAGACAATGGTGTGCTTCGCAGAAGTGGACACACAGAGGCTGCAATAGACCTCTGCAAGATGGCAGGCCTATACCCTGCTGGCGCCTTGATGGAGATTATGAATGAAGACGGATCTATGGCTCGTCTGCCACAGCTCTTGAAGTTTGCTAAAGAATGGGACCTGAAAGTCATTTCCATCAAAGACATGATAGAATACCGACTGAAGAAAGAATCACTCATAGAAATCGGCGAAGAGGTAGAACTTCCTACTGAATACGGACATTTCCACCTCATACCTTTCCGCCAGGCAAGCAATGGTCTGGAGCACATGGCTCTCATCAAGGGCGAATGGAATGAAGACGAACCCATCCTGGTTCGCGTACACTCTTCATGCGCTACTGGAGATATCTTAGGTAGCAAGCGTTGTGACTGCGGACAACAGTTGCATAAGGCCATGGAGATGATAGAGAAAGAGGGTAAGGGTGTTCTCATCTACATGCAACAGGAAGGAAGAGGTATCGGCTTGATGAATAAGATAGCTGCTTACAAACTTCAGGAAGAAGGCTACGACACCGTTGACGCCAACACACACCTCGGCTTTAAACCCGATGAGCGCGACTATGGTTGTGGCGCACAAATGCTGCGTCACCTCGGTGTTCACAAGATGCGACTCATGACCAACAACCCTGTAAAACGCGTCGGACTGGAAGCATACGGACTGGAAATCGTGGAGAACATTGCTATCGAAACGACACCCAACCCATACAACGAGCGTTACCTCAAAACTAAGAGAGATCGCATGGGACACGTACTACACTTAGGTTAAAGTATGGCAAAATGTAACAATTTATATACAAAAAGTTAAATTATAACATGTTTTCTTCCGCAAAAGAAATAAAATGATTACTTTTGCAGTCGAATTATAAACAATGATATAAATTATGGCACAATTATCAGATCGTCTTAACAGATTGGCACCATCAGCAACGCTGGCGATGTCGCAGAAAAGTAGTGAAATGAAGGCTCAAGGCATCGATGTCATCAACATGAGCGTAGGAGAACCCGACTTCAACACACCTGACAACATCAAAGAGGCAGCCAAACAGGCTATCGACGAGAACTTCTCACGTTACTCACCCGTACCAGGCTACCCTGACCTGAGAAAAGCAATTGTTGCCAAACTGAAAAACGAGAATCATCTCGACTATACCACCAACGAGGTTATCGTAGGTACAGGAGGCAAGCAATGTGTGTGCAATGCCGTACTCGCACTGGTCAACCCTGGCGATGAGGTTATCATCCCTGCGCCTTACTGGGTAAGCTATCCACAAATGGTGAAATTGGCTGGAGGTGTACCTGTCATCGTCAACGCTGGTTTCGACCAAGATTTCAAGATGACAGCCGAACAACTCGAACAGGCTATCACTCCCAAGACCAAGATGCTCATCCTCTGCTCTCCAAGCAACCCTACTGGTAGCGTATACTCTAAGGAAGAATTGGCAGCCCTTGCTGATGTCTTGAGAAAGCATCAGGAAGTATTCGTCTTAGCCGACGAAATCTACGAGCATATCAACTATATCGGCAAGCACCACAGCATCGCTCAGGAACCTGGAATGAAAGAACAGGTAATTATCGCTAATGGTGTGTCTAAAGCCTATGCTATGACAGGATGGCGTATCGGTTTCTTGGCTGGTCCAGAGTGGATCATTAAGGGATGCAACAAACTACAAGGTCAGTACACCAGCGGAACTTGCTCAGTAAGTCAGAAAGCTGCTGAAGCTGCCTATACCCTTGACCAGAGTGCAGTAGAGAATATGCGTCAAGCTTTTGAACGTCGCCGTAACCTCATCGTGAAATTGGCAAAAGAAGTACCAGGTCTCGAGGTAAACATACCACAAGGAGCATTCTATCTCTTCCCTAAATGCAGTAGCTTCTATGGTAAGAGCACAGGTGAAAGAACCATCAACAACTCTACAGACCTTGCTATGTATCTCCTCGAGGAGGCACACGTTGCAACCGTAGGTGGAGATGCCTTTGGTGACCCAGAATGCTTCCGAATGAGCTATGCTACAAGCGACGAAAATATCATCGAAGCTATACGCCGAATTAAGGAAGCTTTGAGCAAACTGAAGTAATCAAAAAAACAAGACTACAAACGAAAAAAAAGTAAAAACGCACATGAAAAGCGTATAAAGCGACTTAAATAACGAGATATTGATTAAATACATTCAATATCTCGTTAAATCTTCTTAAATGCGTTTCGTGTTTTATTTTTAATTACTATCTTTGCGATTAGTAACGTAAAAAACCAAACTTTGTCTTATAACAAATAAGGTGACACAACATTAGAGAAAAGAACATTCAAATAATTTATTAACTAATAATTTAAAAAAAGTAAAATTATGGCAACTACAAAACAAGCAGCCCCAAAAAAGAAATCTGAGGGCTTTCAGGGAGTAAGAGGCGCATTCTGGATCATCGTGGTATGTGCAGTTATCGCATTCACATTGTTCTTCACATGGTTCGGAAACGACATGCACTTCCAGGATCCAGGCGTACAGGATCACCCAGCAGACATTTGGGGTACAATCTACAAAGGTGGTGTAATCGTACCTGTAATTCACACATTGTTGCTCACCGTATTGGCAATGACTATCGAGCGCTGGATGGCCCTCAAGACTGCTACTGGTACAGGTGCGCTTCCTAAATTCGTAGCTAACATCAAGGCAGCTTTGAACGCTAATGACTTCGCTAAGGCTGAGCAGCTCTGCACCAAGCAGCGCGGTACTGTAGCTAACGTTGTTATGGCTTCTTTGAACGCTTACAAGTCTATGGAGTCTGGTGCTAACGCATCTTTGAAGAAGGCTCAGAAGGTAGCTAAGATCCAGCAGGCTCACGAGGAGGCTACTCAGTTGGAGATGCCTACTCTGACTATGAACTTGCCTATCATCGCAACTATCGTTACTCTGGGTACTCTGACAGGTCTTCTCGGTACTGTAACCGGTATGATCAAGTCATTCCAGGCCATGGGTGAAGGTGGTGGCGCTGACTCAGCTGCACTTTCTGTAGGTATTTCTGAGGCTTTGATCAACACCGCATTCGGTATCTTGACTTCTTGGTGTGCTGTTGTTTCTTACAACACATTTACCAACAAGGTAGACAAGTTGACATACGCACTCGACGAGGTAGGTTACTCAATTGCTCAGACATACGAAGCTAACCACGCAGAAGAGGCTTAATTTTTGCTAACCCTTTAAAATTTTATCGCTATGGGTAAAGTAAAAATTAAGAAGAGTGACATCTGGATCGACATGACGCCTATGTCAGACGTTATGACCCTGTTGCTTACCTTCTTCATGCTCACCTCTACTTTCGTAAAGAATGAGCCTGTAAAGGTAAACACACCAGGTTCTGTGTCTGAAATCAAGGTGCCTGAGAACGGAGTCTTGACTATCTTGGTAAATCCTGAAAAGGACAAGGCTGGTAATCCTACCGGCGAGGGCCAAGTATTTATGAGTATTGATAATACTGATCAGCTGGGTGCTTCACTGAGCACTATGACTGGTGCTTTCGGTGTGGAGCTGACACCTAAGATGATAGAGACATTCAAGAGTGAGGGTACATTCGGTGTCCCAATGGGCGACCTGAAGACTTACTTGGCTATGAATGCTTCTAAGCGTCCACAGTATCTCCAGCAGAAAGGTATTCCTCTCGACAGTATTAATGGTGGTATGAGCGAGTTCCAGCAGTGGGTAAACGCTGCTCGCCAGTCAAACGAGGACATCAAGATTGCCCTCAAGGCTGATGCTTCTACTCCATATAAGACAGTTAAGAGAGTGATGAACGAACTCCAGGATATGGACGAGAGTCATTACTATATGATTACACAGTTAAAACAACAGGGGGACGAATAAATGGCTAAGAAAGAAAGCAAACAAAAGAAAATGAATGTCCGCGTAGACTTTACGCCTATGGTGGATATGCTTATGCTTCTTATCACGTTCTTCATGCTGTGTACATCTTTGAGCAAACCTCAGACTATGGAGCTGACAATGCCAAGTAATGATGAGAACCAGAACGACGAGAACAAGAATGAGGCTAAAGCTTCTGAGACTGTGACACTCTATGTAACTGCAGACAACAAGATTTACTATGGTGCTGGTATCCCAAAGTACGACGATCCTACATGGATTAAGGAGACAACATGGGGCACCAATGGTATCCGTAAGGTCTTGAGAGAGCATGCTACAGAGAACGGTACACGTCCAGTAGAGAGAATCTCACTCGCTGTTAAGGAGTTAAACATGGAGCGTTCTAAGAATCCAAAACAATATCCTGACAGCATCTATCAGAAGAAATTGAGTGACTTGAAGGCAGGTAACTTGAAGGATGGTAAGATCCCAACCCTGACTATCGTCATCAAGCCTACTGACAATGCTTCGTACAAGAATATGGTTGACGCACTCGATGAAATGCAGATTTTGAACATTGGTACGTATGTCATCGACAAGATTAGCGCTGACGACGAGAAGCTTCTCAAGTCAAGAAACGTTAAGATGTAAGATGATTGCTAACAATTAAAACAAGAAAGAAATGGCAAAAATAGATCTATACGATCCTAAATGGGTCGAAATGGTTTTCGCCGGAAAGAACAAGGAGTATGGTGCCTACCAACTCCGTAAGGGTACTTCTGGCCGAAACATCAAGGCTCTTCTGATCTTGGTCATCGCTGCAGCTCTCGTAGGTGGATTCTTGGCTTGGAAGGTTATCGAACAGAAACAGGCCGAAGAACAGCAAGCATACATGGAAGCTATGGAGTTGGCTAAACTCCAGCAGCAAGCTAAGAAAGAAGAAAAGAAGAAAGAGCCAGTGAAGCCAAAGATTGAACCTAAGAAGGAAATACCTGTGGCTCGCGAGACTCAGAAGTTTACTGCACCTGTCATCAAGAAAGATGAACTCGTAAAAGAGGAAAACCAGGTAAAGCAAATGGATAAACTGGATGAGAAGGTGGCCGTAGGTACTGAGAACAAGGAAGGTACTAAAGACCGTCTGGCTGAAGCTGTAAGAAGCGATATCGCCGTAGCAGCTCCTCCACCACCACCAGCACCAAAGCCTGAGGTTTCTAACAAGGTGTTTGATGTTGTAGAAGAGATGCCTCACTTCCCTGGCGGCCCAGCTGCCTTGCAGGCTTTCCTCTCAAGCAACACAAAGTATCCTGTTGTCGCTCAGGAGAATGGTGTTCAAGGTCGTGTAATCGTATCATTCGTTGTAGAGCGTGATGGCTCTATCACTGATGTAAGGGTTGTACGTTCTGTAGACCCATCACTCGACCGCGAGGCTTCTCGAGTTGTAAGAAGTATGCCTAGATGGAGTCCTGGTAAGCAGAATGGTTCTGCCGTACGTGTGAAGTACACAGTTCCAGTTGTATTTAGATTGCAGTAATAGAATGAAAAAAACATCTTATATTTTTATAGGATTAATATCACTATCAATGGCGTTCTTCTCATCATGTGGTGAGAAGAAAGCCAAAGATGGTAGAACAGACACTCCTACGTCGGGCACTATTGAATTCTATGCAGACGAAAGTCTGAGCCCTATCATCGACGAGGAGAGAACACAGTTTGAGTTTGAATTTCCAAAGGCGAAACTCAAGCCCATTTATTCAGACGAAGTCACCGGACTTCAGATGATCAAAGATTTCAAGACAACTCTTTTATTTACTACTCGTAATCTGAAAGATAGCGAGATAGCTTACTTGAAATCGAAAAGCAATGTTATTCCTTCAGTCTTCCCTATCGGATACGATGGCTTGGCATTTATCGTCAACAAGAACAACCAAGATACTTGTATAACGGTAAACGACATCAAACGTGTCCTGACAGGAAAAGCCACAAAATGGAGCGACATTGTTCCTGGTTCTAAAAGAGGAGACATCGAAGTCATCTTCGACAACACTCGCTCGGCTACTACCAACTTTGTTGTTGATTCCGTATTGCATGGTGAAAAGATGGGTGCTAAGATTATGGCAGCTAAGACCAGCAAACAGGTTATAGACTTTGTAGACGAGAACCCAGGTTCTATTGGTGTCATTGGTTCTAACTGGTTGAATGACCGCAGAGACTCTACCAACACCACATTTAAGAAGAATATTCATGTCATGCGAGTGTCCATAAAGGATAAGGCAACTCCATCCAATAGTTGGCAGCCCTACCAGGCATACCTGCTCGATGGAAGATACCCATTCGTAAGAACCATATATGCAATAGTAGTAGACCCACACAAAGCCCTACCATGGAGTTTTGCCAACTACATCACGAATCCAAGAGGTCAGTTAATAGTCTTTAAGACGGGACTTCTTCCCTACAGAGGCGACATCACCTATAAAAAGGTAAACATTAAAAAATAAGAATATTATTAAACCTTCTGGATTGAAAGATCATCCAAAAGTAAAAACAATAATCACACAAAATAAAAATTGAGATTATGAAAGCAATAAAATATTTAGTAGCTGGTGCATTGATGATGAGTTTGTCAATGCCCTCAATGGCTCAGGATGTCAACTACAAAGACATGCTCAAGTCAATAGAGACAGAAATCAAGGCTGGTAACACAACCACAAAAGACTTTGAAAAGTCTCTGAAGGAATATCAGAAAGAGTTTAAGAAAGATCCAAAAGCTCTCGTTGCTTTAGGTAACATTCTTGCTATCAACAAGCAGTATGACAAGGCGATGGCAGTTGCTGACGCAATCACCATGAAGTTTAAGAACTGTGGAGATGCCTATATCTTGAAGGGCGATATCTATGCTTTGCAAGACAATGGTGGAGATGCAGCAGCAAGTTATAACGATTGTATAGTCATGGATCCAAAGAATCCTCAGGGATACATCAGCTATGCAAATGTATACCAGAAGATTGACCCTGTGAGAAGTGCAGAGACACTGAAGAAGTTGAAGGAAGTGAACCCAGAATATCCTTACGAGGCTATGGCTGGTTACACCTTCTATAGCAATGGTAAATACGACAAGGCATATGAACTCTTCAAGCAGACCGATCCTAACAAGTTGGAGGAATATATCTATGTAGCTTACGCTATCACCAACTATATGGTCAACAAGAAGGATGAGGCATTGACACTCTCTGAGAGTGGATTGCAGAAGTTCCCTAAAGATGCTACCTTCCACAGAGTTGCTGTATGGTCAGCTGTAGATATCGAGAAGTTCGATATTGCTCTCAACCATGCACAGGTCATCATGGGTACAGACTCTATCAAGAAGACATCAAGAGACTATACCTACTATGGTATGGCATTGGTTGGTAACAAACAGTACGATGAAGGTATCGCTCAGTATGAGAAGGCATTGCAGCTCAAGGCCGACGATCCTAAGCCATTGCAGTACATCTCTGAGGCATACAAGCAAAAGGGTGATGAGGACAAAGCGTTGGAATACAGCCAGCAGTATATGGACAAAAACCCAGATGCAGCTCCTACAGACTTCATGAAGTTGGCTGAAATCTATGTCAACAAGGCTAAGAAAAATGCAGAAACTAAAGTTCAGAACATAGAAAAAGCCATTAGTGTTTACGACAAACTTGCTGAGAAATATCCTTCATTGAAGGCATTCGCCAAACTACAGGAAGGTAACACTGCATTCCAAAGCGAGTTGGACGATTTGGCTATTCCTGCATACGAGGAAGTTATCAAGGAGTTGGAAGCCAAGCAGTGTGACGCAGACGAAGTCGGCTACTTGAAGCAGGCTTATCAGTACATGGGCTTCATCTACAACTACGACAAGCAGGACTTTGAAAAGGCCAAACCATACTGGGAGAAGTTGCTCCAGTTGGATCCTGAAAACAAATATGCTAAGGATGCCATCGAAAAGGGCACAAAAGCAACAGCAGAATAATCAAACAATAAAGATAATAGAAGAGCGGGATTCTTTTTTGGAATCCCGCTTTTTTTTATCTTATAAAAAAGTAACCGTTTAAGAAGCGACCTTCACTCATATAGAAAGAAGAACATTGCCTACATATTAAATAGTCAAGCAAATATTCAATGATTAAGAATGGAGAATTGAGAGGAACACAAAACAAAGATAACAAAAAAGAGCGACTCTAAAGAGCCGCTCCCGATGTTTTATGTAACTAAAGTATCTATCCTTATATATTAAGGAAGACTGATAGCCTCGTTAGGACAAACATCAGCGCAAGTACCGCACTCAGTGCAAGCATCTGGATCGATAGAATACTTCTCGCCCTCAGAGATAGCACCTGATGGACACTCATCAATACATGTACCGCAAGCGATACAATCGTCACCAATTACGTAAGCCATAATAATAAAGTTTTAATATTAATAATGTTTTGTTCAATCTGTTTTATCTATACCTATTAAGTATGGTGCAAAGATAACAATATTTTTTTAAATACCTACATGTAGGTATCATTTTTTTGAATAATTTATACTCTTTCGAAATAAGTTGAAGGCAATAAGATTATCCGATTTACGTTATATCTATATGAAAAAGAATATATATATCCTCATCGCCCTATTAGGAATGGTATTCTACCAAGCGCAGGCACAAGAACGTAAGGTTGAAAACAGACCTTATACAGACTTGCGCACCTTTCACTTTGGTGTTTTAGTGGGCACTCATTTTCAAGATTTAGAACTATTGAATGTAGGACCACAGACTTATATCAATGAAGAAGGTCAAGAAGTATCATCATGTGTCACAGTAGATCAAGACAGATGGGACGTGGGATTCACAGTTGGTGTATTAGGCGAACTGAGACTTAACACCAACCTGCAGTTAAGAGTAGAACCGGCGATGTATTTTGGCACCCGCCATCTTACCTATCGCAACCTGCTGGAGAAAGATTCCAAAGACCAACCTACAGAGAAGATGCAAGACATGAAGACAGCATACATCTCAACTGCAGTAGACCTTATCTTTGCAGCCCCACGATTCAATAATCATCGTCCCTACCTCATGGCAGGCATCAACCCTATGCTAAACCTCAGCAACACCAATGATGATTATATCAAACTCAAGAAAACAGATTTATTTTTAGAGATAGGCGTAGGATGCGACTTTTATTTACCATTCTTTAAGTTACGCCCAGAACTTAAATTCATGTATGGCATCAGCAACTCCATCGATAAGAGTCACGTCAACCAAATCAAGGACAAAAATATGCTACCATATGCAATGGCTTCAAAAGAAGCACACAGCAAAATGATAGCATTAACTTTTTATTTTGAGTAATCCAAGACTATCTTGCCCACCCAAATGGCATTCTTGCCATTTTGGTCGACAGGAACAAGCTTTCCGTCCAAATCCTTCACATATCTCAATTCCTTGAAATAAGTATGTGAATGACCTCCCAATACCAAATCGATATAGCGAGTGCCAGGTATTGTCTGGACATCATCTGTATTCTCCACATTCCATCCCAAGTGCGAAATACAAATAATGATGTCGCATTTCTTCTTTTTCTTTAAGAAAGTAGCCGTTTCCAAAGCTGTTTTTATAGGGTCAAAATACTTGATCGGCCCATAATTGGCAGCAGTGACAAGTCCTTCCAACTGAGGTCCCAAACCAAAGACTCCGATTTTCACTCCCCCGCGTTTCAATACAACCCAAGGCTTAACAATGTCCTTCAAAGGCGTACCAGTGAAATCATAGTTGGAACAAACTATAGGAAACTTAGCCTTCTTGAAAAGTCGAACCATGTTATCAATACCAAAATCAAACTCATGATTACCTATCGTGGCAGCATCATATCCCATCTCATTCATCAGTCCCACCTCTACATCACCTTTAAAGAGTGTGTAATAAGGTGAACCTTGTGAGAAATCACCACTATCGAAGAGCAGAAGATCTGGATTCTTCTGTCTTTCCTGCTTCACCATGTTCACCCTACGAAGGAAACCACCTCTGTCTGCAATAGCCGTATCAGCCAAATTAGGATTCAGAGGCATCACACAACTATGTGTATCATTCGTATGCAGCACCACCAACTGTTTCTGTGCCCAAGAACTGAAAGTAATGCAACACATTACCACAGCAAAAAAATATTTCTTCATCATAGATATTATTTGATAACTATACGACCTTCTTTTTTAGATTCTACACTCTTACCTTGTGCAGCCTGTTCACGAAAATAATTCATGATAATGAAGCGCACATTGTTCTCTCTCTGTTTGGGCGCAAAGACATCCGTTCCTTTCTTAAAGGCAGTCAACTGGTCGTTTCCTTCAGCCAGATAATCAAGCGTTGCCACCCGGTAAGAAGCCTTCTCGTCTATAGGTTGTCCGTTGAGTGTAGCATCCAAAAGCTTCCCATCTTTCGAGATATCCATTTTTACAGCATGACTTACTCCCTCACCGCCACGCATAGCAATCTGAGAAAAAAGTTCAAGCACATCCTTACCCGTCAAAGTAAGAAAACAAATCTTATTTTCAAAAGGCGCCATATCATTGATGTCACCCACCGTTTGTTTACCCTGAGCCAAAGCAGCACGAATACCACCCATATTATAAACAGCAAACAGAGGATTCTCATCAAAGTCCTTACCTGCCCATACTAAAATGTCCGAAAGAAGATTACTCAACTCACTCTCTGGACGACCAGCTGCCATATAGTGAGCAGTCTCACCCACAACAGGACTCATAATACTGTCCACCTTATGCTTATAAGGTGCTATAAAGACAGCTGCCTGAGCATCAGGATTCTGATCAAATCTCTTATCCACCAAAATACGCGAACGCTGCACCTTTGTAACCTTGTATTTCTGAGCCACACAAGGAGTAGATATACTCCAAGTAGCCAAAAGAAATGCAGCAACAACTAAAGATTTATTTCTCATGATTCAACTTGTTTTATTTATTATTGCAAAGATACACTAAAAAAACAAGAAGAACAAAAAAAATATCATATAAAAAAGAAGAAAGTCTCTGAAAATTTGGAAGATACCAGAAAAAGTTGTAACTTTGCACCCGCTTTTCGGCGTAACCGCTGGCATGGGCTGATGAGTGGCTTAACCATGTTGCGTTGGAACGACAAACAATATTTAATTATAAAACAAAATGGATTTAATTAAAGTTGCTGAAGAAGCATTTGCAACCGGCAAGAAGTTCCCTGAGTTCAAGGCAGGTGATACTATCACTGTCGCTTACAAAATCGTCGAGGGTTCAAAGGAGCGTATCCAGCTCTACCGTGGTGTAGTTATCAAGATTTCTGGCCATGGTGACAAGAAGCGTTTCACTGTTCGTAAGATGTCTGGAACAGTAGGTGTAGAACGTATCTTCCCTATTGAGTCACCAGCTATCGACTCTATCGAGGTGAACAAGCGTGGTAAGGTACGTCGTGCTAAGTTGTACTACCTCCGTGCCCTTACAGGTAAGAAGGCACGTATCGCTGAGAAGAAGACTATTCAGAAGAACGCTGAATAATTACTCTGCTTACGATCCTAAAGAAAAAGATAAAGGAGATTCGACAATCAACAGATTACGAATCTCCTTTTTCTGTATCATCTTACGAGTACTCTCATAAGCACAATCATCATTTGTTCAATATATTGGATATCATCATAAGGCAGGCATATTAGATATCATCAAAGTCTGCCATATCCGACTTTCCCTTCTTCTCCTCATCTACCTCATAATTAAGATTTCCATCATCATCACCATGCAAAGCCTCATGGAAATCATCCCAACACTGGTAGCCAAGGAATAGGGCCAACTTATTCAATGTTTTCTTCGTTGGTTTTTCTTTACCACTCACATAATGCCAAACTTTACGTAGAGCCTCAGCATTCAGTTTGATATGATGCTTAACAGCAAAAAAAGACGCCAGCTTCTCAAAATCAGAGCCAACAGGAATCTTTTTGCCTATTTTTCTTTCGATTTCACGTGTAAGACAAAGCAAATCATTTTTCATAACGCATCGTATTTGAAATATCCTCTATTTTGGCTGCAAAAGTACAAAAAAGTTAGCACGGATGATACAAAAACAGAGTTTTTTTGTAACTTTGCAGCAAATTCTTAACAAACATATCTTTGCAATGAAAGAATTAGCATTAAAGTACGGATGTAATCCCAACCAAAAGCCATCCAGAATCTATATGGAGGATGGTAGTGAGCTTCCCCTTGAAGTTATCAATGGCCGCCCTGGCTACATCAATTTTCTCGACGCACTCAATTCTTGGCAGCTCGTTAAAGAACTGAAAGCAGCAACAGGCATACCTGCAGCAGCAAGTTTCAAACACGTATCACCAGCAGGTGCAGCCATAGGTCTTCCACTGAGTGACACTCTGAAAAAAATCTATTTTGTCGACGATGTCAAGATAGAGCTATCACCATTAGCATGTGCCTACGCCCGAGCACGCGGTGCAGATCGTATGTGTTCCTATGGCGACTTCGTAGCATTGAGCGACACCTGTGATGCAGCTACAGCCACCCTCATCAAGCGTGAGGTAAGCGATGGAGTCATTGCGCCCGACTACACCCCCGAGGCTATCGAGATTTTGAAAGCCAAGCGCAAAGGTACTTACAATGTCATCAAGATAGACCCCAACTATGTGCCAGCACCTATCGAGCGTAAGCAGGTATTCGGTATCACATTCGAACAAGGAAGAAACGAGGTAAAACTCGACGACCCAGCATTGTTTGAGGACATCCCTACACGCAATAAGACATTTACAGCAGAAGCCAAGCGCGACCTCATCATCTCTCTCATCACACTGAAATACACCCAGAGCAACTCAGTATGCTACGTGAAAGACGGTCAGGCCATCGGTATCGGTGCAGGACAGCAGAGCCGTATTCACTGTACTCGCCTGGCAGGTTCCAAGGCTGACGAATGGTGGTTACGCCAGTGTCCTAAGGTTATGAACTTACCATTCAAGGAAGGCATACGCCGTGCAGACCGCGACAACACCATCAACGTATATATCAGCGATGAATGGGAAGACGTACTGCAAGACGGAGTATGGCAGAATTTCTTCAGCGAGAAGCCAGAGCCTCTCACACGCGAAGAGAAAAAGGCATGGATAGCACAAAACAAGGGTGTGTCAGTAGGCAGTGATGCCTTCTTCCCCTTTGGCGACAACATCGAGCGTGCTCATAAGAGCGGTGTAGAATACATAGCACAAGCAGGCGGTAGCATCCGTGACGACCATGTTATCGACACATGCGACAAGTATGGTATCGCCATGGCCTTTACACACGTTCGACTCTTCCACCACTAATCCGTGGTGAAGAGTATAGCGCCAAGTAAGCAATAGAATCAAACAATCCATCAACACCATTTAATACCAAAAACTATGAATGATATTGATGACATTATCATGAGTGGCATGGTTTTCAAAGCTGGCGGAGCTTCTAAGAAGGAAGACGACGGCAAGATAAAAACCAAGGCTAAGAAAAAGAAATACATCACGGGAGCTCACGGCAGTGGTTCGGCACGTCAGAAAGCCAAATATCGCCAACAGCGCGCAAACCGTCACAAGTAGTATTTCTCTTATTTTAAATAAAAAAAAGACCAAAAAGAGAGGGCTACCTTCCTCACGGAGGATAGCCCTCATATAGGTCATATCAACATAAAATTATAATTTATATAAGAGAGATTCGATTTAATACATCTTTACAACAAACCTTTGATTTCAGTAAGAGGTTTCTTTTCCATGGTGCCATCCTGATAGGTTACAGTAAAGAAATCATGAACTGACTTACCAGACTTAAACTGAACTACAGCGACACCACCATCACGGAGCTGCAATGTGAAGTAACCTTCTCGCTTACCATTGACATATTTTCCGTGCCATTTTTCCTTACCATTCTTGTAGTAAGAAGTAACCTCGCCATTGAAAATCGTATTACGATCATTACCCAAGTCGATGAAGCTATAACCGCCCTCGGCTCTCAAATTACCGTTCATATAGAAGTCTTGGAAAACATCCTTTTTAGCAATTCCTGTTCCTGTAGTCATCAGGATGCGATAGTAAGCAGCCTGATCAGCACTTGCCACATTACTCATATTCTCTGCATAGAATATCGTATCAGCAACAACAGTTGCCTTCTCAACATGTTTGCGACCAAAGCTTGTAATGGTCAACATCAACATTACTGAAAGAAATATTACTCGTTTCATTGTTATTACGTTTTATAGGTTTAACTTTCTTTTCTGTTGCAAAGATAATAATAAATCAGGCAAGTTGTAATTTTCATTAACTCAATTTTATCATATTTTTTGACGTGATAATATTTTGCAATTTGTAACGCACACAAACTAAGAAATCATAAGTTTTTATTATTTTTACTTACACTTTGTCAAGACGCCTTTCCTATATTTGGTTTATCCCCTCTTAATTGCTAACATTTTGTAAAATTTATCCAATTCCAAGAAGATGAATCTCATACAGCAGCAAACACAGAAGAAAAACCTCCATAAAGAGTATCGTCCAAGAAAGCAGGTTTTTCCATCCATTTCATAGATTTAAAACAATTTATGCACGTTACTACAATATTTTTTGTATTTTTGCAACAGAATATATAAATAAGTACCCACGCATGAAACATTATATATACAGCCTCTTGTTTGTATTGGTTTCAGCCAGCATTCTTTCTTCCTGCAAAAGTAGCATAGAAGAATTTTATGCCGACATCGAACAAGACCGCGACGATGACCTCATCACTGGCGACGATTATGAATATCAGATACCTCTGATCTTCCACGTATTCTATCAAGACAGCCAGAACAAAGAACAATACGTAGACTACAACCGACTCAAGGAACTGGTAGCCCACGTCAATGAACTTTACCAAGGCGACATCTACACTTATCGAGATTACGAGAACAGTGTCAACGTGCACATCAAGTTTGTTTTAGCAGAAAAGAACGAGCAAAACCAAGCATTAGCACAACCAGGCGTAGAATACATCAAGTGGACAAATAGTTATCCCATAGACTGCAACAAGTTTATGGGAGACAAGACTCGCAGATACACCCGCTACGTATGGGATCCCAACGAATATATCAACGTGATGGTATACCCCTTTGCAAAAAACAAAGACGACCAATCCATCACCCTTGGTATCAGCGTGATGCCATTCTCTGCAGCAGGCTATCCACAGTTAGAAGGACTTAACCACACCAATCGCACCAAGCTATCGAAGAGCAATCTAAAATACGCTCACTGTCTCTGCATCAATAGTTCATACATCTATTACGAGAGCAGTCGCTATAAAGGTCAAACATCAGAAACAGAGAAGACACCCGACTTCATATACGATGCGAACAACACCCTGGCCCACGAGTTGGGACACTATCTGGGACTCCACCATGTATTTGCAGAAAAAGACGGCAAGCCCCTCGAGTCTTGCAGCGATACTGATTATTGCACAGACACGAAGAGTTACAATCGACCAGCTTACGACACATGGCTAACCGAATACATAAAGAGCAAGAACCAGGAATCCCAAGCCACAGGACAAAACGCCGTTCTCCTCCTCAACGACATGATAGCTCGCCACAATGACACAGGCGAGACTTGGAGTTCTATCAACATCATGGACTACTCGATGAGTCTGAGTTATCAGTTAACAGAGCAGCAACGGTACCGCATCCGCCAAGTACTCTACTATAGTCCTCTGATGCCAGGTCCTAAGAAAGATCGTCCAGCCACTCGTTCAGTAGAAGCAGAAAGTGACGAACCGCTCGACTTGCCAGTAATCATAGTCAAATAAAACCGCAAAAAAACAAGCAACATGAAATATATCATCCAAGCCCCTCAGCAGCTCAACAGTACCATCAAGCTCCCCGCATCCAAGAGCATCTGCAACAGAGCACTCGTTATACACGCTATGGCAGGATGCACCTTTCCACTAAACAACCTGAGCGACTGCGATGACACCGAAGTCATCATCAACGCCCTCAAAGATATGCCTGACACCATTAACATCAAGGCAGCAGGTACAGCCATGCGCTTTATGACAGCCTACTTAGCAAGCACCCCAGGCATTCATACCATCACAGGTACAGAGCGCATGAAGAATCGTCCCATAGCAGTACTCGTAGACGCCCTGAAGCGTTTAGGTGCCGACATCGAGTATGTGGAGAAAGAAGGCTATCCCCCACTCCGCATCCAAGGCAAAGTTCTTGAAGGCGGTCGTTTAGAAGTTGTAGGCAACATCAGTTCACAATACATCTCAGCCCTCTTGATGATAGGCCCTATCCTGAAAAAAGGTCTGGAGTTAAAGCTCACAGGCGATATAGCCTCACGCCCCTACATCGACCTCACCCTTTGTACGATGCGCCAGTTTGGAGCCGAAGCCAAATGGACCGACATAGACACCATCACCGTAGCCCCCAAGCCCTACACCCCAATAGCGAGCTACACCATCGAGAGCGATTGGAGCGCATCATCCTATTGGTATGAGATCATGGCTCTCCATGGCGACCCAGAGTCACAAATACAATTAGAAGGTCTTACAGACAACACCAAACAGGGCGACTCCGTGGTAAAATACATATTCAGTCTATTAGGTGTGAAAAGCGATTTTGCAAATCGCGATAGCATCTCCCCTCTCAAGCTCAAAGCCCATCGCTGCACCTTACCCCGACTGGACTACGACTTCACAGGCTCCCCCGACCTGGCTCAGACCATCGTCGTGGCCTGTTGTGCGATGGGAGTCAAGTTCCGCTTCACCGGTCTCGCCACTCTCAAGATAAAAGAGACCGACCGAATAGAAGCTTTGAAGTGCGAGCTTAAAAAAGTGGGCTATGTCATACACGATGAGAACGACAACACGCTCTATTGGGACGGAGAGACTTGCGAGGCCAGTTTAGCGCCTATCGACACCTACGAAGACCACCGCATGGCTATGGCCTTTGCCCCTTTGGCATTCAAGTTTCCCCAGTTACAGATCAATCATCCAGAAGTTGTCACCAAGTCATATCCCCACTTCTGGGAAGACCTCAAGGCAGTAGGCTTCAGTATCACCGAAAAGCCATAAACTCGCCCTATCCATATAAGAATAAGAGTATTATATAAGAATATTTTAAGAGCATAAAGCCCCCCAATACGACTCACCCATGCTATATCTCATCATTGCCCTCATAGTCTTAGGCATTCTATCCGCCATCTTAGGCCTCATCAGTCACCGCAACGGCACAGAAGAGCCCCTTCAGGAAGGTGTCTCTTGCAACACCTGTAACGGCGAGAACGCCCAATGCGAACAAGAGTGCCTCATGGAAGCCTCCATCAAAGAGATAGAATATTTCGACGATAAGGAGTTAGACCGTTACAAAGGTCGTGCCTCCGACGACTACACAGCAGAAGAAGTAGAAGAGTTTTCCGATGTCCTCTACACCATGCAGCCCGAAGAAGTAGCAGCATGGAACAGAAGTCTGCTACTCAGAGGCATCAACCTGCCAGACACTCTTAAGGATGAAGTCATAGCTTTTATCCAAGAACATCATATAGGCTCATGAACATACTTGAATATACCTTTTTCCAAAACGCCCTTGCAGGAGCCTTCTTAGCGAGCATCCTGTGTGGCTTCATAGGATCATATATCGTAACACGCCGCCTCGTCTTCATCAGTGGCGGCATCACCCATGCCTCCTTTGGTGGCATCGGTTTAGGCGTGATGACGGGTATCAACCCGATTCTCTCAGCCATGCTCTTCGCCATACTCAGTGCTTTCGGAGTGCAATGGGTATCCAACCATAAAGACATACGCAATGATTCAGCCATTGCCATGTTTTGGACCTTAGGCATGAGTGTGGGCATCATCTGCTGTTTTCTCACTCCAGGCTTTATGCCCGACCTCCCCTCCTTCCTTTTTGGCAGCATCCTCACTATCGGCACCAGCGACCTATGGCTACTCGGAGTATTGACGGTATGTGTCGGCCTACTCTTCACCATGTTTCTGCGCCCCATACAGAGTGTAGCCTTCGACCGCACCTTTGCCCTTTCTCAACACTTACCCGTCACCCTCATCGAATACATCATGATGGCACTCATCGCCATGACCATTGTTGCCACCCTCAAGATGGTGGGCATCGTGCTCGCCATCAGTCTGCTCACGATACCACAGATGACAGCCAATCTCTTCACATACAACTACAAGCACCTCATCCTGCTCAGCATCTTCCTGGGTTGGATAGACTGTCTCATCGGTCTTTATGCCAGCTATCTGTACAATGTACCCTCTGGTGCCACCATCATCTTCGTGAGCATCCTCACTTTTACCCTTTGCAAGACAATAAAAGCAGGCATATCTCAGTTTTATAAGAAGTAAAACCCTACAACGTGAAACGACATACAGACCTACATATCATCCTCCTCCTTATCATTGTCATGATGACAATGACAGGCTGTTCTACGCACAAAAATACAGCACGCAACAGATGGCTGCATGCCTTTCACGCCAAATACAATATCTATTACAACGGCACCCTTGCCTATATAGATGCGTCACTCGAAAAAGAGCAAGGCAACAAAGACAATTACACCGAGCTCATCCCTCTCTATACAGTGGGCAACAAGAACAGTCGCGAATTAGGCAAGGGCAACTACGACCGCGCCATAGAGAAGTGTCAGAAAGCCATCCAGCGCCACAGCATGAAGCAACGTCCCGACTGGAACAAGAGCCGCCGCAAGACAGCCAAAGACATAGAGTGGCTCAACCGTCGAGAGTATAATCCCTTCATCTGGAAGGCCTGGCTCCTCATGGGCCGCTCACAGTTCTATCAAGGCGACTTCGAGAATGCCGCCTCCACCTTTGCCTATATGAGTCGACTTTTCGAGACCCAGCCAGCTATCTACGGACGAGCCAAGGCTTGGTTGGCCAAGTGCTATATAGAGCAAGACTGGATTTATGATGCCGAGGATATCATCCGCAACATGCAGCGCGACTCCATCCACTGGCGTGCCCAGAAGGAGTGGGACTACACTTATGCCGACTACTACATCCACACCCAGCAATATGAGCAAGCCATCCCATACCTACGCAAGGTCATCAGCCATGAGATGCGCCGCAAACAGAAAGCTCGCGAGTGGTATCTTATGGGACAGCTACAGGCAACCCTTGGTCATAAGGCCGAAGCTTACAAGGCTTTCAAGCACGTGGTGCGTCTCAATCCTCCCTATGAGCTCGAATTCAATGCCCGCATTTCCATGAGCGAAGTGATGGCATCATCCAATACCCGACAAGTCATCAGTCGTCTGAAGCGCATGGCAGCCTCAGATAAGAACAAGGAATACCTCGACCAACTGTATTACGCAATGGGCAACATCTATCTGCTGAAGCGTGATACCGTCAATGCCATATCAGCATACGAAAAAGGCAATAACAAGTCTACACGCAATGGCATTGAGAAAGGAGTGCTACTCCTGCACCTGGGCGACCTCTACTGGGGTAAGGAGCAATATAGCGATGCACGCCGATGCTATGGACAAGCCATCGGTCTGTTGGATAAAGACCGTAAGGACTATGCTCAACTATCCGACCGTTCCAAGATACTCGACGAACTGGTTCCCCACACCGAGGCAGTACATCTCCAAGACTCCCTTCAGGCACTCGCAGCCATGAGCGAGAGTGATCGCAATGCCGCCATCGACCGCGTCATCGCCCAACTGAAGAAGAAGGAGAAAGAAGAACGCAACCAACAAGCCGAAGCCAATGCCCAACAACAACTTGCGCTTAATGGCGGTATGGGCAACAACACCGCAGCCAACAACCGCAACAACCCGACATCCCCCAACGCCACCACACAAGCCAACGGCATCTGGTACTTCTACAACCCCATGGCAGTAAGCCAGGGTAAGACATCCTTCCAGCGACAGTGGGGAAAGCGCGAGAATGTAGACAACTGGCAACGCATCAACAAGACCGTAGTAGCCATGGCACAAGGTGCCGAAGAGATGACCGATGAGATGCGCGACTCCTTAGCACAAGCATCCATACAGGAAGACTCCCTGAAGCATATGACCGACAGTGCCCAAAACGATCCTCACAAGCGCGAATACTACTTAGCTCAGATTCCATTTACCGAAGAGCAGATGCAAGCCAGCAATCTTGCCCTCATCGATGGTCTCTACCATTCAGGCGTCATCTTCAAGGACAAGCTCGACAATCTGTCACTCAGTGAGAAAGCCTTGCGCCGCATAGAAGAGCACTACAACACCTACGAGCACATGGACGATGTGTACTATCATCTCTATCTGCTCTACTCGCGTAAGAACATGCCTTCGCAAGCAAGTAGCTACATCGCTCGTCTCCAACAAGACTATCCTGAGAGTCAATGGACCACCCTTCTCACCGACCCCTATTATGCCGATAATGCAAAGTTTGGCGTACACATAGAAGACTCGCTCTATGCCGCTTCATACGAAGCATTCAAGGCAAACAAATACGACATCATCCAAGCCAATGCGAAGATCTCAGAAACCCGTTTTCCCATGGGTGCCAACCGAGACAAGTTCATATTCATCAATGGCCTGAGCAAACTCAACCAGGGCGATGCACAAGGATGTGTCAATGACATGAACACCATCATAGAGAAATACCCCGAAGGTCGCATCAGCGAGATGGCAGGTATGATAGTCAATGGAGTCCAAGCAGGCAGAAGGCTTCATGGAGGCAAGTTCGACTTAGAGAACGTATGGGAGCGCCGTAGCATGGTTCTCAACGAGAAAGAACAAGCAGTCCAGCAAAGCTTCAGCACCGACCGTCAAACCGACTTTACGTTCCTGTTGGCCTATCAGCCCGACTCTATCAACGAGAACCAACTGCTCTTCGAGATAGCGAAGTTCAACTTCACAACCTATCTGGTGCGCAACTTCGATATCAACATCGAAGAACGAGACGGCATACACCACATGCAGATAACGGGGTTCCGTAATTACGACGAAGCTCGCATCTATGCCCACGACGTATTGCAACAGACACAGATTGTCCGACAGCTAAGAAAGGCTCGCATCTATGTCATCAGCGTTAAGAATCTTGCCATTTTAGGCACGCAGTACGCCTATAGTGACTATGACAAATTCTATAACCAGCACTTTGCCCCTATCAAGCAAATCCCTGCCGACCTACTGACAGAGCCAGCAGAGATTGTAACAGAGAAGGAAGAAGCACCAACACCTGGCACCAACGAGTCAGAAGGCGAACGCAACGAGTTAGAAGAGTCACCCTCTACGAGCACCACAATCGTGACAGAAGACACGCCAGCACCTGCAACTCAGCCAGGCAGCAGCATTATCCCCGAGGAGCGCCAAGAGGAGACAGCCCCATCAGGCACCATAGTCATTCCAGAAGAGCCCTCCGATGCCGTACCAGCGTCAGGCAGCACAGTCATCATAGAAGAGCCACAACCAGCTCCAGCTAAGTCTGCGCAGCCTGCTCCTGTAGCCAAGCAGCCTCAACCTGTTACCCCAGCTAAGCCAGCCACAAGCAATGCAGAGACGGCCAAACCAGCCACAAGCAAGACCGATACTGCTAAGCCTGCTGCCAACAAGAAAGAGGTAGCCAAGCCAACCAGCAAGACCGACACTTCCTCCAAGGGCAAAGGCCCCAAGACAGAAGAAAAGAAAAAGCCCCAAGAAGAAAAGGAGAAGAAAGAAGACTCTTATGACCTTGAGGACGAATATTTTGATTTAGAAGGATTTTAGAAATATGAACAACGGACTATTATTATGGGTAGATGATGAGGTAGAACTTCTCAAGGCCCACATCATCTTCCTCGAGAAAAAAGGTTACCAGGTAGTCACAGTAAGCAATGGTGCCGATGCCATCGAGCAGTGTCGCAAGCAGACCTTCGACCTCATCTTGCTCGACGAGATGATGCCAGGACTCAGTGGCTTAGAGACCCTGCAGCAAATCAAGGACATACAGCCCAGCACGCCCGTAGTGATGTGTACCAAGAGTGAGGAAGAAGACATCATGAACCAAGCCATTGGTTCCAAGATTGCCGACTATCTCATCAAGCCCGTCAACCCCAACCAGATACTCCTCTCACTCAAAAAGAACATCCATCAAAAGGAGATTGTCAGCGAGGTGACGCAGAGCAGTTATCAACAAGAATACCAACAGTTGGCCATGCAGATTATGGACAGCCGTTCTTGGAAAGACTGGATGGAGATATACCGCCGTCTTGTGAAGTGGGAGTTGGAGCTCAGCAGCACCAACAGTCCTATGACCGAGATGCTCCAGATGCAGAAAGAAGAAGCCAACCAAGGCTTCGCCAAGTATGTAGCCAAGAACTATCTCGACTGGATGCAGCAACTCGCCTCCCTCGAGCAGAACGATCAGCGCCCTTGCATGAGTCCCGATGTCTTCAAGACCAAGATATTTCCTCTCCTCAACCAGGGCGAGAAAGTATTCCTCATCGTTATCGACAATTTCCGTTATGACCAGTGGAAGGTGTTAGCACACGATATCGCCGACCTCTTCGACATCGAGGAAGACATGTATATGAGCATTCTCCCAACAGCCACCCAGTATGCCAGAAACGCCATCTTCAGTGGTTTGATGCCCAACAAAATAGCAGAAATGTTCCCCGACCTATGGGTTGACGAAGAGGAAGAAGAAGGTAAGAATCTGAATGAGGCCCCTCTCATCCAGACCCAATTCGATCGTTACCGTCGCCACAACACATTCAGCTATCACAAGCTCAACGATTCACAGGGCGCCGATAAGTTCATTGACAAATACAACGAGCTAAAGAATAACGACCTCAACGTATTGGTCATCAACTTCATCGACATGCTCTCTCATGCCCGTACAGAGTCGAAGATGGTTCGCGAGTTAGCCAACAATGAGTCAGCCTATCGCAGCATTACCCAGAGTTGGTTGCATCACTCAGCATTGTCCGAGCTCTTCAAGTTGCTATCACAGAGCGACTATAAGGTCATCATCACCACCGACCACGGCAGCATCAGAGCCTCTAAGCCCATCAAGATTGTTGGCGACCGCAACACCAATACCAACTTGAGGTACAAGTTGGGTAAGAACCTCGCCTATCCAGCCAAAGAAGTATTTGCCATCAAAGACCCACACAAGGCACTGCTTCCCGCCCCCAACATCAGCACCTCTTATGTGTTTGCCTATGGCGATTCGTTCTTTGCTTACCCCAACAATTACAACTATTATGTATCTTATTACAAAGACACCTTCCAGCATGGCGGTATCTCTATGGAAGAGATGCTCATCCCTATCATCACCCTCTCACCCAGAAAGAGGTAGCATTACTTACGGAAGTTTCGTATGTACGGAAGTTGAATAACTTATATAACTCCAACAAGGATTTAAAAAAAAGAAATATGAAAATCAAAATTGACTCATTAAGCAACATCCATGAAGCGGCCAAGACATTCTTGGCCAACATGGGCGAAAGCAAAGTCTTTGCCTTCTACGGCAAGATGGGAGCAGGCAAGACAACATTTATCAAGGCCCTGTGTGAAGAATTAGGAGTAGAAGATGTCATCACCTCCCCCACCTTCGCCCTCGTCAACGAGTACACTTCAGGCAGTGGCGACCCCATTTATCACTTCGACTTCTACCGCATCAAGAAGATAGACGAAGTATACGACATGGGTTACGAAGACTATTTCTACGGAGGCAACCTCTGCTTCTTAGAGTGGCCCGAGCTCATCGAGGACCTCTTGCCTGAAGATGTCACCAAGGTTCACATCGTCACCGAGGAAGACGGTTCTCGCACCATCACCTTCTGACCCTTGCTATAAAAGCAAACCAACAAAGCGCATATATAATATAAAGTTCGCCCACACGTGTACATTATATAATATATGCGCTTCATTTAAATGATTATAGTTGGGGAAAGTTAAAGCCAAAAATGCTTTTGCAGACTTAACACTTGTCTATGAGCGGGCAAGATGCCATGCCCTCCCCAGTTCGATAAAAGACAAAAAAAGCATGGCTTTCCGCCATGCTTTTATATGCAGTGATATGGGATTAGAGAAGAGCCTTAAACTTCTCATCAAGGACAGCCTTTTTAGCAGCACCAACAAACTTGTCAACGAGTTTGCCATCCTTAAAGAAGAGGATTGTAGGGATATTACGAACACCAAACTCCATGGCGATATCCTCATTCTCCTCCACATCACATTTACCTACTACTATCTTGCCATCATACTCTGCAGCAAGCTCAGCCACGATGGGAGCCAGTGCTCTACAAGGACCACACCAAGTAGCCCACAAGTCAACTACCAATGGTAACTCACCATTCTTATAGCTTTCTAAATTCTCAGTTGTAATCGTTACTTCCATATTTACTTTTTTTTTATGATTACTATATTCCCATTCAGTGATACCGAATGAGAAATCATTCAGTTCTGACATCATCCAAGACAAAAAGTGTGCCAAAAGTCCTAATTGATCGTATACGACATTTTCGGATTATCATCAATAAACTGAATCAAATTCTTGTCCACATTCACCGTCTTGTCCTGCGCACGCATCAAGATATAGTCATTACTCTCCACCTCATGAATACGGAGGAATAGTTGCGTGTTACTATCTTCACTATTACATTCCAGGAGCGTACTCAGATCGCTCACCAAAGTATCATCAATGATATCGCTGTCTATGGTGATGGTCAACTTATCCAGTTTCTTTTCCTTCACCGTCTGTAGGTATTCCACACTCGACAGTTTAAAGTCGAGGTACATATCATTACCATAACGCGACTGACACTTAGCCGTAACAAAAACCGTACATCCCTCAGTGAACATACCTTTCCATTGTCCCCAGTCCTCACCGAAGAGCGCCAGTTCGCCCGACCCTTCGAAGTCCTCAATGGTAACAAATCCACAAGGATTACCCTTCTTGGTAAACTTCGATTTCACACCAGTGACGATACCTCCAAAGACGATATTCTCTTTCTTAGCAAGCGCAGGCTTATCCCCCAGTTCGGAGCAATGCGTATTACACATCGAGTTGAGCACCACACTATAGTCATCCAGCGGATGAGCCGACAGATAGATGCCCACCAAGTCACGTTCCCTGTTCAGCTTCTCAATGGTGCTCCATCCCTCCGCTTGTGGTATAGGAGGCGTAGCAATCTCTATGGCGTCTTGTCCCCCAAAGAGCGAAGTCACAGCCTCTTGCTGTTCCCTCTGATAGAGCTGTCCATATCTCACCAAGGTATCCAGGAACATCTCGCCCTTCGAGTTCAGCGCAAAGAAGTTCTCTCTCTGAATCCCAAAGCTATCGAATCCACCACTGAGAGCCAGGCTCTCGAAAGCCTTACGGTTGACATTACTAAAGTCTATACGCTGTGCAAAGTCAAAGATATCCTTATAAGGTCCATTCTTCTGTCTCTCTGTCACAATGGCATCCGCAGCAGGCGCACCCATACCCTTGATAGCAGACAATCCAAATCGAATCTCACCATGCTCATTCACACCAAAAGCCCTATAACTCTCATTGACATCCGGTCCCAGAGTCTTGATGTTCATCGACTGGCACTCCTCCATCAGCTTCGTGATTTCCGTTATCTGCGCAAAACGTCTCGTCATCAGCGCCGCCATATATTCAGCAGGATAATGCGCTTTGAGATAAGCCGTCTGATAAGCTACCCACGAATAGCAGGTGGCGTGCGACTTATTGAAGGCATAAGAAGCAAACTTCTCCCAGTCACCCCAAATTTTCTCAAGCACCTTCGGGTCGTGTCCATTTTCCTGTCCCTGCTTGATAAACTTAGGCTTCATCGCATCAACGATGTCCTTTTTCTTCTTACCCATCGCCTTACGCAAGGCATCACTCTCACCACGTGTAAAGTTAGCCAACTGTCGTGAGAGAAGCATCACCTGCTCCTGATATACCGTAATACCATACGTATCCTTCAGGTATTTCTCCATACATGGGATATCATATTCGATAGGTTCCTTGCCGTTTTTACGAGCAATAAACGACGGAATATAATCCATTGGTCCTGGACGATACAAGGCATTCATGGCAATGAGGTCCTCGAAGACAGTAGGTTTCAGTTCACGCAGATACTTCTGCATACCTGGCGACTCAAACTGGAAAGTACCGATGGTTTGTCCTCTCTGATATAGTTGATAGGTCAGCTCATCATCAATAGGAAGCGTATCCAGGTCAATGACATCTCCAGTAGTCTGCTTAATAACCTTGCAGGCCTCCTTCATCTCCGAGAGCGTCTTCAGTCCCAAGAAGTCCATCTTGATAAGTCCCGTCGTCTCGATGACATGACCATCATATTGCGTCACTGCCGTCTTCAACCCAGGGAAGTCAGGGTCGTCGGCAGTAGACACAGGCACCCAGTTGCTAATAGGGTCACGACAGATGATAAATCCACAAGCATGAATACCCGTACCTCTCACAGTACCCTCAAGCATCTTAGCATACTTGATCGTATTGCTCTCTCTCACGTCAGAAGAGAACTCCGCCTGTTGCAACTCAGGTGTATACTTGATAGCGTTGGTAAGATTCATCTTAGCGCCATCAGGCAGTCGTTCAGGAATAGCCTTACACAGTGCGTTAGCCTTGTCAAGAGGCAGTTTCTCCACACGCGCCACATCCTTGATAGAGTTCTTGGTAGCCATACTGGCATACGTGATGATATGCGCACAGTTCTCATGCCCATACTTATCCATCACCCATCTCAGCACCTTACCACGTCCATCATCATCAAAGTCGGTATCAATATCCGGTAGGTTCACACGGTCAGGATTCAAGAAACGCTCAAACAGCAAGTCATATTTCAGAGGGTCAATCTTAGTAATTCCCAAGCAATAAGCCACAACAGAACCCGCAGCCGAACCACGTCCAGGCCCCACCATGACCCCCAGTTCCTCACGTGCCGCCTTGATAAAGTCAGACACGATCAAGAAGTATCCCGGGAAACCCATGGTCTTCATCACATGCAACTCAAAGTTCACATGCTCATCCACATTGGCAGGCAATGGGTCGCCATAGAGTTTTTTTGCACCCTCATAAGCAAGATGTCGCAAGTATTCCGCCTCAAACTTAATACGGTATATCTTGTCATATCCCCCCAGACGGTCAATCACCTTCTGACCCTCCTCTGGCGAGAGCTGGTTTTGTCCATTCTCATCAGTAGTAAACTCACGATACAGTTCTTCCTCCGACACCTTTTGTCTCAACTGTTCCTCCGTTCCGAAACTCTCAGGAATGGGGAAGAAAGGCATAATAGGCCCATTGTCGATGCTGTAGATTTCCACCTTGTCCAGGACCTCCATCGTGTTAGACAGCGCCTCAGGCACATCCGTAAAGACGGCATTCATCTCCTCGCGAGTCTTAAACCACTCCTGCTTAGAGTATCGCATACGATTAGGGTCATCGAGGTCTTTACCCGTAGCCAGACAGAGCAAGTGGTCGTGGGCCTCAGCCGTCTCCTTGTCCTCGAAGTGGCAGTCGTTGGTACACACCAGCTTGATACCATATTCCTTCGCAAACTCGATGAGCACCTTGTTGGCTTTCTGCTGTAAAGGGAAAGCCTCCCTATTGGCCAGCACACTGGGGTCGGTCACCTCATGTCGCTGCAGCTCCAGATAGTAATCATCGCCAAACACCCGATGATACCATTCGCAGGCCTCACGAGCCCCCTCAATATCACCCTGTAATATTTTACGAGGTACCTCACCCGCAATACATGCCGAACACACGATGAGGTCTTCATGATACTTCTCCAGTTCAGCACGGTCTGTACGTGGACGCATATAATATCCATCCACCCACGAGTTACTCACCAACTTGATGAGGTTTTTATATCCATTGTAATTTTTGGCTAACACAATCAGGTGATAACCACTCATGTCGCCCTTTTCCTTTTCTTTGTCTTCCTTACGGCGATGCGCGACATACATCTCACACCCTATGATGGGCTTGAAAGGTTCCAATCCCTCTTTTTTCCGGCCCTTGTTTACCTTGGCGCAATAATCCGCAAATTCCTTGATTCCGAACATCACACCATGGTCGGTAATAGCCATACCCTTCATTCCATTAGCAATAGCCTTGTCAACAAGACGTGGAATCTTGGACTGACCATCGAGAATAGAGTACTGGGTATGAACATGTAAATGAATGAAATCTTCCATTTTTTAATGCAAAAATCAAAATTTGAGTTCAAAGTTACGTGTAAAAGTTGACATAACCAAAAGAAAAATGAGAAAAATTTGCAAAACCGACAAAAATGGTGTACCTTTGCAGCATTAAAAACTCAATCCTACCTTATGGGAAAAAGAATAAAGAAACTAAAGAAAATTAGGTTACACCGTGAAGGTACCGACCAACTCGTGTATGGGATGATAGCCATCGTAGCAATCGCCGCAATCTTATGGAGCACCATTGACAACAAGATTCCTTTTTGGACATTTTTAGTAGTCTTTGGTACGATATATGGAATCGTACTCAACTTCTATCGATGCCCCATTAGATACTTGAATGTAGAAGACACCGAAGATTTAGTGGTAGCCCCTGCCGATGGCAAGATCGTAGTCATCGAAGAGGTAGACCACGCCCCCTATTTCAACGATCGCCGTTTGATGATTTCCATCTTCATGAGTCTTTGGAATGTACACGCCAACTGGTTTCCAGTAGACGGTAAAGTAAAATTTGTAAAGCATGTAGACGGCAACTTCCACAAAGCATGGTTACCCAAGGCCAGTGAGGAGAACGAGCATACCGACACGATGATTACCACCCCCAAGGGTGTTGATGTATTGTGTCGTCAGATAGCAGGTGCCGTAGCTCGCCGCATCGTCACCTACGCCAAGGAAGGAGAGGAATGTTACATCGACGAGCACTTAGGCTTCATCAAATTAGGTTCACGTGTAGACGTATACTTGCCCATCGGCACTGAAGTCTGCGTAAAGATGGGCCAATCAACTACAGGTGATCAGACAATCATCGCAAAACTGAAATAAATGAGCATTAAGAAACATATTCCAAATACAATTACTTGCTGCAATCTGATATCAGGTTGCGTAGCCACCTCGTATGCCTTTGGTGGTTCAGCCAAGATGGCATTACTCTGGATTCTCATCGGAGCCATGTTCGACTTCTTCGACGGCATGAGTGCCCGATTACTTCACGTATCCTCGCCCATAGGCAAGGAGCTCGACTCATTGGCCGACGATGTCACCTTTGGTGTCGCTCCGGCAACGATTGTGTTCTCACAACTCTACGTGATGGAATATCCCGTTTTCTTAGAGCCTCTTCGAAGCTATCTGCCCTACGTTGCATATCTCATAGCAGCCTTTTCGGCATTACGCTTAGCAAAGTTCAATCTCGACGAGCGCCAGTCATCCTCCTTTATCGGAGTCCCCACCCCTGCCAATGCCTTGTTTTGGGGTTCGCTCATCGTATGCGAATTTCCCTGGCTCAACAGCTACGACTGGTCACTCTACATCGTCTTAGCGCTCATCCTCATCACCAGCTATCTGCTGGTATGCGAGTTGCCTCTCTTTGCCCTGAAATTTAAGCAATGGTCCTTGAAGGGCAACGAGGTGAAATATGGTTTCATCATCTTCACCTTTACCGCCTTAGGCGTTTCAGTCATCAACTTAGGCCTCCCAGGATTCTTGCAGATATGGTGGCTCATTATTCTCATGTACGTTATCATCTCCCTTATCCTCTACATGAGAAAGAAATAAGGAGAAATCACAGAGATCATAAAACAAAGAAAAGGCTTGCTTTGTGTCACACGAAGCAAGCCTTTTTTATATCTCTTAAGTATCTCTTAAGTAATGGCTATTAATTATGTACCAGCGTACCAATCTGCTCACCATCCATCACCTTCTTGAGGTTACCCACAACATCCATGTTGAAGACATAGATAGGCAGATTATTCTCCTTACACATCGTAGTCGCAGTCAAGTCCATCACCTTCAATCCCTTGGTATAGATCTCATCGTATGTGATGTCACTAAACTTAGTAGCCGTAGGATCTTTCTCTGGGTCAGCCGTATAGATACCATCCACGCGTGTACCCTTCAGCATCACGTCAGCCTCTATCTCGATACCTCTCAACGAAGACCCCGTATCGGTAGTAAAATAAGGACTACCCGTACCCGCAGAGAAGATACAGATATATCCATCTTCCATAGCCTCGATAGCCTTCCACTTGCTATAGAACTCCCCGATAGGCTCCATGCGAATAGCAGTCAGCACCTTATTCTTTACCCCCAAAGCTCCCAAAGCACTACTCAATGCCAAAGAGTTGATAACGGTAGCACACATACCCATCTGGTCGCCCTTTACACGGTCGAATCCCTTCTGGCTGCCACTCAATCCGCGGAAGATATTTCCCCCACCTATCACGATACCAATCTGCACACCCATATCATGCACTTCCTTGATCTGGCGCGCATAGTCGCTCAAACGTTCAGGGTCGATACCATAGCTCTGGCTTCCCATCAAACTCTCACCACTCAGTTTGAGCAGTATTCTCTTAAATTTTGCCATACGATTTATGTTTTATAATGTAATTACATGATTACCCCAAAGACCTGTCATCACCTGTCTTTGCAGAATATCAGGACCATCCCTCCTTACAGCACAAATTTGATTTCACCGAAGGCATACGAGCGAATCACCCCTCGCTTGTCGTGCAGAATCAGATGACCATCATCCTCCACCTCTACCAGCGCCCCTTCAAACTTACCATCCTTGTCTTCATACCACCAGTATCCCTTACGTCTATAAAGCGCCTGATGATAAATACCAGAGATGTCCATATAGTCAGCACGCCGCAACAGTTCATAATACCCTGCGAAAGCATCAATGATTTTTTGCAGCACCTCGTCACAGTTCACCTCATGCCCCACAATCTGGCAGAGCGAAACAGGGTTAGGTGCATCACTTACAAAGATTTCTTGATTCACGTTCAGACCTATACCAAACACGCACCGCTTGATACCCTTCGAGTCTACCGAAGTCTCTATCAGCGTACCACTAATCTTCTTGTCATACCAGTACACATCATTGGGCCACTTCAGCGCAATCCCCTCGGTATAGCCATCAAGCACATCCTTCAAGGCTATAGCCCCAGCCATCGACAAGAGAAACTGGTTCCCCACAGGCACCCAGGTAGGTCGCACCAAGATGCTGAAAAGCAAGTTTTTCCCACGTTCACTTTCCCAGGTATGCGTCCCCTGTCCACGCCCGGTAGTCTGATAGTCAGCCACAGCCACCACCATCTCATCCTCCTCAGCAGGGATATAGTTTTTCAAATACGTATTGGTAGAAGTCGTCTCCTCCAACTTGATTATCTTTGTTTTCATTCTTTCTATATAGAGTTACCTTATTATATATATAGGGATGACACCTCACAGCACCAACATCGGGTTAAAAGCATCCACCAAGTGGTCAATACGCTCCATCTTGTCAGCCGTTCCCACGATAGAGATGATATCAAATCGCACCTCCTGCGCCACCACATGCTCCTTGACATAAGCATTGGCAGCCACAGCAAGATTGCGCATCTTCTTGACATCCACAGCCTCTTCGGGCGCCTTCATATCATCGGTGCCACGAGTCTTCACCTCCACCACTACCAGTGTGCAAGCATCCTCAGTAAGCGCCACGATATCGAGGTCACGCTTACCAAAACGCCAGTCGCGCTCCAATATCGCATACCCCTTCGCCTCTAAAAATCGGACAGCCTCAGCCTCGCCCCATTTTCCCAGTTCGTTATGTTTTGCCATGCAGTATTCTCATCTTTGCCACCAATCCACTCAGCAGCTATTATCTGCAAAAATAACACTTTTATCGCTAAACTCAAACTTTTTCCACCACATTTTCTTTTCGCTCTCATTTTTTTATGCTACTTTTGTAGCTCAACACCAATAACACAAAACGATGAAGAACGAAACCAACAAGAAAGACGAAGAATATATGCGACGCGCCCTCGTAGAGGCACAAGCAGCATTCGATGAAGACGAGATCCCCGTAGGAGCCGTCATCGTATGCCAAGACCGCATCATCTCAAGAGCCCACAACCTCACCGAGATGCTGCACGATGTAACCGCACATGCCGAGATGCAGGCCATCACCGCAGGCGCCAACATGCTGGGCGGCAAATACCTCAAAGACTGCACCCTCTACGTCACCGTAGAGCCTTGCACGATGTGCGCAGGCGCCATCGGTTGGGCACAAATCAGCCGTGTAGTCTATGGAGCCTCCGACGAGAAGAGGGGATATACAAAATATGCGCCCGAAGCGCTGCATCCTAAGACAACAGTCACTTCGGGCGTATTAGAAGAAGAGTGCCGAGCACTCATGGTAAGCTTTTTTGAGCGTAAGAGATAATCCTCATCTCTTACTTTACCAAGATAACCAAGTACTTGCTGGTACTCCAGAATATCTGTGGATTAGAGATACGCAGCACATACTGCTGGCTTGCATCACGCACCAAGCTATAGCTGCTTGCAGGATGAGCAGTTAGCAACTTAGCCGACTTAGAATAAAGCTTTATCTCGGTGGTGTTACGAATATCCACCTTGGTAAAGTAGTTCTTGTTGAAGTTGCCATTCATCACCTTGCCACCCTCTAAGATGCGCTGACCCTTGAGCTCCTTCTTAGTACCAAACACATACCAGGCAGTATTCAACTGCTTATCTTGAGAGCTAATCGTCTCCGCCTTCTGCTGATTATCAGCGGTCAGATTGTTCACATTCGTATTCAGGTTGCCGATTGTCTCATCGAGTACAGAGATATGAATATCCTTCTTGTCGAGTTCCTCACGGAGAGCCAGCAACTGCTTATCTTTTTCTTCCAGCTGAGTAGTGAGGTTCTCGATGGTCTTCTTGAGTTGACCACCCTTCAAGGTACTACTCTCCAACTGCTTCTGCAACTTAGCAATCAACTCTCTGTTCTGCTTCATTCGCTCAGCAATAAACTGGATATTCTCTTTCAAGTTCTGCTTTTTGTTGGTGCCTTCACCATTTTTCAACAAGGCCACACGGTTTTCAGCCTCATTAATGAGTCTGAAACCCTCTTCGATGTCATTCAGAGTGCCCATCATTTCGTTGATCTCACTATCTTTCTGAGCGATGACATCGTTCAGCGAGTCTGTCTGTTGAACACTCGCCAGTCCGGGAGCATTCTTGCCGTCCTTACAACCTGTCATCAACAAGGCTGCGCAGCAAACCATAAAAAATAACTTTTTCATAATTATTCTCCTTTAACACTTTGTTTGTTATGCTTTTTTTTCTCCTCTCGTTTACGTTCCTTCATTTCCTCCTTCAGCTGTTTCGGGTCTTTTCCAGCCAATACGATGACAAACTCCCCTCGGGGTTCATTCTCCACAAAGTGAGCTATCACCTCAGCCAATGTCCCTCTCACACTTTCTTCGTGTAGCTTAGAAATCTCACGGCAGCAACTCACCTGTCGCTCTTCACCGAAGACCTCAGCAAACTGCTGCAAGGTTTTCACCACCCTATAAGGCGACTCATAGAAGATCATCGTTCTCGTCTCGTCTTTCAACGATTCCATATACGTCTGTCGCCCCTTCTTCTGTGGCAAGAAGCCCTCAAAACAGAAACGGTCGCAAGGCAATCCCGACGACACGATGGCAGGTATACAAGCCGTAGCACCCGGCAAGGTCTGCACGGTGATTCCCGCCTGAGCAGCCTCCCGCGCCAAGTAAAAACCAGGGTCGCTAATACCGGGAGTTCCCGCATCGCTGATGAGCGCAATCGTCTCTCCCGCTTTCAGCCGCTCCACGATAGCCGCAGACGTACCATGTTCATTAAACTTATGATGCGCCATCAAGCGATTACGAATATCAAAATGCTTCAGCAGAACACTCGAAGTGCGAGTGTCCTCCGCAAGCACCAGATCCGCCTCTTTCAGCACTCGGATAGCTCGCATCGTCATATCCTCCATATTTCCTACAGGAGTAGGTACTATATATAAGATGCCCATACAGCGTACAAATGTAGTTAATAAATCTTTCTTAGCAAAAAAAAAAGAGTTTTCTTTGCAATTTTTAAAACCTTATTGTTAATTTTGTCACCGAAATGACAGAATATCTTATTGGGGAGACACACCGCCCTGGAAGAATAGAAGTGGTGTGCGGGTCGATGTTCTCCGGAAAAACCGAAGAACTCATCCGAAGAATGAAGCGAGCAAAGTTTGCCAAGCAGAAGGTAGAAATCTTCAAGCCTTCACTTGACACACGCTATTCAGAAGAAGACGTAGTGAGCCACGACAAGAACTCCATCCGTTCGACTCCTATCGATTCCTCTGGAGCCATCTTGCTATTGGCTTCCGATATCGACGTAGTAGGTATCGATGAAGCCCAGTTTTTTGACAGCGGCCTGGTTGAAGTATGCAATCAACTGGCCAATAATGGCGTGCGTGTCATCGTGGCAGGTCTCGACATGGACTACAAGGGCATCCCCTTTGGTCCTATCCCAGCACTATGCGCCATTGCCGACGAGGTGACCAAGGTCCACGCCATCTGCGTGAAGTGCGGCTCATTGGCATACGTAAGCCACCGCCTCATCCACAACGACAAGCGAGTACTTCTCGGCGAGAAAGACGAATACGAACCTTTATGCCGAGAATGTTACCAGCGAAGTCTCGAAGCAGAGGCAAAGGCAGAATCCTCAGCCCATCTTTAAACATTCTAAAAGACATTAGCTATGGCCAAAGAGATTACATTCGACAAATTTATCCGTTGGGCAGGTATCATCATCTTGACATTGGGCATCCTGTATATCACCAATTATCTTAGTAGCGTACTGCTGCCGTTCTTCATCGCATGGTTCTTTGCCTATCTGCTCTACCCCTTTGTATTGTTCATCGAGCACAAGCTCCACATCCACATCAGAGCCTTATCCATCATCCTCGCCATGCTGGCGATGATAGGTGTCATCGGAGGCATCCTGTGGCTCATCATCCCCCCGATGATAGACCAGTTCGACAAATTGAGCGACGTCCTCACCCGATGGATTCACCAGACCACCCACACCAACAACCTCACAGCAGTCATCAAGGAGTGGTTACAAAACAATCAAGAACAAATAGAGCATTTCCTCAAGAGTAAGGACTTCTCCGATGCCCTGAAGACAACGATGCCCAAGGTTTTTGCCGTAGTAGGACAGACAGCCAACATTCTGATCAGCATCATCGCCTCGATGATTACCTTATTATATATGTTCTTCATCCTCCTCGACTACGAGACACTTACCGCCAACTGGGTGCGCATCTTCCCCAAGAAGAGCCGTCCCTTCTGGCAGTCACTGATGAACGATGTCAAGCGAGAGCTCAACAATTATATCCGCGGACAAGGCATGGTAGCCCTATGTATGGGCATCATGTTCTGCATCGGCTTCACCATCATCGGCTTCCCCATGGCCATCGGTTTAGGCATACTGATAGGCATTCTCGACCTTGTGCCCTATCTGCACACCTTTGCCCTGATACCCACCGCCTTCCTTGCCATGCTCAAGGCAGCCGACACGGGTCAGAACTTTTGGGTAGTCTTTGGCCTTGCGTTCCTGGTATTCTGTGTCGTACAGATCATCACCGATATGATTGTCACCCCCAAGATTATGGGCAAGGCGATGGGCCTCAACCCCGCCATACTCTTACTCAGCCTCTCCGTTTGGGGAGCATTATTAGGATTCTTAGGACTCATCGTGGCACTTCCACTTACCACCCTTCTCATTGCATATTGGCAGAGATATGTAACGCGCGAAAAGCCCAATTATCGCACAAAATCACTCCAAGAAGCCAATATACCACAGGTCGAAAGCCCAGAAAATGAAGAAAAATAGCAAAAAATAAGATAAATATTTGGTAAATCCAAAAAAACATCGTACCTTTGCACTCGCTTTCGTACAGAAGGTTGGAGATTGACTCGCTAGCTCAGCTGGTAGAGCACAACACTTTTAATGTTGGGGTCATGGGTTCGAGCCCCATGCGAGTCACATTGATTCCAATGGAATCTTAATTAAAGAGACAACATGAAGAAGAGGACTTTATAGTCCTCTTCTTTTTTTGTTTTTTATAGTTTCTATCATATTACCTACCAAGAAGAGCGCCCACCATTTCCCACACATTTAAACACCATTCAGAAGTAACGACAGTTCACAAAAGTGTCGCATCTTTTCACAGCAAGCCTCACTGGGGAGGGCGTGGCACGCCAGTTGTCCGTAGACTTGAAAGAACGCTATCCGAAAATGGGACTTTCACCTCGAAATCTATGGTATATGAAGCGTTTTTATTTGCGCTATTGTGGAAGCGATGTAAAAGTGCAACGGAGCGTTGCACTTTTGCCGTGGTCGCATAATGTATATCTACTTGGAAAGAATTTGGATGATTCTGCTACATTATATTATGCACAAGAAACTATTGAAAAAGGCTGGAATCGCGACTTGCTACTCAATGCAATCAAACTGAACATGTATGAGTCGCAGCGAGCAACAAAGGTTGACAACAATTTCAGTCGCACGCTTCCTATGGAGCAAGCTCAATATGCCAACGAGGTGTTCAGCAGCAGTTATAATCTCGGCTTTCTTGGAGTGACAAGCCCTATATTAGAGCTTGAACTCGAAGACCGACTTGTGAAAGCTATTACACGCTTCCTTATGGAACTCGGCAACGGCTTTACTTTTATAGGCAACCAACACGTGCTGGAATACAACGGAAAAGAAAGCAAGGTGGATATGCTATTCTTCCATCGTGGCTTGCGCTGCCTTGTGGCTGTCGATTTGAAGATTGGTGCTTTCAAGCCTGAATATGCAGGAAAGATGAATTACTACCTGTCTTTGCTCGATCGACTTGAACGGGGCGAAGGCGAAAACCGCTCCATAGGTATCATCCTCTGTGCTGAGAAAGACCGTGTGGAAGTGGAACTTGCCCTTGAAGACATGGGAAAGCCGATAGGCGTGGCTGACTATCAACTGATAGTACCAAAGAAAGAATTAGAGGAAATGCTCACCTGCGAGATTAGAAAGTTCGGTGAAGAGAAAGAAAATATAGAAAAATAGGAAGACATGTAATCATGTCTGAAATAAAAGAATTAAAAGAGTTTGTGCAAATTGGTGAAAATGCGTACATCGCATTGGGTGATGCTATTACCAAGTTGCAAAATCTTCCAGACAAATGCGTTGATTAAATAATAACAGACCCTCCATACATTTTAGGCTTATTCATGAAAAAACGCGGCACTAATATGAATAAGTTGCGCAAAGGACATTTTGCAGCATCTGGCTGGGATGATTTAGAAACACCCACCAATTCCCACACATATAATCCACATTAGTAAGTAGCGACTATACACATAAGTGTCGTACCTTTTCACAGCAAGCATCACTGGGAGGGCAGGCATCTTGCCTGCACATAAGCTTTGCATAAGCAAGAAGCACTGGGGAGGGCGTGGCATCCTGCCCGCCTTAAAAAAACTTTCTACCTTTTTTAAAAAGCACATTCACCAAGGAACATCGTAAAGGAAAGAATAGGCAAAAATAAGTATTAAAGTATTGGGGGTAGGATGTTGTTAAAGTAAAGATAAAAAAGAGGAGTCGAAAGGACATTATACAGCACAAACTATTTTACGCAGAACACAATTATTTTCCGATTTTGCAAAATAATTCTTTTCAAAAGTCGTTTTTTAAGTATTATATTGTATCTTTGTGTATCGTAAATAAATAAATAAATAAACATGGCAAACAAGAAGCTAAATAGGTTGAAAATTGTTCTTGCTGAAAAAGAAAAATCAAACAACTGGTTAGCAGAAAATTTAGGCAAAGACAAAGCGACTATATCTAAATGGTGTACCAATACGAGCCAACCCGATTTGGACAACTTGATAAAAATATCTAAGCTACTCAAAGTAGATGTCTCCGAGTTACTTAGATTGAATGAAGATACAAGTGTTTAAATCGAAAGAAAAGTGCAATAATCAAATATAAATTTTTCAAGAATGGCTGGAAGAGAAAAGAATTGCAAATGGTTTTTTGCAGACCAACCTCCTGGTGGAAGGGAGATTGGTCCAAATAACGCTATGGAACAAAGTTTCAAGAAACACCCATATGCTTCGCTTGTTCGCGAAAGCATACAAAATTCCCTTGATGCAGTTCTTGATAATAATGAACCAGTGCGAATGAAATATGAATTCCGTGAGATGAAGAGTGAGGATTATCCTAATTTCTTCGATTTGCGAACTCATATTCAAGGATGTATAGATTATTATCCTAAGAACACAAATGCGAAAGCCAAATATGCCCCAATGGTACAGACTTTGAGTGATTATTATGGTAAAGCGACTATACAATACATAAGAGTAAGCGATTTCAACACTAAAGGTATGAACTATGATTGTAAAGATACAAATAGTCCATTTTATGCTTTTGTGAGGTCTGCAGGAGTAAGTGCTAAAGATAACACTTCTGCTGGTGGTTCTTTCGGATTTGGTAAAGCTGCATACTTTTTGATTTCTCCCATAAATACTATCATTGTTAGTACCTATACAGACAATGGTGACAGCTATTTTGAAGGAGTTGCATCTTTATGCACCCATCTGTACAATGGTGAAGTTAAAATGGACGTGGGCTATTATGATGATAGTGAAGGAAAACCTGTAAATCAAGTTGAAAATATACCAAGTATTTTTAGACGTGCAGAGCCAGGAACTGATATAAATATTCTTGGATGTGATTTCATTTTCAGAGATGAAATAAAGAGGGAAATGACAGAAGCTGTGTTGAGAAATTTTTGGATGGCAATATTCAATGGAAAACTTGAGGTACAGATAGGTGGTAATATATTCATAAATAGGGAAAATCTTCAAGGGTTAATGGAAGAGTATTTCCCTGATAAGGAGGATAAAACTCGCAAGAGTGGATATGATAACCCACGTCCTTACTTTGATGCTGTAAGATATGCAGATACGTCTGAACGGTTCATAAAGTTTGAGGATAATTTAGCTCTTCTTGGGCATGTTGTTTTTTATGTAAACAAACAAAAAGGAGTAAATGACAAGATAGCTTATATTCGAGATTTACAAATGTTGGTATTCTCCAAAAAGAATAAAACCAATTATGGGTTTAATGCAGTTTTTTATTGTGATGATCCTAAAGGTAATGAGATATTAAGGTTTCTTGAAAATCCAGCTCATGACGAATGGAGTGTGTCAAACTGGCCACGTAAAAGTCAGAAAGGATATGCCAAGCAAGCTTTGCAAGAGGTTGAAAATTTCAAGAATAGCTGCGTCAACAAGCTGTTTAACTCAAATACAAAAGCAGCTATTGATATAAAAGGACTTGAAGAGTTTCTTTATATACCAACTACGATAGATGAAGATGACGATTTAGATGCCATCAACGATGATGAAGATAATGTGTTCGGTAAACCCACAGGTGAATTAATGGAAGAAGGAACATCCGTTACAACAGATATTCCTAAAGGCGAAGATAATCCTACGATTTCTAAACCACGTGGAGAAACACCGACTGGACATGTAATGATAAATAAGACAACAAATGCCAGCCCTTCAAAAGAAGGAAGCTTAAAGTCTGGTAATGGTAAGGCTAATAAAAAGCCAAAATCTCATGGAATTATAAAGCCTGGAGATATTAAAGATAATCAAATAGAGGATGAGAATGGAAAGCATGGAATATTTGCATCTCCCATATCATTACCATACAGAGCATTTTCTCAAAATGAAAATGGTGAGGTCTGTCATTATGTAGTTCTTCATTCTGAAGAAGAAATCACATCATTACGACTTCGGTTCTTTGGCGTTGGTGAAGAGACCAATGAGGAGCTTAAAGTAATAGGAACAAATGCAGGAGAAATAGATGGAAATTTAATAAAGAATATTCATTTGTCAGAAGGAACCACAAGGCTTCGCATAAGGTTTGCTGACAATATGAAACATTCAATTAAACTATCTGCGGAGGAAGAATATGAAATATAACGATATCTCTTTGCCATACCCAGTGTTAGGCGTTAATGATGACGTGTATCCTCTTCTTGAAGAGGATTGCATACAGATGTCTGATCCTCAAAAGGATTCAAATAAATATACTTTCAAGGTAGTGTTATCACAAAAAAATGAAAAGATCACGGAGTTAATAGCTGATGATAAGGCTGAATATGCCTGTGAAGTAACATGTAAAGATACGTTTCTTCGTAGATGCTTTTGTTCTGACAAACCTGTTTTTAACATAGTATTGTCACGACGTGAAGTGAATGGAAGAATTAACTTCAATTGCTTTATAGCAGCAAAAGAACCAATATTAGGGTATACAAACAAAGGATTTAATGAGGATTATAATGGATTTACTTTTGATTTAGAAAAAGGTGACTTACTTGCGATATTCCCATCTGCAGCTTACAATACAAATATAAAGTATGAAAAATTGTTTGCTGCAGGTTCATTCATGCAGATAATTGAAGCATCAGAAGATGTAGACAAGACATGGTTTAATCTTGATGAAGAACGTATCTTGATAGAATTGCCTCATGATTTGTATGTACAATATCAAAAGGTTGGTAATGCCTTTCCTGAAATAATCCATTCTTCTTTAGTGCACAATGCTTTAGTATATGCTTTGAGTAATCTTAGCGTATATTATGAAAAGGAAAAGAAATGGGCTGATTGTTTGATGCAAAGAATGCAGGAGCCAGAGCTTGAAAAGTATAGTGATTTGGACGATATGTATAATGTCTTCAAAGCTGCGGATATTATTTTGCAAGATCCTTACAAAAGAATGCTCGATGCCATAGAGAAGATAAATGATAATTTGAAGGAGGAATAATAAATATGGAGCTTCAAAAGGTATTCAAACGCTCTTATGTGGAGCAACTGAAAAGACACATTCATGTGGAAGACTATCAAAAAAGTGAGTTTCCATATGATCCTTTAATGACAAGACCTGTAGCCAATGTGTATAAGCCAGAGGGATTACTTGCAAGGCTGGATCCTAATGATGACTACAAAAGTGCCATTGAATTATACTCGGCTTACAAAGGACTCTCCTCTTTACTGGCTTCCCTGCCAGATTTGTGGGTTTATTTGGCTCATGCAGACTTGTTTCCATACGTTCAAGCCAGACACTCAGATGTGTTGAAAGAAGGTGTTGATTCTAACTATATATATCAGCATTGGTTTAAGAATGATGTAAGTATTTTCCGTATGGCTTTGCCTGGTATGTGGTGGAGTGTAAAACTGTCTATAGATGAAGAACGTAGTAATCCTTATGAGTTGACGGAAATTTTGTTCAAAAATCAAGAGTTGAGAACTAATAGTTTCGGACCTCTCATGTTGATAAGACATAAGCCTGCGATGCAAGGAATATTGGAGTTCCTTAAAGAACATCCTGACTTGTTGGAAGATGGAATGAACATGCGAGCAGTTTATATAAGAAAACTTTTCAATAATATTGGAGGTTATAGGTCGCTTGTTTATATGGACAAAGACTTCTTCAAGAAAGAGCTCGAAAAGCGAATAGATATAATATCAAAGAAGTTTACGAGAGAAGAGATTCAGACAAACAAAGAATTATTTAACAGCTAAGATACGCTCTTATAGTATTATAATACGTAATGAAAAAAATGAAGTTAAAAGTATTTGAAGGATTCGCAGGATATGGAGGCGGATCTTATGGTCTAAAAAGGTTGAAAGAGAATATACCTGGTATAGACTATGAGGTAGTTGGATATTCCGAGTTTGACAAATACGCGTCTAAGTTATTTGATGAAAATCATAAGGATAAGGATGGTAATCCAATAAGAAATTGGGGTGACATTACCCAAATAAATCCCAATGAAATGCCTGATTTTGATATGTTCATGGGAGGGTTCCCATGTCAACCCTTTTCATCTGCAGGTATGCAAATGGGAACCGAAGATCCGTATGGACGAGGTGCAATGCTTGGCCACATCATAAGAATATGCAAGGTAAAGAAACCCAAATTCTTATTCCTTGAAAATGTTAAAGGATTCACTCATGGAAAGTTTAAGCCTATTCACGACCAACTTGTAAAAGATTTGCGCGAAATGGGATATGGCGAGGAACCTTTGGCACAAGCTGTGTTGAATTCAAAAGACTATGGTATTCCTCAGAATCGTGAGCGACTTTGGATGTTTGCTCAATTAGGAGGACTACCAAAAGGGTTCAATATTGTTCCTGATAAAATCGAGTCAGAAGCAAAGATTGGTGATTTCCTTGATGATAATCCTGAAAAGAAATTGTATTTATCAGAAGCTCAAATCGAGCATCTGAAAGTTAAACATCATATAGACTCGTTTGTTGTAGAAACGCCTTTATGTTTTGATGTTTACAACAAAAAGATAAAGCGTGATGGTTATTGTATAACAATAACGCAGCCAGAACATAATAGTCTGCGAGTGGTGGAAGTGCCCAAAGCTGATGGTAAAGAGATCGTAAGAAAGTTATCTCCTTTCGAGCAGTTTCGTCTTATGGGTTTCAGAATATCTCGTGATTTAAGTGAGTGTGAGATTGATTTTAATGGTCAATCTTATACCCAATTATCAAAGAGAGCTGGAAATGGATGGGATGTAAACCTCGTTGGAATATTACTAACCCACATATTTAAACAGCTATGAGATTAAATCTAAGTTCATTAGCTTTCGGTTCCACCATTATAAAAGGTGGTGGAACACCTTCATGGGGAACTGAACTCGGGCAGTCAAAGCCTGAGTATAAGTTCACCATTGATGGATGTGAAGAAATACTTGTTGGAATGTTATACAATTCCGTCAATCTTCATCATGTATCTTTGCCATTAGGAAAGGGCGGTCATATAGATTGCGCTTCCGATATTGAAGCCTGTCATCTTGCCTCTGTCTTTCATAATGTACT
>UMGV01047585.1_pt1 | contig 51813 bp, 60 predicted proteins | sample 1965361 | NCBI WGS metagenome assembly UMGV01 (sample SAMEA4836081, study PRJEB28245) | human gut metagenome | biome: gut microbiome; material: fecal sample | place: Denmark | collected 2008
TTATGAAGAGAAAGAAAATACTAATAGAATAAAATTAATAAAAGCAACACCACTAACAGATGGGACTACTAGTGCATTTAGTTGGGATTACAAGGTAAATAATGGAAGTGGTAGTTATGATAATATATGGGCTACTATTACTAGTGGTAATTATAGTAATAGTTTAACAAGTGGTAGTCAGATTATGAAACTCTTAAATAGTGGAGCATGGTGGAATGGAACAAGTGGTAGTTATTATAATAATAGTACTACGGCCACAACAGTTAACTTTACTAATTATAAATTAAGTGATAAGGCTAAAAGTTATATAACTACTAGTAGATATTACTTAGGAGGGTATAATAATGATTCCTCACTAACTAATGAAATGTATGGATATGAAAGAGGTACGAGAAGATATAATAAGGATAGCCCACTTTATTGGGAAGGAATGGTAGGACTTATGTATTCTAGTGATTATGGTTATGCGGCAGGAAACATTTGTGTAACGAGTACCAAATTAGATAATTATGGAGGATGTAAGAATAAGGATTGGATTTATGTTTCAAATACTATCCAGTGGCTAATGTCGCCGTATTTGGGCAACTCCATCGGTGTGTTCGCCGTCTACTCGTCCGGCTTCGTCGGTTACTACTCCGGCCGCGACAGCTACTCTGTCCGTTCGGTGCGCCCAGTCTTTTTTCTGAACTCTAGTGCAAGTATATCGGAAGGAGATGGAAGTAGTACTAATCCCTATATCCTAAGTTAATATGTATATATATAATGTATTTGGAATAGCCCTGATGCCATATAAAGAAGGGGTAATAAAAGAATGTAGGAACTATATATATAACTACTCTTTACTCTAAAACTTATAGTAGGTAATATATATATCCTACTTCTTTTGTTTATTATTACCCCCAATAGGGTAATATAAAAAAGAACATATTTACTTTTAATATGTCTTTTAATATCCATAATGACTTGTTTGGTTATTAATGGAGAGGTTATAGAGGAGAATTTGGAGAGGTGTAAGAGGGATAGAAAGTGGCTTTATAGGGAAGCAAAGATGAATGGATATAGGGAGTTTGGGGATATTCTTCTTATGTATATGGATGAGAATGAGAGGGTAAGCATATATGGGAAGAGTGATAAAGTGGAAGGGGTTAGTGAGTAAAAAAATATACTACAGAGATAATCATATCTAAATTGTAAAATTGAACATTATATTTTTTTCCATCTTTTGCAGTATGCTCAAAATATAAGCATACTGAATTTTTATCTAATTCTTCATCCTTATAGATATTTTGGATATGTCTTGTAATAGTCTAGTTTTCTAGTTTGAGTTTTATTTGCGATAGAACCGTGTTTAGTGGTATGTGCAAATTTTGCACATACTTGATTTATCTAGTTCATTATCTTTAAATATGTTATTGATATGTTTTGTAATAACGGTTCTATCTCTATCAAATAGTTTAGACATCTGTTCTATTGATAGCCATACTGTTTCATCTTGCATATTTACTTCTAGTTTTATGTTTTGGTTTTCAAATAGTATTATTTCATTTTTCATTATTATTAGTCACTACCTTTCTATATTTTTATTTGTAAAATATAAAGGGCTTTTCAAATAAAAAATAATATGTTATACTAAGGTTGTAAGATAGGAGAGGTAAGATGGAAAAGACTAATAAGAACCTTGCAATTGTATCAATATTACTTGCGGTTATTATTACTGGAATAGGTGTTAGTTTTGGTTACTTTATATGGAATGGTACTACTAATACAGATATTAGTTTTACCGTAGAGGGAGCGGTAGTACAATTAGATGATGGTACTGATATAACTGGTGCTAACTTAATGCCTGTTGCTAGTTATACTAGTGGGGGTAAAAACGTAGTTAAGAAGGATATTAAGATTAAGTTAAAGGATACTGTTAGTGATACGGTTACAGTAGACTTTAAGTTAAAGATTAATTCTATAGATAGTGGTTTAAATCATAGCAGTTTTAAGTATAACTTAGTTAATGCTAGTGGTACTAGTGTTAAGAGTGGTAACTTTTCTACTAGTAAAGCAGGGGATACAATTAGTTTACTTACATTATCTACTAGTGATGGTAGTTTAACTACATCTCTATCTACTTATACTTTATATATCTATATAGATGGAGCTAGTGGCGATAATCCTAGTAGTATGATGAATCAAAGTTTTGACTTTAGTTTTGTAGTAGATGGTAGTAATTCTAGTGTAGAATATACTGTTATTGCGACTACGGTAGTAAAGAAATTAAATGATAATAGTGATGGGGACTCTGGTAGTGGAGTATATAAGGTTACACATAGTGCAATAGCTAGCTGAAAGTAGTGCTACGGGTAGTGAGATAAAGGCTAGTGATGATTATAGATATTACGGACCTAATCCTAATAACTATATATGTCTAGATATGGAAGGATCTAGTACTTGTCCTGATAAACACTTATATAGAATAATAGGAAGTATATATGAAGAGAAAGAAAATACTAATAGAATAAAAGTAATAAAGGCCACTCCACTAACAGATGGGACTACTAGTAAGTTTAGTTGGGATTATAAAAGTGATGGTACTTATGATAATATATGGGCTACTATTACTAGTGGTAACTATAGTAATAGTTTAACAAGTGGTAGTCAGCTTATGAAACTCTTAAATAGTGGAGCTTGGTGGAATGGAACAAGTGGTAGTTATTATAATAATAGTACTACTGCAACAAATGTTAACTTTACTAATTATAAATTAAGTGATAAGGCTAAGAGTTATATAACTACTAGTAGATATTATTTAGGAGGGTATAATAATCAGACCCCACTAACTAATAAAATGTATGGATATGAAAGAGGTACGTTAAAAAAAAATACGGATAGATCACTTTATTGGGAAGGGATGGTTGGACTTATGTATCCAAGTGATTATGGATATGCAGCTGGAAACACTTGTGTAAATGGTACTAGATTATATGATTATGATGGAGGATGTAAAAATAAGGATTGGCTCTATATTTCAAATACTTTCCAGTGGCTAATGTCGCCGGATTCGAGCAACTCCTACGGGTTGTTTCTCGTCGGCTACGACGGTCCGGTCAACTACAGCAGCTATAGCAACAATGTCTTCTCGGTGCACCCAGTCTTTTTTCTGAACTCTAGTGCAAGTATATCGGAAGGAGAAGGAACCTCTGCAGCCCCTTACATTTTGTCTTAGGTAGAATATATTGGGGGCTAAAAAAGTCTTCGCAAGGGTTTATCTCTTGCAGGATCCGTTAATAGAACTAATAAAAAGGTAAATAACATAATTAGTACATAGAGGTAAATAATAAAAGGGCAGGATAACACGGCAGGCTGCGGACAAGAGGATAATAAAAGATAGGTGATGTTAACTTAAGATGTATAGGTTTCTTAGTTATATATATCCTACTTTTTTCTTTATTCTTACCCCCGATAGGGTAATATAAAAAAGAACCTATTTATTTTTAATAGGTCTTTTAATATCCATAATGATAGGAAGAATAATAGGAACTCTCCCTGTTTTTTCAGATAGAATAGGCATAAGAATGCTAATTATTTCACTTTTTAAATCACCATAATTGAAGTCTTTATGTTTTATTTTTTTAGTTATAATACTACTTATTTTGCGTTGGATATCCTTGATAAGGGCTTCGTTTTCATTAACGAGGATATATCCACGGGTAGTAATTACAGGACTACCAAGTAACTTCTTATTATGCATATCTATATTAATAACGACAGCAAGGATACCGTTATTAGACATAAGGACACGGTCTTTAATAATGACATTACTTATATCACCTATACGAGATCCATCTACATATACATCTCCGGCAGTTACTTTTCCAGCTTTAGTTAGGCTTTTTTTAGTTAGACTTACGACATCGCCGTTTTCAAGAACAAAAGTGTTTCCAGCGGGAATACCGCATTCGATAGCAAGGTCGGCGTGTTTTTTTAGCATTCTATATTCACCGTGATAGGGAATAAAGTATTTTGGTTTAAATAGTCTAAGCATTAGTTTTAATTCTTCTTCGTTAGCGTGTCCGGAAGAGTGGATATTAGTCTCTCCTCCGTGTGTATATACTTTAACTCCTTTTTGATATAGATTATTTATGGTTTTAGCAACACTACCAGCATTTCCCGGTATTGGAGAAGATGAGAAGACAACAACATCAGTTGGTAGTAGTTTGATTTGTCTATGTGTTCCACTTGCAATACGAGAAAGGGCTGCTAATGGTTCTCCCTGACTTCCTGTACATAGTAAGCATACGTCACTTGGTTTTTGTTTACTTACTTCATCAGCAGATATTATTATTTTTTTATCTTTTATATAACCACATTTCATTGCTATTTCAATTGATGTATCCATACTTCGTCCAAATAGGGCTACTTTTCTTTTGTTTTTCTTACAGGTTTCTATGATGTGTTTTAATCTATATATATTGGATGCAAATGTTGCTACTATTATACGATTTTCTTTATTTGATGCAAATATTTCACCTAGGTTTTCATCGACTTTGGATTCACTTACACTTATTCCTTCACTAAGGGCATTGGTAGAGTCACTCATTAGGACAGCTACGCCTTTTTTTCCTATTTCAGCCATTTTATGGATATCAGCCATTGGTCCAATTGGAGTAAAGTCGAATTTGAAATCTCCGGTCATTACAATTGTTCCGTTAGGAGTATTTATGCTTATTCCGTGGGAATCTGGTATGGAGTGAGTTGTTCTAAAGAATTCTATATTGAAGTATTTTGTTTTAACGGTTGTATTTTCATTATATATATTTATTTTATATCTTATATTTCTTTCTTCTAATTTTTTTTCTATTAATTCTTTGGCTACACTTGGTGCATATATTTTTGGTATTTTAACACTTGATAGGAGAAATGGTATTCCTCCGATATGGTCTTCGTGACCGTGTGTTATTAGTAAGCATTTTATTTTGCTTTCATTTTGTTTTAAAAAACTTATATCTTGTATTACATAATCTATTCCTAGAAGGCTGTCATCGGGAAACATTACACCGGCATCGATGATGATTATTTCGTTATGGTGCATTACGCAGTACATATTTTTACCGACTTCACCTAGTCCTCCAAGGGCAAATATTTTGGTGTCTAATTCTTTCATTTTCCTTCCTTTCTTTTATTACCGTTAAAAAAATATAAATAAAATTAAAAAAGAATATCTCACTTACGTTTTATATTATACCATTAACTTTGTTTTGTGTCAAATCCCTATCGGGGGTAAGTATAAAGATAGGGGAAAGTGAGGGATAAATTTATTAAGAGGGAATGGGTGTAAGAAAATCCATACGATGTGTATGGATTTTATTATTATTTAGGGTTTTATTGAAGTAATACATTATATTATTAATTAAGCTTCTTTTAGGCTATTTTCATTAAGTAAAAAGTCATAAATACTAATGTATATTATACCACTCTGATCTTGCCATTTTATGAAACTATCATAAACAATTACCATTTTCTTAAAGTTGTCACTTATATTTAAGAGTGATTGTAATTCTTGTTCTCTTTTACTATTATCTTCTATGCTGTAAGCGGATTGAATATAATATTTATCACTGCCTTTATTTGCAACAAAGTCAACTTCCAATTGTGTATAGTATTTTTTGCCATTTTCGTCAGTTTTTCTTTTTTCTACAATTCCAACGTCAACGTTAAAACCGCGTCTACGGAGTTCGGTATATATAATGTTTTCCATTATGTGTGTTTTTTCTATTTGTCTAAAATTGATTAAACTATTTCTAATTCCAATATCTACAAAATAATATTTTGAGGGAGTTTCAATATATTTTTTTCCTTTTACATCGAATCTTTTAGACTTTTCTATTAAAAAGGATTCTTCGAGATATTTTAAATATAATGCTATTGTTTTACTAGTAACATTTTTATTTCCCTTGCTAACAAATGTATTGTATAGTTTTGTTGGATTAGTAAGGGAGCCTATGCTAGAAGATATTATTTCAATTAGAGTTTTTAATTCTTCATCATTTCTAATATCGTTTCTTTCAATAACATCATTAATATATACATTATCTTTTTGAAAATTTAAATAATCAATTTTTTCTTCGGCACTTTTAAACGTAGTAATTAGTGGAAGTCCTCCATAAATTATATATTCATTTAACCCATTTATTTCATTTCCGTTATATGTTGACATAAATTCAGAAAAGGAAAGTGGATAAACTTTTATTTCATCCCCACGGCCTCTAAACTCTGTAATTATATCTGATGATAAAAATTTAGAATTGCTACCTGTTACGTAAACATCAAGATTTGGCTTTCGTAAAAAACTATTTAACACGCTTTCAAAATTTGGTACTTTTTGTATTTCATCTAAAATAACATAATAGGTATCATTTTCAACGGCTTTTTTCATAACGTATTCATAAAGTTTTTTGGGATCGGTGTATTCTTCATTTTCGATGGAGTCTAGTTCTAATTTAATTATGTGATTTTCACTTACTCCATTATCTAATAAATAATTTTTAAAAATGGGATCTAGTAAATATGATTTACCGCATCTTCTAATACCTGTAACGATTTTAATAAGCTTATTATTTCTTTTTGAAATTAGTTTGTTTAAATAATAACTTCTTTTTATTTCCATTATAATCATCCTTTCTGTAATATTAGTATACACTAAAAAATGAATTTAATCAACATTCTATTCCATAAAAAGTGTCCAATTCCAGTTTTTAGGGAGTAGTTTTAGTTCTTTTTAATTTTTTGCCATTTTGTTTAGGTAGTAATATACTAGTAGTTATAGTGGTTGTTTTTATTATTTCTTCTTTATTTTCACAAGATAAGTTTATGGGATCACCTTTCATTATTATGGAGTTTCCTCTTCTACTTGTTAATTTTGTTTGTTTATTTGGGGTTGTTTCTTTAATCCATTTGTTTTTGTCATATATTGTTATTATGGGGATTATTCCTTTCTTTTCGGTTTCTTTTGTTATTACTATGAGGTTATAGTTTCTTTTTTCGGGGTCTCTACTATTTATAAGGGATGATATGTCTATGGTATCGAGGTTACTTTCTAGGGGAGATGTGTTTGGGTAAGTGCAATAAATAGTAGCTTTGTAAGATGTTTCTTTTCTTTTTTTTAACATTGTATCAGTCCTTTCACGATAATTGTAACATAAGTAATATAGGAAGTAAAGTAGCAGTTTTTTAAAAATTGTAATAGTATACTTGCAGAAATTTAAAAACTGTAAGTTTTATTCTACGTTTTTAGTCCTTTAGGGTAGTAATAAAAAGTGTCAAATGGTTGTAAAAAGATTTACTTATGGAAAATAGTGTAGTATACTTTTATTAGGTTAATAAAGGGAGGCTTTATGAAAACAATTAGGGATTTTGATTTAAATGGTAAGAGAGTTATTATTAGATGTGATTTTAATGTGCCAATGAAGGGGACAAAAATAGCTGATGATACGAGGATTAGAGAGAGTTTGGAGACTATAGAGTATGCCATTAATAATGGGGCTAAAGTTATACTTATGAGTCATCTTGGTAAGGTTAAAACTAAAGAGGATATGGATGGTAAAAGTTTATTTCCTGTTAGTGAAAGGCTTAGTAAATTATTAAAGAAAGAGGTTAAGTTTTGCCCGAAAACTCACGGTAAAATGCTTAGTAATATGGTTAATAAACTTGAATGTGGTGATGTTCTTCTTATGGAGAATACGAGATTTGAGGATATTAATGGTAAGAGAGAAAGTGGTAATGATGAGGAACTTGGTAAGGAGTGGGCAAGTTTAGGGGATATATTTATTAATGATGCTTATGGTACTCTGCATAGACCTCATACTTCGGTAGTTGGTATATGTAAGTATTTGCCTAGTGGTATTGGTTTTTTGGTTGAAAAAGAAATTACAAAGATAGATAGTATTATGAAAGAGAAGAGTCATCCTTTTGTAATTGTTATGGGTGGTAAGAAGATTAGTGATAAGATTAAACTTACGGAAAATCTTATTAAGAAGTGTGATAGAATACTTGTTGGTGGGGCTCTATGTTATTCGTTTTTATATGCTAAGGGGGTTAATGTTGGTAAGAATTTGGTTGATATGGATAGTATTAAGTTTTGTAAGAGAATGCTTAAAAGATATGGGCATAAGATTATACTTCCAGTTGATGCTATTACGGGAGATAATGTTGTTAAGAGCATAAATAAGTTAGATGATAATGATATTTGCTTTGATATTGGTCCAAAGACAATTAGGTTATTTGAAAGAAAACTTTGGAGAAGTAAAAGGGTTATTTTAAATGGTCCACTAGGAATGTTTGAAGATGATAGATTTATCTATGGGACAAAGGCTATATATGAGTATATTGTAAGAAAGAATATTAAGGCTTTAGTTGGTGGAGGAGATAGTATTAGTTCCATTAATAAACTTGGTTTTACGGGTAAGTTTTATCACGTATCTACGGGTGGAGGAGCTACTTTAGAATATTTATCGGGTATTAAACTGCCTGGTATTATGGCTATTAAAGAAAGGAAGAATTAGTATGGATAAAGTTATTGTAATGAATCATAAAATGGGTCTTTTATATGATGATTTATATCATTATATAGATGGGATTAATGGTATAGAGAAGGATGTTAATATTATTGTTTGTCCTAGTGATATTTATTTAGAGAGTTTTATTAATAATGGTTATTATGCGGTAGGAGCTCAGAATGTTAGTTTTTATGAGGATATTAATCATACGGGATATATTAGTACGGATATGCTTAAGAGTTTAGGAGCTGAGTATGTTATTGTGGGACATAGAGAAGCGGGTGACAGTGTAGAGGTTATTAAGAAAAAGTTTAATGCTTGTTTGGATGCTAATCTTATTCCTATACTTTGTATTCATAGTGAAGATGATTTGCATTTATTAAAGGGTGTGCATCATATTGAATTTATTGTGTTTGCTTATGAGCCGGAAAATGGTTTTAATGAGGAAGAACTTCGGCATATATATGGTAAACTTAAAGATGAATATGGGGTAAAACCTACTATAATATATGGGGGAAATGTTAATGTAGATAATATTAATGATTATATGAAAAATGAGTATTTGAGTGGGGTTTTACTTGGTAGTATGAGTAGTGATATTGATAAGGTTAGAGATATTATTGATATGATAGAGTAGTAGAGGAGTTCGTTAAAAACTTCTCTATTTTTTTGTAAAGGAGATGGTTCGACATTTTTTGACACAGTGGTAGTTATATAATTAGTACGTAAAGAAAGAGAGGATAAAAAGATGGAAAAAATTAGATTATTAATGATTGATGATAATGTGCAGTTAGTTGATATGGTTAAGGAGTATTTTAGTAATAGTAATAGAATAGATGTAGTAATTACCGCCAATGATGGAGAAGATGGTGTCAAAAAAATAATAGATAATGAGGGGAAGTATGATTTGATTCTTTTGGATTTGATTATGCCTAATAAGGATGGTCTTTATGTACTGGAAGAACTTAAAAAGAGGGATATTGATAAGAAGGTTATAGTGGCTACTAGTTATAATGCTCCGGATGTTATTAGGAAAGTGAGTGAGTATGGGGTTAGTTTTTATGTTCTTAAACCTTTTGATTTGGGAGAACTTGAAAAGAGGATATTAGAGGCTTTTAAAGTTCTTGATAGTAAGAGTGTTAATTTGTATCATAATAATGTACAGATTGCTATTACGAAGATGCTTCACGAACTGGGGATGCCTTCTCATATTAAGGGGTATCAGTATATTAGAGAGGGTGTTTGTATGATTTATAATGATCCTAATGTGATTGGGGGTATTACGAAGGAATTGTATCCGGATCTTGCTAGTAAGTTTGAGACAACGGTATCGAGAGTAGAGAGGGCTATTAGGCACGCTATTGAGGTTAGTTGGAATAGGGGTAATTGGGATTATATGGAGGAGTTATTTGGTCATAGTGTGGATATTGATAAGGCTAAACCGACAAATAGTGAGTTTTTAGCAACTGTTGCGGATAAGCTTAGACTAGAGCATATTAAACAGAGAGCCTGAGGGGCTTTTTTTTGGCCCTTTCGGGGGTATAGAGGAAGTTTATTGGTTTTTAAGGGGATATTTCTATATAATTAATGGAGTAGTAATGGCCCCCAATAGGGTAATTATAAAAAAAATAGGTTGACAATGTGAAAAATTGTGTTATAATTTAAGTGAATTTACGGAGGAGAAGCTTGGTTATGGATGAAAGAACGGATGAATTGAAAGAAAAATTGATATGGCGAGAGGATAATTATGAGATGATAGATGAGGGAAAAAGGGAATTTGCCATTTACGCCGGAGCATTGAAGGAACAGGGGGAGGAAGCTGAGGTTATTGAAAAAATTGTAAAATTGTATGATATGCAACAGCAGGAAATAGTAAAGTATCGACGCTATAATAAATTGGTTGGCTATAAACTTGATGCATATATTAACGAGATAGAATGGGCAGAGCCTTATTTTAACATTTTGGGATTTTTTATTACTGCTCCACTTGTTGTTAGTGGTCTTTATGGTTATTTTGTTCAAAATTTGGTGTATAATTCTTTATTAAAATGTGCTTTGATAAGCTTTTGCTATCCAGTAATGATCGAACTTTTTCTTGCGGGTTCGATGATGGCATTTGGCAAGAAACTTGTTTTTATGAAAAAGCGTTTTCAAAGTAAATGCAGATTAATGAAGCTTGGTAAGGAACTATCGGAAGAACTTGCTTTTAGAAAGGATATGGCTACGGGTTCGGTAGAGGCAATTTATATTCGTATGCACGCTTTGGCTACGGGTTCAGTCTTTAATTATAAGAAAATTTTTGAAGCTGATAAAAATATTGTAGGGGAAATTGTTAAAAATAATTTGAGGCATTATGACAACGAAAATAAAATGTTTGAATTTATTAGGTATTATAATAGTTCAGACAAAAAATTTAAGGGTCCAGCGGAAACTTTAAGCTACATAAATTTGGATATTCTTGAAGAGATTAGGGATATTAGGAATATACTAGCAAGTTATCCTATAAATGAAACAAAGGATTTTTATGAGGAACTTAATGATATTGTGGTGAGGTTTGATAATTATAATAAGTCAAAACATTATAGAGATATAAGGGTTAGAAATTCTATTGCTAGGGATACTTATATTCTTAGAAATAGAATTAATAATATGGCTAAGTCTAAAACTGGTGCTAAAAAAAGAACCTTAGAACGTCAATAGTTTATACCCCGATAGGGCAAAAAACAAACATAAGTTTGACAAATTAAAAATTATATGCTATAATTAAGAAGAAGTGGGGGGATTTGAAATGAAAGAATCGATAAATAAGTGCATTAATGAAAGGGATAAAGCTAGAGATACAATTATAGACTTTGCTGGTGAAATGGCAAATGCTACAAAAACACTTGATATGAAAGGTGAAAAAACGAGGTTTATTAACTATATGATGAAAAAGGAATTAGAGGCATTTACGAGGTATGATGTCTGCAATGAACTTGTAAATTATAAAAGTAATATTATAGCTGATAAATATAAAAAGATTTTAGCTCTTATTGGAATAACAGGTATTGCGGGTTCAATTGGTCTTTTCCTTATTACGTCATTGTTGGGAAGTCCATTGTGTTTACTTATGGCAGGCTCTCATTTTGGGTTTTCTGCAGTGATGGGACTTACTACAATTGCAGTTTTAAAGAAACGCCTTGGTAGTCAATTTATTCCTGTTTCTAAGAGATTTTATAATAAGGCAAAGTTAGTTGCTCTTAATAAGTCTATTAAGACAATTCTATTATTAAAGAAAAATAAGAGTAAGGGTAAGTCTAAAGATATTTATGGTGTTTTGTATGAAATGCAATGTTTAAAAAGTAGATGTAATTCATTAATATTTAAGTCTAATAATATTATTAGTATGTATTCTAATTCTGAACTTGGAGGAAGACGTGATACTGAGGAAGAAGTTAAACATTATACTGGATATGGTGAATTTAAAGAAAATATGATGATTAAAGATGCTAGTAATAATGATGAAGTAATAGAAAAAAGAATTAAGATGGATATTTATGAAGAGGTTAAAAATCTTAGAATTATGTCGGATGACTTTACAATCAAAGAAAAAGGCGAGTTTTATCCTGAACTTAATGATATTGTAACGAGATATAATATTTATATGGCTTCTAGTGAGAAGGATATAATGGTAAAGGTGGATATTGCTAGAGATATTGAAATTCTTAGAAATAGAATTAGTAATATGGCTAAGTCTAAAACTGATGCTAAAAAAAGAACCTTAGAACGTGAATAGTTTATAGCCCCGATAGGGTAAGAAAAACGCTTAAAATGAAGCGTTTTTTTTATAAAAAATCTTTACAAAAATTTTTTTGGATGTTATAATTAGTAAGCGTCTTATGGAGGTGCAGGAGGAGGATTTTATGGATATTAAGAGTAGGATTAGGTTTTCTATGGATAAGGATTTTGCTAGGAATATTGATAATTTGAATGAACTTGTTACTTTTATTAATAAAATGCCGGATGATAAGCATAAAAATAGGTATTATAACAAGGTTAGTGATATTCTCCTAAGGGTAATTAAGAGGGGTATTAAGAATGGTGATTATGATATTAACTCCATAAAGAAACTGGATAAACTTATTGTTATTAATACATTAATTAGAGGTGGTATTAATAAGATGGATGATTATAGTTATAGTGATATGTATGAGGGACTTGAGTATTTAGTTAAGCGTAAAAAAAGGTGGTTTTGGTAAGGGAAATTGCTGATTAATGGCTAAATACAAACATAAGTTTGACAATTCTTTAAAAATGTGATATAATTGTTCTAGTTATTAAGGGGGGATTTTAATGAAAAGAGATTTTGATATTTATTATAATGATAATGCTCTGGAGGACTGCAAGCTCGAGGTAAGTAATTCTAAGAAGACAAGAATTGCTATAAGTCCTGATTATGCTAGAAGGAGAATTGCCTTTTTGGATAAGGAAATTTTTAATACTGATAAGGAAATTGATAGAGTGGAACTTGATATTAAAAATCATAAGGAAAAAAGTGTTAAAAGGGGTATAGTTGGTACTCTTGATGAAGAAATTAAGGAAACTAGAAATAAAAAGAGAGAACTTGGTACTATAGATGAACGTGATTATAGGAATGCTAAGGGCGTTATTAGAGGAGGTATTTGTGGATCTGTTTTAGCATCGGCACTTGGTTTTATGATGAGTGGTCTTGGTTCTGTACCTTTTTATATGGTAATTGGTTTGGTTGGAGGCGGAGTTCTTAATTTGTTTACAGATGATAGTAATGCTATTTTTAGGGGATTAAAAAAGATTTATCTTAATTATAAGCAATTTGTTTATCGTACAATTAGAGGAATTTGTGCCCAAAAGAAAGAAAAGAGATATTATTCTTTGCCTAGTTATTATAAACTTGAAGATGAACTTGAGGAACTTAGAGATGATAGGTTATCATTTGTTAGTGAACGTGATATGCTAAAAAGAGAACTTGATTTGTATTATCGTAATAAGTCTAAGGATTGTAATAATGCTTATCATTTTGATAATAATAGTAGGTTTAATGGATATGAAATGAGTAATAGTAATATTCATAATAGTAATAATAATGGTAAGGTAAGACGCCGTTAAGGAAAATTTATATTAATAATTATTAGTAAGGGGGAATATTTATGATAGGAAAGAAGAATAGGAATTTGGATAGTGAAATGCCACTAGTTAATGATGATTATCATTTAGAAGTGGATCCTAATTGTGAAGTTAGAGGAGAGAGTGAACCGTTTGATCCGGTAAGGACGGCGGAGAAAATTAGAGATCTTAAATATCATACCGCAGATATTGATTATGCTATTAAGTATAAGGAAAATCAAATTTATAATAAGGCTAAGAGTTGTGAAGAAAGTGGTAGAATAAGAAAATTAAGAAATAAGAAGATAGAGGTTTTTTCAGAGAATGAAAAGTTAAGTCTTTCAAAGGGACAAAGGAAATTTTTAAGGGTTATTTTACGAAGTGGAATTGTTGTATCTGTTATTTCGGGTATTACTGCTTATTTTACAATGGGAAGTAGTATGATATTTACTTCAATGATATGTGGATATTTAGCAACTTTATTTGCAGGTATTATATTTAATGATGGGCAAATTGTTGATAAGATATCTAAAAGGGGTTTTAATGGTGTAAAGAGTTTTTCCTTTAATTTTATTGATAATTTAAGTACTATTAATAATTTAAGAAAGTCTAAGTCTTCTCCTGATTATGAGAGTTATTATAGTGATATTGATATTTTGCAAGGAAATAGGGAAAAGACTGATTATGATAAGAGTGTTTTAAGAGATCAACTTAGGGAATATAAGGAAGAGCATCCTGATGAAAAGATTGTTATTAAAAAGTCAACAAGATTAAAAAATTCTTTTGAATTTATTCCTGAACAGGAAAGAAATATTGTTATAAGTGGTATTAGAAAGAAAAGGGTTAAAAAGTAGATAGTACTTATTACTATCTCTTTTTTGGGGGAATAATTATGAATATTAAGGATAATTATAGTGATAAAAAAATGGTTGCAAGGATAACAATGTTACAAAAGTTATGTGATAATCATAAACGGGAATATGATGTTGTAAAGGATAAAATTATTGATAGGGCTAGGCGTACTACTTTGGGTGGTAAATCAGAGAAAATATATAAATGGATATGTTTAAAGAAGAAAAAACTTAGAAAAGGGGATAGTTATAAGGGGAAAATTTATTTAAGTATGCTTGAATTTTTGGAAAAATTATTTGTTAAAAGAATTCTAAGGGAAAAGAAAAAATCGGTTTTACCTTATTATATGGAACTTTATAGTAAAATGGATAGTCTTAGTAATAGTATTAATGATTGTGAAAAAGAGATTAAAACGATTGTTAAGAAAAGGAAATATTCTTATACTTGGACTTTTAAGGAAAATAGTAATTGTACTTATGATACTATGCCCAAAGTACGTAGAAAATAGTTTTTCTTGACTTTTGGGAAAATATGGTATAGTATTAATCATTGTGAAGGAGATGTAATTGTATGAAAAAGTTGGAGGTTACTGTTAAGGATAATATAAGGAGTGTTGTTTATATGCTTTTAGCTGCTAAGGAAAGAGGAGAAAGGGTATATGCTGAATATAATGGTAAGTTTTTTTATTCTGATACTGTTAAAATATCTGATATATATATTAATGGTATTGGTAATGATAGAAATGAGTATTTGGCATCTGCTTTTGAAGGACTTCCTACTTGTGCAAATGATAGTAAGAGTGTTACTAGTGGTAATAATTTGGTATTGGGTACTGACATTGATAATGAGGAACAAAAAAAACTTCTTGAAGAAAATGTCTTAAAGAGAGTGCCGGAATGGATAAGTGAGGGTAAGGATTTGATTTGTAATGGTAAACTTTCTTTATGGCAAGAAATTGTTTTGAAAAGGAGTATTGATTTATATAGGGGTAAGGATTTGGATGTGTTTCTTGGTATTATGAGAAGTATAAGAGATGGTGGTAGTATGGAGGATATCGTTTCTTCTTATATTAATTCAGAATATTCAGAGGTATTTCGTGCTTTTGTTAATTTTTTAATTAAGGAGTTTTCAGATATGAGTGAGGAATTTTTTAATTTATATGATGCTCAAATGGTAAATAGAAATGTTGATTGGAAGGAATATAATCCTAGTTTGAGGCCTCATAAAAAAAGGGTTAAGAGTAAAGAAAAAGAATAGTTTTAGGTTTCTATTCTTTTTGTTATTCCTATCATACTTCCTAGGGTGCTTGTTGTAACTAGTATTAGGAAATATATTAAATCTTTATACTGGAAATGGTTTTTTATGATAAGATAGGATAATATTATGTTTATACCAGCGTAGCTAAACCCTAAAAGTAGTCCTTTTTGATAACCTTTATTTTTACTTTTTTTTCCAAGAATAAAGGCAAAAGTGAACAATGATAGGACTGGTACTATTATTTTGGCTATTATTAGGCCTTTTCCTTTGAGGAGGCCAGTATATTCTAATATGGTAATAAAGAGGGTAAGTATTATAATGGTTAGTATGGTATATAGGAGGTATTTTAATATGTTTTTCATTTAATCACCTAATTATTTATATGTTTTTGTATAAATAATTATGATTAGGGCAATAATTTAATGGGTGATAAATTATGGATCTTTTTATTGTTTTTGTTAGGACATTTTTCTTTTATTTTTTTATTTTTCTTATTTATAGGATTCTTGGTAAAAGGGAAATAGGGCAACTTGGTATTATTGATTTGGTGGTTACGATACTTATTGCAGAGATTGCTTCTATTTCAATAGAAAATACGGATGTAACTATTTTTAAGTCTGTTGTTCCTATTCTTACTTTAATGGGGTTAGAGATGATACTGGCGTTTGTTTCTTTGAAAAGGCCTAGTTTTAGGAGGTTTATTGATGGTAGTCCGTCGGTTATTATTAAAAATGGTAAGATTAATTATAAGGAAATGATTAATCAAAAGTATAGTTTAGAGGATCTTTTATCGCAGATTAGGGAGAAGGGATATAGGAGTATTGAAGAGATTGAGTATGCTATACTTGAAAATAATGGTATGCTTTCGATATTTGAATATGCTGGTAAAAAGAGTCCTTTTCCGATGCCTATTATTTTGGATGGGGAAATTCAAAGTGATACTTTAAAGCATTTAAAGAGGGATGATAACTGGGTTTTAATGATTTTACAAAAGAGGAATATTAATCTTGGGGATGTATTTTATGCTTTTTATAAGGATAGGAGTGTTTTTGTAATTAAAAATAGTGATTTATTATAAAATTGGTACTTTTTTTATCTTTCTATCATACATTAAAGTAGGGGTGATACTTAATGGCATACAGAGAAATTGTTACAAAAGCTGTTGTTGGAAAGGGTAGAAAGTACTATAAAAATGTTTATGATATTAGTGTTAGTGATGATGTTAGTAATGTGCTTGGTTGTTGGATAATTAATCATACTTTCAAGGGCCGAGAGGAAAATGGTCATATTGTTATTGAGGGCAAGTTTGATTGTAATATTTGGTATTCTTATGATAATGATACGAAGACGACCGTTAAGAGTGAAGAGATTAGTTATAGAGAAGTTGTTTTTGTAAATCAGAAGGAGAGTACGGATTCTAAGAATAGGGATATTATTGTTAGGAGTTTAAAACAGCCTACGTGCAGTAATGCTACTATGAAGGGTAATAATATTAAACTGGAAATTGAGAAAGAACTTGGTGTTGAGATAGTAGGGGATGCGAAAGTAAAGATTGCTATTGAAGAAACGGAAGAACCTTGGGACCTTCTTACGGATAGCTCTGATGAGGAGGAAATGAACAAGGAAATTGATAATATTAAAGAGGATTACATTGATAGTGGTGATAAGTAATTCTCTTTTTATTTGGGGGGATATGGGATGTACAGTTTTTTAAAAATTGCAATAAGGGTATTGCAGAAATTTAAAAACTGTGATAGTATTGTAATTGTAGATAGGTAGAAAGAGAGGTGCAACCCCACTATGAAATATATAAGAGAAAGTTATAAATATGAACAGTTGTTCGGGGGGGGGGCTTGCACGAATAAGTGCATTAAATAGCGAAGCTATAATGATAAATATAGAAGACTATAACAGTAAGAGTATGGGAATACTCTAGTTTGTTATAGTCTTTTTATATATGAAGAAAAGAGGTAGGTAGGTGGATATGAAGAGGTTAATAGTAATAGTATTTATAATATTTGGGGCTTTTTTAACACTATGTTTATATAGAACTTATGCTTATGATACGAGCGTAGTAGAGGAAGTACCTAGTACTACGGACTTAGAATATACTTTTAAGATAGGTAATAGTAGTATTAAACAGATAACGGTGGATAGTGGGGAAACTAGGTACTATGATATAGTACTAGGAAACCCTAATAATGCTAAGATAAGTTATAGTGTATATTATGAAATGGTTAGTCCTAGTACTAAACCTGATGGTTATAGTATAGTATATACTTCTAAAAGTACAGGAAATAGTACGGGTATAGTAAATAATAATGGTAATATTACTTTAAATATAGTAGTAACTAATACTAGTAGTAATACTGTTACTGTTAAAGTAGGAACAGTAGCAGGTTATGTTAAGGGAGGAGATTTAACACTTAATAGTGGGCAGGTAGTGATACCAAAGAGGGTATTAGCAACGGAACATATTGAGGAAATAAATGATAATAGTAACGGGGACTCTGGTAGCGGGGTATATAAGATAGAACATAGTGCAATACCAGCTAGTAGTAGTGCTACTGGTAGTGAGATACCAGCAGTTACTGATTATAGGTATTACGGGCCTAGTCCTAATAATTATATATGCTTAGATATGGAAGGCGGTAGTACTTGCCCTGATAAGCATTTATATAGAATAATAGGAAGTATATATGATGAATTAGAGGGGACTAATAGATTAAAAGTAATAAAGGCTACATATTTAACTGATGGAACAACAAGTAAATTTAGTTGGGATGTTAATGGTAATATTGGTAATAAATGGGCTACTATTACTAGTGGAAATTATAGTAATAGTTTAACAAGTGGGACAGATTTAATGATACTTTTAAATAGTGGCTTATGGTGGAATGGAACAAGTGGAAGTTATGATCAAACAAAAACTGTAGATTTTACTAATTATAAATTGAGTGATAAAGCAAAGAGTTATATACCAATTAGTAGATATTATTTGGGTGGATATAATACATCCAATGGAGTAATGACCAATCAGTGGTATACTTATGAAAGGGGAACATTAAGAATTGAATCTACTCCGCTTTATTGGGATGGGTTAGTAGGGTTAATGTATCCAAGTGATTTTGGATATGCAGCAGGAAATAGTTGTGTAACAGAAACAAGCCTTTATACTTATAAAGCTGAATGTAAAAGTAATAATTGGTTATGGATGACAAATACACAGGAATGGTTAATGACACAAAATTCGGGTGGTAGTGTATTTCGTATGTCTGCGTATGGATATACAATATTTAGTGCTATGGTTACAAATGACTATTCAATCCGTCCCACCTTCTACCTCACTTCTTCTACATTAATTACATCTGGTGAGGGTAGTATAGATAATCCTTATCTTATAGGGTTATAACTACATATATATAATCTATATATATACCTCCCATAGGGCCTTTTAATAAAAAAATGTTAATAATTTAAAAAATGGGTGTATAATACTACTAGGTGATGATTATGAGGTATTATAATATGGATCTTTTAAATGAGAGACAGCAGAATTATGTGATGGGGCAAGATATTTTTGATAATTATGCTAAGTTGTTTGAGATTAATAATAACTACATATATTATATAGAAATGCTTATTAATAAATGTGATAAAAAGGATATAGTTTTTAGAAGAATAAGTTTTGAAGAAAAGGGGGAAATTAATAGTACAACTTGGTATGGGAAAGAGAGGGGTTTTGTAGATAACTATGCTCCTGGGGAGAGAAGTGCTTTTATAATTATTACAGAAAGGGATATTTATGAGTTATTTAGTGGTCTTGAAGTACATAGTAATGATGAGTTTTTGGATAATGTTTTGAAGTTTAAAGAGGCTTTTGGTAATGATTTTATGATACTAAGGGGATATAGGCTTGAAAATTATCATTATAGTCATTTATTTACTAGTGATGATTTTTTAAATAGTTATGAGTATGTAAAAGTATTTCTTGATATGGTTACTGATTATAGAATGAGGGTTGGTAGGCAAGAGGTTACAAGAGAAGAGATTGATATGGTGTTTAATGATTATGTGTTTAGTAGTATAAAGCAAAGGAAAAAGTAAGATTACTTTTTTCTTTTTTGGACATAATATTTGTGGTGATTATGATGGATTCTTATAAGAAATATAATTTGTTTATATTTATTTCTAGTTTTGCTCGTAATTTGGGGGAGATTTTTTCAGGGGTTCTTCTTTATAAAATGGGGTATAGTATTAGGGATATTATGCTTTTCTTTGGGGTGGTTTATTTTTTTAGTATATTTATTAATGTTATTGTTATAAAGCTTGATAGGGTTATTTCTAGTAGGATAATTCTTGTTTTTTCTAGTTTGATGTTTTCTATTAGTTATTATTTTTTTAGTAAGATGGGGGGGAGTTTAGGGAATTTGTTTGTATTTGCGTTTCTTTATAGTTTGGCTAGTTTTAGTTATCATCCTATTAGACATATTTTTGGTATAAGGGCTAGTAAGGGAGATAGTGTAAGGATAGGGAATATTGTTATTTTTACTTATATGGGAAGTATGTTAGCAGGGTTATGTGGGGGCTTTGTTTTTAGTAGATTTGGCCTTTTTTGGGGGGCTTTATTTATATTTGTTATTTCTTTTATGGGGATATTTTGTTTGGGGGGGACCTCAAAAAGTAAGGGTAAGAGTAGTAGGTATAAGGGAGTAAGGAATATTGGTATTAGGAGAATTTTGTTTTTTATATTGGAACAGTATAAGGTGGCATTTTTATTGATGGTGCCGTTATTTATTTATCTTAATGTGGATAGTAGTTTTATGTATATTGGGTATGTTAATGTGTTTATGGTTATTAGTGCTACTATTTTTATTTATTTTTTTGTTAAGAGGGATGTTATGGGGTTATTTCCTTATTTTAATGTTTTATTGGTGCTTATTTTGTTTTTGAAGCTTAATATTTCTAGTAAGGGTATGGTTTTGGTTATTAGTTTTTTGGAGGGATTTTTTCTTAAAATGTATGAGGTTTGTAGTACAAAGAATATGTATATTTTGGGCAGTAATGATGTTTATAGTTATCTTATGGTGGTAGAAACGATTTTTTCTATTAGTAGAACGTTTATTTTTCTTGGGGGCTTTATTGTGGGTATTTCTTTGAAGTATTTTCTCTATATTTGTCTTATTAATATTTTTATATCGGGTTTTTTGTTAAAGAAAAAATCTCTTTTTTAGAATAAAGAGAGTGTTTCTTTGTCAGATGTTCCTAATATTTTGGAAGTGTTTTTGAAGTTTAGTTTGGCTATTTCTTTTAGTTTATCTTTTCCGTACTTAGCAACGATTTTTTTTCCAAACTCGTCAACATTGGTACCGGCCCCCTTAGGGACTGTTTCACCAAGATGTGCTGATAGTTTATCTATTTCTTTTAGAAATATATATCTACTTATCATTGAGGCACAGGCAACAGAGAGGCATTTATCTTCAGCTTTAGTCATAAAGGTTATATTTTGGGGTTTAAAAATGCTATCTTTGATGTGATTGTAGAAACTTTTAGGTGGTTCGAACTGGTCAATTACGATATAATCGTAGTTATATTTGTTTTCTTTTAGAAATTCGCATATTACTTTATTGTGTAAAATGGCTTTTATTTTATTCATATTCATATTATCGTTATGGAACTGGTTATAGTTTTTGTTGTTTAATATGAAACTGTGATAGGGAATTTTTTTGACTATTTGGGGAACGATATTTAGAATGTCGTTATCGGTTAGTTTTTTGGAGTCTTTGACGTTTAGTTCTTTTAAGAAGTTTTCGTTTTCTTTGGATACGTAGGCAGCTGTTACGATGATGGGTCCAAAGTAGTCTCCTGTTCCTACTTCATCGGATCCTATGGTATTTATACCACTTGGTAGGGTAGTGGTGGTTTCTTTTTCTTTCTTTTGTTCGGGGTCTTTACCGCTGTTTATTTTTTCCGTGGCTATCCAATATTCACTGGCGATATCAGCATCTTTTCCTTGAAACATTGCTTTGCCACTTTCGTAAATGGTTACAATACTATCTCCATCAACGGCTTGCAATATGGCATATTGTGGTGTTTTTTCTCTTTTTAGGGGTTCGAAATATTCTATCATTTCATTCATTGTTTTTTTACTTATTTTAAATACTTTTGTTATTTGTTTTTCTTTCATTTTAATCCCTCTTTCTTATGTTATATTTTATCATAGTTTTTGTTTTTTTTCTATATTTTATTGACAAAATAACAAGTGTTTGCTAAAATATTGGTTGTTACTTTTTAGGGGGGGTAGTATGAGTATTAAAGAGGATATGTATAATAGGAAAATGATAATTGATCTTTTAAGAGATAGGGAAGATTTGATAGTTAGTTCTGTTTTTAATCATACGTATGAAGATGTTAAATTTGTATATGAAAGAAAAGAGTGGAATGATCCTAGGTTTAGGGATTTGCTTATGCCTTATATTTGGAGGAGGTCTCCTAAGGAAGTTGTGGATATTTTAACTCTTCCGGAATGGGATAATCCTAAGTATAGTAAGTTACTTGTTCATAATATATGGCTTTATCCTAGTGATGTTATAATAGAGAAAATAAGGCTTTCTTATTTTGAGGGAGATAAGTATAATAGACTTCTTACTTCGGCTCTTATTAATACTACTATTAAAAATATTGTTGGTACTATTTTATTATTTGAGGAGTATCATATTAGTAATTTTATTACTCCTACTTGTTTAAAGAAGTCGGCAGAAGTTAATAGGCTTTTGATTGAGTTTTTGCTTTCAGAAGGGGAGGATCTTGTTGTACTTGTTTCTTCTTCGGGAAAGATGAGGATTAATCCTGTTATTACTTATAAGGAGAATTTGTTTTATAGGGAATATGGGATGTTTTTTAGTGAACTTAGGGAGTATATGAGGGATATTAATGTTAATGATTATAGTATTGTTAATTATGATGAGGAGTATTCTTTGACTTCTATGGATAGAGGGGAAATGGAGAGGGTTATTGTTATGTATGGTGATCTTTTTCCTAATGTTGATATGAAGAGGCTTATGGATGTTTATGATTATGAGTATATTTTGAGGGTGTTTTCTTCTTCGGTATGGAATAGTGGTAATAGGTTTATTCTTACTAATAATTGTTTTAATTATGGTATTGTTAATATTGAAGAGAATATTAGGCTTTTTGAGGAGTATAATCTTGTTAATTATTTGGTGCCGAGTTGTTTTAAGAAACATAGTTTTGTTAATAGGCTTTTGATTGAATTTATTTTATCGATGAATATGAGTTTGATTTCTTGCCCTACGGGAGGTGGTAAGAGGCATCTTAATTCGATTATTACGGCTTCGGAAAGGGATTTTTATAATAAATTTGGTATGGATTATAGGGAACTTATGCTTTATATGGGAGAAGTGTTAAGAGATGAATTTGTGAAAAGGGAGAATAATTTTTTGTTTAGGGGCAATATTATGGTTAAGAAAATGGCTAGATAGTTAAAAAGACTTTGAAATTTCTTAAAATTGTGGTACAATTGTATTGAAGAATTGGAGGAGATTATGGGAATAATTGATATTATTATTATTTTACTTATTTTGTTTGGGGGGCTTATTGGATTTAAAGAGGGGGTTATTAAGAAAACAACTAGTTTTTTGGGGTTATTTGTAGTGGTGATTATTTCTTTTATTTTAAAGAATTATTTGTCATCGTTTTTCTATGAATACTTGCCATTTTTTAATTTTGGTGGTATTATAAAAGGCGTTGGTGTTATTAATATTTTGATTTATGAAGTGGTTGCTTTCTTTGTTATATTTGGGGCTTTGATGTGTATTCTTAGAATGCTTTTGGTTGTGACGGGGCTTGTTGAGAAGATATTACAGGCTACTATATTTCTTAGTATTCCTTCAAAAATACTTGGTATTTTTGTGGGAGCATTAGAGGCTTATGTATATGTGTTTTTGGGGTTATTTATTTTGAGTATGCCGATGTTTAATGTGGTTAATTTGAATAATTCTAATTTGGCTAATATTATTCTTAAGGATACGCCGATTATTTCTAATTTTACAGAAGATACAGCTGATACTTATATGAAGGTTTATAATTTACTTCATAATGATAGTAATAAGAGTAATAAAGAACTTAATGAAGAGATTCTTACTCTTTTGATTGATAAGGGTGTTGTTACGAAAGAGAGTGCTGATCATTTGATTAGAAGTGGTAAGATTGCGGTTAATGATGATAATTTTATAGAGAATTTGTCGTAGGAAAGGAGGAATGGTTATGATTAAATATTTGGAAAAGGAAAACTTTGATGATGAAATTGCTAAGGGTAGAATTTTAGTTGATTTTTATGCTACTTGGTGTGGTCCTTGTAAGATGCTTAGTGGTGTTCTTGAGAATGTGGAAGATAGTATTGGGATGCCTATTTTGAAGATTGATGTTGATAAGCACGAGGAACTTGCGAGGAGATTTAGGGTTATGAGTATTCCAACTGTGATTTTGTTTGAAGATGGTAAAGAAGTTAAGAAAAAGATTGGTTTTATGAATGAAAAAAAAGTAAGTGAATTCATTAGTGAATAGCTTACTTTTTTAATACTTTCTTTTTTACTTTATTTCTTTCTTTATTTTCCTTGATACGGGCTTTATTTTGGGCTCTATTTCTTGATATTAATTCTTCAAGAGTTATTGTTTGGGGTTCTCTTTCGAATCTTTTATAGTGGTGATAGGGTCTTGTACTTATTACTTTGCCACTTTTTTTGGCTTTTTGGTGTTTTATTTTTTCTTTTACGGCTACAAAACTTACGATTACGAAGGAAATGGGGAAAGCAAGACTTATAAATGTTAAAAATTCTTTCATATAATCACCTCATCTTCTATTTATTTTATCATAGAAGGGGGGAGTTTGTAAAGGTATTTTGGGTAATTTAAAAATGTTTTTTGGGGATATTATATTTTTTATTTTTTTAATATTCTTTTCTTCATTTCTTGATAATTTTTTTCAACGTTTCTAGGGATATGTGGGAACTTATTTATATATGTTTCTGTTTCTATTCTTGTATCTTTGGTATCAAGATTGATTAGTTTTACATCTAGGTCTTTTTTTCTTACTATGATGTTTTTTTCGTTTATTGTTTCGGGGTAAATATTATTTTCGGTAAGGTCATTTATTAGGTATTTTACAGTAGTTAGTACTATTTGTAGTTCTTTCTTGGTTAATGTATCTTTAATATTATTTAGGGGTTCATAGTCTTTATAATTTGTAAGTAGAATACCGACGGGGTAATTTGTACAGGTTATTATGCCTTTTATTAGTCCTTGTTCTTCGGTTTTATTTAGGGCAATTATTTTTTCTTGTATTTCTTTTAATAGGGGTTTTATGCCTTTATTTTTGGTAAGGAATGTTTCAATTTTTTTCTGGGTATCTAATTCGGTAATTAGAGTTTTGGGTGTTGGATTTAACAAAGCATTGAAGAAATTTTTGTAATATAGTTTTATTAGTGTATCTTCATTATACTTTATTATTATTCCATCAGTATCTATATTTATTATATTATTTGTGTTTTTCATTAGATTTGTTATATCTTGTGGATATAGTTTAATTATTGTCATTTTTTCACTTCCTTAATTTATATTCTAGCATAGTGGGGGTATTTTTGTAAACTACTTGCGGAAAGTTTTAGAAAATGGTATAATACAAGTACTTGGAAAGGAAGATTTTTATGTTTGATGTTGTAATTGATACTCTACTTGATAGTTTAAAGTTATTGCCTTTTTTATTTGTTGCTTTTTTAATTATTGAAATTTTAGAGCATAATGTAAAAAAGGGAAGTGAGAGTATTATTAGTAAATCTCAGAAAGTGGGGCCTTTTGTGGGAAGTGTACTTGGTCTTATTCCTCAATGTGGGTTTTCAGTTTTGGCAACTAATTTATATTCTTGTAGAGTAATTACTTTGGGTACATTAATTAGTGTGTATTTGGCAACTAGTGATGAGATGATACCTATATTTTTATCACATAAAGCGGGAGCAGAAATTATTTTGAAAATTCTTTTTATTAAATTTGTGATTGGAATGGTTAGTGGTTTTATTATTGATAAGGTTATTAGCAGGAAATGGAAAAGGGATGATTGTACGTGCAAGGAAGTGGAGGGTCACTACGAAGAGGGGATATTTGAAGCTAGTTTTAAGCATACGATGAAGATATTTATTTTTATATTTATTATTACTTTTATTCTTAATGTGGTTATGTATTTTGGAGGAGAAAAACTTCTTTATGGTATATTTAATCATAATAGTGTTTTAGGAGTTATGCTTGGTGCTTTGGTAGGTATGATACCTAATTGTTCAGCTAGTGTTATTATTTGTGAACTTTATTTTAGTAAAATGATTAGTTTTGGTACAATGATGGCTGGTCTTTTATGTGGTAGTGGGGCGGCATTAGTGGTATTGTGTAGAGTTAATAAGAATATTAAAGAGAATATTTGGATACTTGGTATTCTTTATGTAATTGGAGTTATTAGTGGTGTAGTTATTGATATTTTGTATTAAAATAGTCTCAGATTTTTAAAATCTGAGATTTTTATGGTATAATAAAGATATGGGTAGGAGGAAAGTATGAATAAATATATTGGAAAAGTAATAGAGGTTTATATACCTGATGAGTATAAGAATGGAGAACTTTTGGATATTATGGATAGGACTTTACTTGGTTTTAAGGTGATGACGGATAATGGAATTCGTGATATTGTGGTTAAGTCTAATTATGATAATGCAAAAATTACTAAGGGAAAGTTAGTTGAAGTTACTGTAAATGGTGACGATATTAGTATTATGCTTTATGAGGAGGGTGTGTAATGGATAATAAAGTTGGTTTATATCCCCATAATATTGATGGGTGTGAAGAAATTAGAAATAAGTATAATAGTGGTGAGAAAATAGTTGCTACGAAGAGGGCAACGGGCACTGGTAAGGGCTTTATTGGACTTGAGATGTGCTATGAAAAAAGGGATAAAAAGACGATTTATGTAGTGCCTTCACTTAGTATTATTGAGCATCTAGAAAGGGTAATTGCGGACAATCATAATTTGGATAGGGTAAGGGATTTACCTAATTTGGAATTTAGAACTTATGCTAGTTTTGTTAATATGTCAGAAGAAGAGATTGCCTCTTTGGATTGTGATTTTATAGTTCTTGATGAATTTCATCATTTAGGAGCACCTGTATGGGGTTCAAGAATTAATACTTTAATAGAGACACATCCAAATGCAGAGGTACTTGGTCTTACTGCGTATACAGTGAGAGATAGGGGAACTGTTTATGAAAGAGATATGGCTCTTCAAGATGGTGATGAGATTTTCTCTGATAAATTGGTGGCTAATTATGATTTATGTGATGCGATGATTGATGGGGTACTTCCTAAACCTATTTATAAGACAGCTTATATTAATTTAATGAAAACGGCGGAAGAGATAGAGGAACTTTTGGATAAAAAGTATGATCATAGTTCTAAGGAATATAGGGAACTAGAAAGTTTGATAAGATATGCTAAAAGAAGAATATTAGAGGCTCCAAGTATTCCTAAGTTATTGCAAGATAATTTAAAGAATGATGGCAAATATATTTATTTTTGTCCTCCTATATCCGAGGATGGTACTAATGATATTGATATTATAAAGAGGCAGTTTGTGGAAAGTCTTAATGGTAAATATAGGGAAGAGGATATTATTATTTATACATCTACTAGTAAAATGGGAGATGAAGGTAAGAGACAAAGAGAGGCTTTTTATAGAGATGTGGATTTAAGTGGAGAGAAAGCAAGTGGAAAACTTAGAGTAATGTTTGCTATTAATCAGTATAATGAGGGAGTTCATACCCCTAATATAGATGGAGTTATAATGGGTAGGGGGACTGGATCAGATATTGTTTACTTTGAACAACTAGGACGAGCACTAGCTGTTAGGGGTAATAATAGAGAAAAGTTTGAGGCTTTAGATAAGTTTTCAATAGAAGAACTTAGAACATTATGCAGAAAAAGGACTATATCTTATGATGAAAATACATCTAAGGAAGAAATTATTAATAAGCTTCTTAGTCCATTAATACTTGATTTAACTAATAACTATGAATTTATAAAGGAACTTGAAAATAATTTGGGTACAAGAGTTAGAGAGGTTAAAAAAAGTAATAGTCAAGGTAAAACACGTCGAAAAATAATGATAGATAATGTTTCTTTTGATATAGAAGTATTTAATAATGATTTATACGAGACACTTAAATATACATTTGATAGACTTAATTTAACTTGGGATGATAAGTATGAAATGGCAAAAGCATATTATGAGCATTATGGTAATTTATCAGTTAATAGGAAATTTAAGACTAATAATGGTTATGAATATGATGAGAATGGCATTTTTAAGTTAGGAGTATGGATATCTTCGCAAAGGCAAAGGTTGAAATTTAATAAAAATGATACCCCAGAACAAAGAAAAGATAAAGAAAATATGCGAGCAAAATTAGAACAAATTGGAATGGTGTGGAATGGATTCAAAGCCTATTCTGATAAAAAATGGGAAGTTTGGTATCAAGAGGCCGAAAAGTATTATAAAAAATATGGAGATTTAATAGTTCCAGGAGATTATGAACAGAATGGCAAAAAATTAGGAGGTTGGATAAAAAAACAAAGACGACTTTTAAAATTTAAAGAAAATGATACCCCAGAACAAAGAAAAAATAAGCAAAATAGAAGAGAAAGACTTGAAAAAATTGGAATGGTGTGGAATGGAAACAAAGCTCTTGATGCTGAAAAATGGGTAGCTATGTATCAAGAGGCCGAAAATAATTATGAAAAATACGGACATTTATTAGGCCCTTATGATAAAGAACAAAATGACAACAAATTGAAAAATTGGATAATTAAGCAAAGACATGATTTACAACTTAAAGATGATGAAACACTCGAACAAAGACAGGATAAGGAAAATAAACGAAAAAGATTAGAGTTAATAGGAATGGTATGGGATGTTCGTTTGAATAGAGAAGAAGTAAAAGATGTATGTACAGAATATGAAATAGATGTAAAGAAAAATAGTAAAATTATTAAAAATATACCTTTAAAGGAATTTAAAAGTAAGATAGAGTATTTGCGTGTACAGGGTATTCCTTATGTTACAAATGGAGTATTACACGAGATATTTAATATGAGTAGTAGGGATATAGAGAAAAAGTATGGGGTTAATTTAGCGTTTATTATTACTAATTTTTATGTAGATGATAAGGGAAAGGGGCTAGACTAATGTTTTTGGATAAATATTTGAATAGTGTTTATATGGATATAATTTATGATACTTATGATGAGGAATATTTGAAAACTCTAGATGAGAATAATTTTCTTAGAGTATGTAGTTTACTTAAAAGTAAGGGGTTCTATTTTATAGAGGATATTATAATTAAGTATTTAGAACTTTTTGAGATAGATGTTAGATATATAGAGAGAGCTATTAATGATATGGAGAGAAAACTTGGTAGTAATTATATTAATATACTTGGTAATAATATTAGTATGATAAGTGATGTAATAGACAATTGTTATTTATATATGGAAGAAGATATGTAGGTATCTTTTTTCTTTTTAGTATTCTTAATAATACAAATTTAAAAAAACTTTAAGAAAGTCTTTATTAATTTTGGTAAATTTGGTATAATGAAGTAAACTAGAAAGGGTTGATAATATGTACATTAGTGATATGGAATTAAAGAGGATGAAGAAATATTTTAGGGCTTCTAATTATCTTGGAGCCGCTCAAATGTATTTAATGGATAATCCTCTACTTAGAAGAAAGTTAGAAATTGGAGATGTGAAACCAAAAGTTGTTGGACATTTTGGAACAGTACCAGGACAGAATTTTGTGTATTTGCATTTGAATAGGATTATTAAGAAGTATGATCTTAATATGTTTTATGTGTCAGGACCGGGGCATGGGGGAAATAGTGTTGTTGCGAATGTTTATTTGGAAGGTACTTATAGTGAGGTTTATCCTGATGTTAGTTATGATGAAAAGGGGTTAAAAAAACTTTGTAAACAGTTTAGTTTTCCTAAGGGGATTAGTAGTCACGCTGCACCGGAGACTCCTGGTTCTATTAATGAGGGAGGAGAACTTGGTTATAGTTTGGCTCACGCTTTTGGAGCTGTTCTTGATAATAGTTCTTCAATAGCGGCTGTCGTAGTTGGAGATGGAGAGGCAGAAACTGGTCCACTTGCAGCATCTTGGAGACTTAATGGGATTCTTAATTATAAAAATGATGGGGTGGTACTTCCTATTTTGCATTTGAATGGGTATAAGATTGCTAATCCTTCTATACTAGCTAGAATAAGTGATGAAGAGATTTTGGATTATTTTAAGGGACTTGGATATAAGCCTTATATTGTTAGTGGTGTTAATGAGGATATTCTTCATAATAGAATGGCTCTTGTTATGGATAATTGTGTTAGTGATATTAGTCAGTATAAGAGGGGTATTGATAAGAGACTTCCAATGATTATTCTTAGAACTAAGAAGGGATGGACGGGGCCACAAGTTTTTAATGGTAAAGTTATTGAAGGTACTTTTAGGGCTCATCAAGTACCGATTGTTATGGGAGAAGTAGAGAATAGTTTAGAGATACTGGAGAAGTGGCTTAGGAGTTATAAACCGGAAGAGTTATTTGATTCTAATGGTACTTTAATAAAGGAACTTCAAGATCTTGTTCCTGAAAAGGGAAAAAGGATGGGAGAAAATCCTATTTGTAATGGGGGCCTTCTTCGTAAAGAACTTTTTGTACCTGATTTTAGGAATTATGGTTTAGATGTTATAAGGGGTGTAACGACAGCAGAAGATACTAGAGAGATGGGAAAATTTCTTAGGGATATTATTTTAAAGAATCCGCATAATTTTCGTATATTTTGCCCTGATGAGGCTTTATCTAATAGGCTTAATAGTGTATTTGAGGTAACAAATAGGCAGTGGAATTATGATATTATTGATGGGGATGAGTTTCTTAATAAAGAGGGTAGAATTATTGATAGTGTTTTATCAGAGCATTTATGTGAGGGAATGCTTGAAGGGTATTTACTTAGTGGTAGATATGGTATGTTTGCTAGTTATGAGGCTTTTATTAGAATAGTTGATAGTATGGTTTCTCAGCATGCTAAGTGGCTTAAGGTTACAAAAGAGCTTTCGTGGCGAAAAGAGATTGCGTCTTTGAACATTCTTCTTACTTCACATGTATGGCAACAGGATCATAATGGTTATACACATCAAGACCCAGGATTTTTAAATCATATTGTAACAAAGAAAGCGGATATAGCAAGGGCTTACTTACCAGCAGATGCAAATTGTTTGCTTTCAGTGGTAAGTCACTGTTTAAAGAGTGAGGGGTATATTAATGCTATAGTTGCTAGTAAGCATCCTCATTATCAGTGGTTTAGTATGGAAGAGGCTGATAGTTTATGTAGTAAGGGAATTGATAGGATTGATTTTGCTAGTAATGATATAAATGGGGTAGATGTGGTTATGGCTGCATCGGGTGATACGCCGTTTATTGAGGTACTGGCTGGAGCAAAAATTGTAAGAAAGTTTTTACCGTTTTTGAAAATTCGTGTTGTTTATGTTACAGATTTGATGAAACTGCAAAGTAATTATAAGCATCCTCACGGACTTACGGATGAGGAATATAATGAGATATTTACTCAGGATAAACCTATTATATTTGCTTTTCACGGATATCCTAATTTGATACACGAACTTACATATAAGAGAGTAAATCAGGATATGCATGTTCACGGGTATATGGAAGAGGGTACTATTACAACTAGTTTTGATATGAGAGTTCAGAATAGAATTGATAGGTATAACCTTGTTATAGATGTAGTTAAGCATTTAGATAATATAGAGACTGCCCAAAGGGAAACTTTAATAAAAATGTGCGAAGATAAGCTTAAATTTCATAATTTATATATTTCTGAGTACGGTAAGGATATTCCAGATGTTGTAGATTGGAAGTGGTAATATTAGGATTTTTTATGGCAACAAAGATATTGTGGGAGTGTATTCTGAAAATAATAAACCTCTTTATTTAAGGTATGAAAAGTTGTATTTTGGTATTATTATAAATGAGTGTAATAGGTACTCGGCGTTGAAGGTACTTCATAAAACAGATGTAGCTCTTGTAGATGATGATTATGTGATTGTGGAACTTGTAAAGGGGATACATCCTAATACTTATATTGAAAATGAGAGGGCAACTAGGGCTATTCTTCTTCCTCCTAATTACTTTGATATTGAAGTTGGGGGTAAATTTGAGATTATTGAATAGTTTTTCACATAGTTTACATATTAGTGGTGTATTTATTTAGTGAGGTGAAGAGATGAATATACTTATAGTTGATGATGAGTTATATATTAGAGAAGTTATTAAGGAATATGCTAGTTTAGAGGGATATAATGTAATAGAGGCTAGTAATGGTATTGATGCTATTAAGGTTCTTGAAAATGAAAAGGTTGATTTGATTATTATGGATATTATGATGCCTAAGTTAGATGGGTATAGTGCTATTAAAGAGATTAGGGAAAAGGAGAATACGCCTATTATTGTTTTATCAGCAAGGGCCGAGGAATATGATAAACTTCACGGTTTTGATCTTGGTATTGATGATTATGTTACGAAACCTTTTAGTCCTAAGGAGTTAATGGCAAGGATTAAGGTTCTTTTGAATAGGGGTAATCCTAAAACACAGACCTTTGTATTTGATGGGTTAGTTGTTGATTATTTGGGTCATTCTGTTTCTGTTGATGGGATAGAACTTAAGCTTACTCCAAAGGAGTATGAACTTCTTGTTTATTTTATATTGAATAAGAATATTGCTTTAACAAGGGAACAACTTCTTAGATGTGTATGGGGTTATGATTATTTTGGGGATGATAGAACTATTGATACGCATATTAAGATGCTTAGAAATAATTTGGGTAGATTTCGTAATATGATTGTTACGGTTAGAGGAGTAGGTTATAAATTTGAAGTCAAAGAGTAAGGGTATATCTGCTAATATATGGCTTTATTTGGGTGTATTCTCAATTCTTATATTAGTTATGTTATGGTTTTTTCAGATTATATTTTTAAAACTTCATTATGAGGCTTCTGTTAAGCATAATTTGAATGCTACTGTTAGAGAGATTCAGAAGTATAATAGGAATGATCTTGTTAGTAATATTGATAGTATTGCTTATAAGAATGATGTTTGTATTGAAGTTATTTCTAAGAATTCTATTATTAGTTATAGTGGTATTAAGAGTAGTGGTTGTAATACTAGTGGAGAGATTTATTATAAGTTTAAGAATGATTTTATTGATGATAATTTGAATAAGAGTTCTTTTGAGTTTACTAATTCTAAATATAATAATAAAACGATTGTTAAGGCTGTTAAGATTGATAATGATTATGTTTTTGTTAGTGCTAATTTAGAGATACTGGAGAATACTTTTATTATTTTGAATAATCAACTTGGTATTGTTACACTTGTTATTTTGGGCCTTAGTGTTTGTATGGGATACTTTATTAATAGAAAGATTGCAAAACCGATAGTTGATATTACAGAAAAGGCTGAAGAGTTAAGACGTGGTAATTATGATGTTAATTTTAAGAGTGAAGAGGGTATTTATGAGATTAGGGAACTTACTGAGACTTTGGATAGTATGACTAATGAACTTTCAAAGACGGAATCTGTTAGAAGGGAATTTCTTGCTAATGTTAGTCATGATATTAAGACTCCGCTTACAATGATTAAGGCTTATGCAGAGATGGTTAGGGATATTAGTTATAATGATGATGATAAGAGGAATGCTAATCTTAATGTTATTGTTATGGAAGTAGATAGGCTTAATATTCTTGTTAATGATATTTTGGTGTTATCAAGGCTTCAAGCTGGGGCAGAGTCTTTAGAAATAGAGAAGTTTGATCTTAACTTTTTGGTTAGGGACTGTCTTACTAGGTATGATATTTATAAGGAAGATGGGTATGAGTTTGTTTATTCTTTTAATGGTAAGAGTGCTATGATTGAGGCTGATAAGAAGAGAATGCAGCAGGTTATTTATAATCTTATTAATAATGCTGTTCAGTATACGGGTGATGATAAGAAGATTTTTATTGATGTTAGTGAAAGTAAGAAATGGATTATTTTTAGTGTTCGTGATACTGGTAAGGGTATGAAAAAAGAAGAGATTAGGCATATTTGGGATAAGTATTATAAGATTGATAAGAAGTATAAGAGAAGTACAGTTGGGAGTGGGATTGGGCTTTCGATTGTTAAGACTATTTGTGAAAATCATAAGTTTTTGTATGGTGTTGATACGGAAGTTAATCACGGTAGTAAGTTTTGGGTTAAGATTAGAAAGAAGTAGTTTCTTTCTTTTTTTGGCCCTACGGGGGTGTGTATGGGGATGTAAAATTAAAGTAAATATACACAAAGGTTTGACTTTTGTGTATATTTACTTTAAAATATTATTCATCAACTATTGTATAATATTTATCATTTGGGTTTTTGATTAGTCCCCAGATAAATATTTTTTTGTTTGTTGATAGGATCTTTTTAGTAAGATGCATCTCACGTATGCAATAGAAATCGTATTTACTTGTTATATCTTTTTTTAATATGGTGATATGTCCTAAGGGGGGATGATGTTTATATTCTTTTAATATATTTAATACTTTTTTATTAAAGGACATTACATATATTGTTTTATGGGGATAGTTTTTTAATACTTTTATTAATGTATTTGCAAGTTCTTTTTCGTTATTATTTATTTTTAATTCGATTAGTAATATTTTATTTGTTTTTATGGATAGTATTCTTTCAAGAGTAGGGATAGTTTGGGTTTTGTTTTTGGTCATTTGGTATTTTTTTAATTCTTTTAAAGTCATATTTTCTACTGTACCTGTACCGTTAGTGGTTCTTATAATATTTTTATCGTGCATTAGTACTAGTTTATTATCTTTAGTTAGTCTTACATCAAATTCTACGCCTACATATTTTTTACTATTTAGGGCGGATAGGATACTTATATAGGTATTTTCGGGATTTATTTTATTTACTAGCCCTCTATGGGCAATTAAATTCTTCATACTTTATTATATGTATTTGATATGATGGTATTTACTTTATTTTTATCTTTAGTATTATATATTTATTATGTATTTTCTTTATTCTTAGAACCTATAGGGAATACAAAAAAAGAAAATTTAGTGAAAATACTAGCAATTTAATTACTTTTTTGGTATTATATTATTTAGGAGATGAGATAGATGTTTAAAGGTATTAAAAAATTTTTTGATAATGAATATAAGGAACTTAAGAGGTTCAGGGTTCTAGCTGATGCGATTGAGGAACTTGATGAGGAGTACTCGGGCCTTTCAGATAAGGATCTTGCTCACAAAACGGAGGAGTTTAAGAAGAGAATTGAAGAGGGAGAAGAGATTGATGATCTTTTAGTGGAGGCTTTTGCGACTGCTAGAGAGGCTGCTAAGAGAGTAGTGGGAATGAAGCCTTTTTACTGCCAACTTTTGGGGGGTATTGCTATTCATTTTGGTAATATTGCCGAGATGAAAACTGGTGAAGGTAAGACTTTAACGGGTGTTCTTCCGGCGTACTTGAATGCTCTTGATGGTAAGGGTGTTCATATTGTTACTGTTAATGAGTTTCTATCAACAAGGGACTCGGAGTGGATGGGAGAGATATTTAGATTTTTGGGACTTACAGTTGGTCTTAATTTAAGGGAACTTTCTCCTAGTGAAAAGAGAGATGCTTATAACTGTGATATTATGTATACGACTAATAATGAACTTGGATTTGATTATCTTAGGGATAATATGGTTGTTAAAAAGGAAAACAGGGTACAAAGGAAGCTTAATTATGCAATTGTCGATGAGGTGGATTCGGTACTAATTGATGAGGCTAGGACTCCACTTATTATTTCTGGTGGTGTTATGCAATCGCATAATTTATATACTAGTGCTGATATATTTGTTAAGGGGCTTAAGGAGAATGCTGACTATATAAAGGATGAAAAGACAAGAAGTATTAATTTAACGGATGAGGGTTCACGAAAGTGTGAAGAGGCTTTTAATATTAAGAATTTGTATGATATTAATAATACGGCTCTTGTTCATCATATTACGCAAGCTTTAAGGGCAAATTATTTTATGAGTAAGGACGTTGATTATGTTGTACAGGATGGTGAAGTTGTTATTGTTGACCAGTTTACTGGTAGACTTATGAAAGGTAGAGCGTTTTCTGAGGGCCTTCATCAGGCTATAGAGGCTAAAGAGGGCGTTAATATTAATAGTGAAACTAAGACTCTTGCTACGATTACGTTCCAAAATTTGTTTAGAATGTATAATAAGCTTTCGGGTATGACGGGTACGGCTAAAACAGAGGAAGAGGAATTTATTAATATTTATAATATGTATGTTATTTCTATTCCTACTAATAAGCCAGTTATAAGAGTGGATGCAACGGATCTTCTTTATCCTGGTAAAAGCGGTAAGTATAGTGCTATTGTTAAGGAAATTGAAAGAAGGCATAAGGAAGGACAGCCAGTTCTTGTTGGTACAATAGCGATAGAGACTAGTGAGATTATTAGTAATTTACTTAGTATGAAGAAGATTAAGCATGAGGTTTTGAATGCTAAGAATCACGCTAGAGAAGCAGAAATTATTGCTAAAGCTGGTGAAAAGGGTGCTGTTACTATTGCTACTAATATGGCTGGTCGTGGTACGGATATTAAACTTGGTGAGGGTGTTAAGGAACTTGGGGGGTTATGTGTACTTGGTACAGAAAGGCACGAATCGAGAAGAATTGATAATCAGTTAAGGGGTCGTTCTGGTAGACAAGGTGATCCTGGATTTACACAGTTTTATGTTTCTTTTGAAGATGATTTGTTAGTTAGATTTGGTTCGGAAAAGTATACGGGAATGCTTGCTAACCTTGGTTTTACGGGTGAACAGGTTATTCAAAATAAGATGTTTGCTAAGAGTGTTGAATCGGCTCAAAAGAGGGTTGAGGGTAATAACTTTGATATGAGAAAGCAACTTCTTAATTATGATGATGTTATGAATAATCAAAGAGAAATTATTTATGCAAAGAGAAATGAGATTCTTGATAATGATAGTATTCACGAGTCTACCCTTGCTTTATTTAGGGATCATATTAGTGATATTGTTAATATGCATTTAGTTGATTCTAATAGTTTAAATGATAATGATTTATCAGAGATATTAGAAGCTAGTAATGAGAATTTGCTTAAGAGTAATAGGGTTGTTTTATCAGAGATTAAGGATAAGAAACCTGATGATATTATAGATTTTATTTATGATAGGGTTGTTAGTGAATATGAAGAGAAACTTGTTGATATTCCGATAGAGGTTGTTAATGAGTTTGAAAAGGCTATTACTTTAAGGGTTATTGATAGTTACTGGATGGAACATATTAGTACAATGAGTCATCTTAGAGAGGGTATTGGTTTAAGGGGTTATGCTAATGAGAATCCTCTTAATGCTTATACTTTAGAGGGATATGAACTTTTTGATAATATGATGGCAAGGATTAATAAGGATGTATCGGTATATCTTCTTAAGAGTGAAATTAGACAGAATGTTGAAAGAAAAGAAGTTGTTAAAAAGACTATTACTAATGAGAGTAAAGATACGGTTAAAAAACCTAAAAAAAGTGATAAAGTGGGCAGGAATCAATTATGTCCTTGCGGTTCGGGAAAAAAATATAAACAATGTTGCGGAAAGTAATACTAAATTATTATGGGAGTGACAAGATATGGAATATGAAACTTTAAAAAGTAGCATTAATAAAATAACATTAACAAAGGAAGAGGAAAAAGCAGAATATATTCCTCAATTCATAAAATTATATGGAAATCCGGAAGCAGTGCAAATTGTTGCAGAAGATTCATATTATTTAAATAAGATGAGAGAAACCGTAAAACGATTAAAATCAATTAGAGGACAATATTCATCTAATAAAGATTTTTATGTTGCGGTATCACAAGTGTTTGCTCAAACTTATATTCCATTGATGATACAAGAATATGGAATAATAGATGAAGTGTTAGTAACTAAGTTACTTAATATAGCAAATGGCACTGGTATAAAAATTTTTGATAGAGGTGAAGCTCAAGTATATGCTGAAAGTTTTGGAGATAGAATTAATGGTGATATAGGTGCTTTTAAATATCGTGATATGATTTGTTTTACACCAGATGCTGAAAGTAAACAAGTAGAGGTTTCTGTTGAAGAAAGTGTAATAAATGCAGAAAGAATGTTATCTTCAATGATACACGAAACAATGCATTTAGTAATTAATGTTACAAAAGAGGAACATTTTAATTATGATGATCAATCTAAGTTAACAAGTGGGGGTACTATTCTAAATGAGGGACTTGTAGAAATGTATTCATTAGATTTTGCTAAAAAGTATAATTTAATTCATTTACCAGCACTATACTATTTAAATAATGTTAGAATGTGTAGGGCATTAAAAGAATTATATGGCGAAGAAGAATTTGAAAGATTAGCATTTTCTGGTACTTATGAAGAAATGATTCCCAATGAATTATTAGAGCAATATAAAATGGCTGAAAGAATTAGATATTTTGCTAGAAAGGGTTATACTGTTGATCCAACTAAAATAGATATATTAGAAAAATCAAAGAAAACATTATAATAAAAACTGATTTTTAGATAAGTTATTAGATAAGGTAAACTACATATTAGAAAATTACTTGGTTGTTTTAATGGGGCTTTTGTGGCTTAGGGAACAATATAAGTAATGATGTTGTAGGTAGTTGATTAGTTTTAAGTAAATAAGGTGATTGATATTGGAATATATAATAAGACGTATGGAAAAAAGTGATTGTAGATCAGTTGCTAACATTGTTACTATTTCTTGGAATGAAACTTATAAGGGTATTGTTTCCAAAGATTTTTTGGAAGGATTATATAATAATGAAGAAATGAGAATACAGTCTTTAATAGATAATTTTGATGATGATTGTAAACATCAGTTTGTTCTTGAAGTTAATGATAAAGTAGTAGGGTTTATTAATGTTGGTTCTTGTGATAATAATGAATTTAATAATTATGGTGAAGTGTATGCTATATATCTTATTAATGAGTATAAAGGTAATGGATATGGTAGAGTACTATGGAATGCTGGGGTTAAGGAACTTAAATTAATGGGCTTTGATAAGTTCGTAGTTGGATGTTTAGAGAATAATCCGACTAATGATTTTTACAGGCATTTGGGTGGTAAATTTATTAAAAAAAGATTTTTTGAAAAACTTAATTTGTTTGAAAATTTATATGTATTTTCTGATTTGGAGGATAATTAGGATGATAACTAGAAATGGTAATATTGTTGCTTGTTATAATAATGAAGATATAGGGTATTTGGATAAGTTAATTAGTATTTTGTCTTTACGAATACCAAAAATTAGGGAGTTTTTTAAGATTGATTTTAATGATGATATAGTTATTAAATTATATAGTGATTTAAACGAATATAGAAATAACTTGGTTTCTTCTTTTGAAAAAAATGCTCAAAAAGAAAGTCAAAAAGTTGGTTATAGGGTTTCTCCACGAAAATATGAAGAATGGATGATAGCTAATACTGAAGATGGTAATATTAATATGCAATCACTTGTTTTAGTTAGAAGTCAAGAAGATTTTAAAGATTATACAGAAGAAGAATTTTGTTATAATGCTTGTCACGAATTTGTTCATTTGTGTCAAGAAATGGTCAATTCTGAAAATCCGGCTTGGTTTTGGGAAGTTATTGCAACCTCTATTGGTAATCCTGAATGTCAGCACGAAATAGATGATAATTTTACTTTAAAGGATATGGATAATTTTGATAGTATAGATGGTTATGGTGCTTGTTATACATTGGGTAAGTATTTATTTAGTAATTATGATAGTGAGTTTATTCTTTCAATGATTAAGGATAATAGTGTATTTAATGATAATATAGGTACTATTATTAGTGAAGTTAATAGGGGTAATATTAAAAAATATTAACTTAGTTATATATAGATAGAAAGGTGGTAGTTATATGGAGAGTAGATGTAGTTATGACTGCACGAAGTGTAATTTAAATGGAAATTGTGTGCTTTATGAGTGTTGCAAGGGCCAAAAGGGTGATTTTAAGGATAATATTGATAATTATAAGAGGAAGGCTATGAGGGAGTTTAATGAGCTTCATATTGAGGGAATGCCCCGAGTTACGGAACTTTATGCTCTTACTTCTTCTAGTATGAACATTGAATATGGGGTTCCTAGTGGGGATAGGATTAAGTTTTTAAAGGTTAATAATGTTTATTTGGGATGTGAACTTCCTAAAATGGGGACGGATAGAATTTTTGGTATTATTTGTGATAATGATTATTTGTTAGTTAGTGAATATGGTATGGATAGGGATGATGCCGAGATTATTATATATAAGAAAAGGGATAAATAGTTGTAAACTAGAAGTTAAAGGGAATATTTTTTCTCTTTTTTGTTATATAATAGGGAGAAAGGAGAGATTTATATGAAATTATATGATAAGAAGATGGTATTAAAGAAAATTGCTAATTTGTTTGAGTATTATAGGGAATGTGATAAGGAAGAGGAAAGGGTATTTTTGGATTTTGTTAGGGTTATTATTGGTAAATTTGAGGATAGTGAGAGGATTGGTATATCTAGTGAGGAGATAGAGAAGCATTTATTTTGTAATGGTTACAAGGGTAGAAAGATTAATGATAAGGTTTTTGCTTTACTTAGTTATATTGGTGCTGATATGGAAGGGGTTAGTTTTGATGATGTTAAGATAACTAGGCATTCTTTTAGGGATATGGATAATGTTTATATTGATTTGGATAGGACTTGTGATAAGGATTTGTCTTATGTAAAGTTTGAGAATGTTTATTTGACGGGATCTTTAGATGGGGCTAAACTTGAATTTACTGATTTTACGGGATATAGGGGAGATGTTAAGTTAGATCCACAGTGTATTTGGGATAAGAGTTTAAAACAAGTGATTCTTTCAGGTCTTGTTATAGATGGTAGTTTTGATGATGTATATATTTATGGGACTGATTTTAAGGGTATAAGAGGGGAGGCTTATATTAATCCTCAGACTATTCGTGATAAGAAGTTAGAGGGGGTTAATTTTGATGGTGTTACTTTAGTGGGAGAGTATTATCCGGAAACTGATACTTATGGTAGTGCTATTTTTGATGGTTGTTATATTGATAATACTTCTTTTAGGGGTGCTAAGGGGCATCTTTGTATTAATCTTGAGTATTTGGGTAGGGATGATTCTTTTATTAATATGGGAAGACTTGGTGGTTGTGATTTAACGGGAGTTAAGATTGTGGGGTCAGTTAAGTGTTATACTGGTAAGAGGGATATTATTTCTAAGGATGGAACGGTTTTACTTGATTTTAGTGATATAAGGGATATGGAAAATGATTTGCATAATTCGATTTATTATAATAGGGATGGGGAGCGTGTTATGATATATCCTTATAGGTCTTTGGTTAAGAGAAATGGGGAGTTTGTTCCTGTTGATAGGTGTTGTGAGGATAATTTGGATATTAATGTTATTTATGTTAATGATAAAGGTACTAATAGTGATATTTATAAGAGGGGTGGTTTTAAAAAGAGGGTACTGGGGATATTTAGAAAATAGATTTGTAATTATTTTATGAAAATTTAACCAGGTAATGGCAATAGTGGCATTAATTGTTGGTATTGTTGGATTATCTATTAGTTTTGCTGCTTTTACTGAACCTGGACAATCTATTATTTACAAGTTTTATGCGTATAATGCTGGTGAATTGAATGCTTTTTTTAAGAGTATTGTATTTAGTAATGTTGCTGATTCAAGGGATATAAATGGTGGTGATTAGAAGGATGAAGCCAAAGAGAAATAATCGTTTACTTTATTTTGGTTCTATAATAGTAGTTATTATTGTTGTGTTTCTTAGTGTAGGGTTTTCGGCTTTTTTGAATCAGTTATTTATTGATGATATTAGTTTAAATGTTAGAGTTGATAGGGATATAAGGGTTTATGGTGTTAGAGTTGATAGTGTTAATGATGCTACTAGTTATTATGAGGATTATAATGTTTCTAATATTTCGGGGAGGCTTGGTCTTAATAGTGATAGTTCTTATGTTATTTATGAAGTTGATATTTATAATCTTGGTAATACTTTAATGGGTATTAGAGAAGCGTCAATTGATAATGAGAATTTAAAATTTGAATTTTTGGATTATAATTTGAAGGATAAAATTTGTGAAAATGGTCAGTGCTCTTTGGGTATTAAGAAGAAAATTAGGATTAAGATTTCTTATAAAGAGGGAGTAGATATTAGTAGTGTAGATAATAGTTTTGTTTTGAATTTTACTTTTGGAAGAATTTTTAGTGTTTCTTATTTTAATATTTCCGAGAGTGATAGTTTTCCTAAGGAGGTTATAGAGGGGGACTCTTTGAATTTGCATATTCCTCAGGCTCTTGATTATCATATAAAGGTATTTATGGGTAATAAATTGTTATCTTATGGTAATGATTATGAGTATAGTAATGATTATTTTGTTTTGAATAATATTATGGGTGATGTTAGAATTTATTATAAAATGCCTATTTGTCAAAGAGCAACTATTCTTCATACTGAGGAGTGTAAGGGTAATTATTGTAGTGGTATGGGGTATAAACCTGATGGGGCTATGGGAACTAGTACTATTACTTATGGTAAACTTGGTAATCAGGGTGTTTTAGCATCGGGGGATGCTTTTGATTGTGATGTTAATGGTGATGGTGTTTATGATGCTAATACGGAGAGATTTTATTATGTTACGGATTTGGATAATAATAGTAATGTTGGAATTTTTATTTATTATAATAATGTAAGTGAAGGTATGCCTCGTAATGATTTGTATTATCAGTATAATACGATTGCTGAGAATTGGCATGGTCTTTTAAATGCGGTTAAACAACTTCCTACGAAGAAAGAGTGGAGTAATGTTAGTTTGTTTAATTCAGAGAGAAAGATTGTTAATGAGTATGGTACTACTAGTACTAAGGGTGGTCATAAATTTCCTGATGTATTTAGTTATTCTGAATATGCTGCTAGGTTTTTAACCTTTGGGGAAGTGAAGAAGTTTGTTAATTTTTATATTCCTACTTGGAAGAATGGGGAACTTGATGATCATATTTATTTAGTAGAGAATACTAATTTTTCTAAGAAGGATAATTCTAAATTTGATGGTTATTGGTTAGAAACTCCACGTAATACGATGTCTAGTCATAGCTGGATTATTTATGCTACGGCAAGAAGGGTACATAGTGTAGAGGTACAAAGAACGGATGTTTTGATTGGGGTTCGTCCTGTAATTGATGTTTCTAAAAGTGATATTGTGTATTAATTGTTTGAATTACAAAAAAATTGTGTTATAATGTTTATGTATGCTTAAGGGCTAGAGAGGAGAATTATGAAATATTTAGTTAATGGTTTTAGGGGCTTTTGTATGGCTCTTGCTGATAGTGTTCCTGGAGTTAGTGGAGGGACAATTGCCTTTGTACTGGGGTTTTATGATAAGTTTATTAAATCTCTTAATGATATTATATTTGGTAATAAAAAAGAGAGAATGAAAGCTATTGGTTTTTTGATTAAACTGGGAATTGGCTGGGTTATTGGTATGATTTTAGCAACACTTATTTTAACTAGTTTGTTTGAGAGTCATATTTATGCTGTTAGTTCAGTGTTCCTTGGTTTTATTGCTTTTTCTATTCCTTTTATTATTAAGGAAGAGAAGAAGTGTTTAAAGGGAAGTTACAAGAATATTATTTTTAGTATTATTGGAATACTTATAGTTTTTCTTATTACTTACTTTAATCCTGTTAGTGGGGGTAGTGGAGTTAATATTGGTAGTCTTAGTTTGGGACTTGGTATTTATATTTTTGTGGTTGCTATGATCGCTATATCGGCTATGGTTCTTCCTGGTATATCGGGTTCAACATTACTACTTATATTTGGTCTTTATATTCCTATTATGAATGCTATTAAGGAGTTTTTGCATTTTAATTTTAAGTATGTACCGGCTTTATTTATATTTGGATTTGGTGTTATTAGTGGTATTATTCTTATTATTAGGCTTATTAAAATGGCACTTGAAAAACATAGAAGTAAGACGGTTTATCTTATTATTGGTCTTATGATTGGTTCTTTATATGCTATTGTTATGGGGCCTACTACTTTAGAAAGTGCTAAGGATCCGCTTAGTTTATCGACCTTTAGTATAGTATTTTTCTTACTTGGATGTTTTATTATATGGGGATTAGAGAAGATTAAGTTTATATTAGAAAAGAAAAACTTAGAGGATTAATTAAACTTTCTTCTAAGTTTTTCTTTGTTAACTATATAGAAATTTGTATAAATATGTTGTTTTCATTTTAATTATATTATATAATATGTTTAAAGGAGTTGATTTTATGAAGAATATTACTGTAATTGGGGGAGGAGTTTTGGGTTCACAAATTGCTTTTCAAACTTCATATAGTGGTAAGAAGTGTACTGTATATGTAATGGATGATAAGTGTAAAATGGAACTTATTACTAAGTTAGATGCTCTTAAGGATAATTATATTATGGCTATTAAGGATATGGCTGATAAAAAGGATTGGTGCCGTGGTATTAGTGATTATGATACTTTTGATAAGGATAAGTGTTTAGAAATGGTACAGAAGGGGTATGATAATATTGTTATAGAAACTGATTTGTCTAAGGCTGTAAGTGAGGCTGATTTGGTTATTGAATCTATTACAGAGGACTTTAATGTTAAGAGAAATTTTTATGAGAAGTTATCTAAATTATTACCAGAAAAAACAATAGTTGTTACTAATTCTTCGACAATGCTTCCTAGCAAGCTTTGTAAATATACGGGTAGAGAGAATATGTTTTTGGCTCTTCACTTTGCTAATTCGATATGGAAGAATAATGTTGTGGAGGTTATGAAACATAGTAAAACTGATGATAAGTATTTTAAAATGGTAATGGAGTTTGGTAAAGAGATTAATATGATACCTTTGCCTATTGAAAAAGAAAAGAGTGGTTATCTTCTTAATTCTATGCTTATTCCTTTTCTATTTTCTAGTTTAGATTTGCTTGTTAATGGTGTTAGTGATGTAGAAAGTATTGATAAAGCTTGGAAATATGGGACAGGAGCACCTGAAGGGCCTTTTGAAATTCTTGATAAAGTGGGCCTTGTTACGGCTTATAATATAGTAGAAATGTATGTGAAAATTCCGTCATTTTTGGCTCCTTATAACTTTAAGGGGATAAGTAAGATGCTTAAGGTTTATATCGATAAGGGTAAGACTGGCAAGAGTAGTGGGGAAGGCTTTTATAAGTATTGTGATTAGTATTGATGATTTTACAAAGATTGATATGAGAGTTGGAACTATTAAGAGTGCTTTTATTAATGAGAAGGCTAAGAAAATGGCTTATAAGTTAGAAATTGATTTGGGGGATCTTGGCACTAAGTGGTCTTCAGCTCAGATTACGGATATATATACACCTGAGGATCTTATTGGTAAAAGAGTAGTTACAGTAGTTAATTTTAAGCCTATTAAGATTGGTGATATTTATAGTGAGGTTTTAGTTCTTGGAGTGGATAGTGATAATGGAGTTATTCTTCTTGGGGTTGACAAGGACTGTGATAATGGTAAGAGAGTTTACTAGTTTACTAGTAGGCTTTTTACTTACCATTAAAAACATTGTTTCTGGTGGTAAGTGGGTTGCATATACTGGTAATTTTTTCTATAATTATATTGTATGAGGTGGTAAGTTTGAAAGATTTAATTAAGAAGATTACTAGTAATAAGAAGAACTTAATTATTGCAGTTTTAGTAATTCTGCTTATAGTAATGTTACTGATTTTCTTTTTTGGGGGTAATAAGAGTAGTAGTATAGGAAGTGGAGGTTTGTTTAAAAAGGATAATTTTGTAATTAGAGATAGTGAAACTAAGAATATTGTTTTAGAAGATTATAGTAATGATTTATTTAATATGAAGATTCCAAAGGGATGGAAAGTAGATACTTTAGGGGATTATATTCATTATACTATTAAGGTGTATGATCCTAGCAATCCTCTTTATCAGTTTTTTCTTAATTTAAAGACAGAGGGGTATAATAAATCACAAGATGCTAAGAACTGGCAACAGAAGTATTATCCTGATAGTCTTTTTGCTAAGACTTCTGTTTTAGATAATCCAACGACAGAAGGCTTTTATAAGATATTTAATGATTTGGGTACGCTTAATAATACTAGTTCGTTTACTTTTCCTGTTCTTAATGGTTTTACGGTTACTAGTAATTTAGGGGCTAACTCTTTAGGGGGAGATATTTTAAGGGCTACATTCACAGATAATAGTGGAGAAGCAGGTGAAGGAATATTTATGGCTTATGTTTATGATGTTGGTTCTTACTATGTATCTGAAAATATTATATCTGGTAAACAGATTGATATTTATTATTTAAATGTATATGATGCTATATTTATGACAACTCCTAAGGATGAATTTATTAATTGGGAGAGTACTCTTAATTCTATATTTTCTTCTTTACAGTTTACGGATACTTTCTTAAATGGTTATAATAGTGAACAGGATAGTGTAATGAAAAATTTTCAGAGTATTAGAAATATTGGTAATCAGATATCTGATAGTATTATGTCCTCTTGGGAAAATAGGAGTGCTAGTTATGATATTATGAGTCAGAAACAGAGTGATGCTACTCTTGGTTATGAAAGGGTATATGATACAGAGACTAATGAAGTTTATAAGGCTTATAATGGTTTTACTGATGATTATGATGGTGCTAGGTATAAGGCTATTGATGATAGTATGTATACTAAGGGTATTAGTGGTTATATAGAGAAGAAATAATATACTTCTCTTTTTTTTGTTGTTATGGTATAAATTGCTAAATATTATACCATTAATTTAAATTGTAACTTTTATTTTTGGATATTGCCTATATCACCTTTTTATGTAAATGTCAATGTAATTTTTATTTTTCGTTGTAAAAATATAAGTTTATTGATATAATAATACATATAAAAGTAAAATACTGTTAATAGATGATAATAAAAATTTGTATCAAAAATATAAATTTATGAATAAAAAAGGAGTGTTTAAAGTGGAAACAATTATTTCTTTAATTATTTTCTTGGGAATACCAAGTATATTTTTAGTATTATGTATTATAAATGTTATAAAAATAGTGAAAGCTAAAAAGAATAAAGAAAGTGTTAATAAATCTTTAATTATCAAGTCAATTATTTTTGGTTTGATATTTATATTAATTATAATTTTTTATGCGTGGGTAATGTATTCATTATCAAGAGCAGTAGCCAATATGTAGGAGGAAGATTATGAAAGATAAATTTTTTTATATTATTCTCGCAATAGTATGTTTAATAGGTATAGTAATAACAGGAATATTAGTAAAATATACCATTGATTTAAGAGATGAGTTGTCTATTACGGCATTTATTTCAAATGAGGAGTAGCAAATGAAAAATAAAAAGTTAATCAAACAAATAGGAATATTATCGTTAATTATTCTTGGCTTTGCAGTATTTAACTATAGTTTTTATAGTCTTTTTACAAAAAATTATATTAATAATTATGGAGAAAATATGCAAGAAAAGTCAATCGATATAGAGGCATATTTACCTTTTAAAGAAGATTCTCTAATTGTACATGAAACTTCAGGTATAAAAATAACAGAGAATATTCCTAAGATAGATGGTGCTACAGCATTATACCCAATTTATTCCGCATTTGTTGAAGCTATGTATCCTAAAGAAAGTGTAAAATATGATAATAATGAATTTTTAGCTGATAGTAAAATTCAAAAAACTGGAACTACAAATGCTTACCAAAAAGTAATTGATGGAGATACTGATATTATATTTTGTGCAGAACCTTCTAAAAAACAATTAGAATATGCTAAAAGCAAAAATGTACAATTAGAATTGATACCAATTGGAAAAGAAGCATTTATATTTATTGTAAATAATAATAATTTAATTGATAATTTAAGTGTTGACCAAATTAAGGATATCTATACAGGTAAGATATCAAATTGGAAACAAGTTGGTGGAGAAAACACTCCCATTATAGCATTACAAAGAGTAGAAGGAAGTGGAAGTCAAACTGCTATGTTATCTTTTATGAATGGAACACAAATGAAAGCACCTAAACAAACATTTATGGGAAGAAAAATAGGTTATTCCTTTAGATATTATGTTGAAAGTATTGTAAATGATGGAAATCTAAAGATGCTTTCTTTAAATGGAGCTGAACCTAGTATAGAAAATATTAGAAATAATGTTTATCCTATTGTAGATAACTTCTATATGGTTTATAGAAAAGATAACACAAATGAGAATATTGATATAATAAAAGATTTTGTTTTATCTGAAAAAGGTCAAAAAATTATTGAAGATACAGGATATGTAAGTGTAATAGATTATTAATTCGTATAGTTGGATAGTGTCAATTTAAAAAAGACAAAAAATAGTTCTTTGAAAATATAATTAATAAAATTTGGATACAACAAAAATAAGTTAAGTGGGTGATTTTTTAAAAATTTACTTAACAATAAATAAAAGGACAATTGTTATTTCTACAAACATAAACATCAAATTTTTCGCGAGTTATTCTTTTACTTAGAATATGGTTACAATGATGGCACTTTAAAACAATATCTTTATCTTTGTTAGGATTAGTAGAAAATATATAAGAGCAAACTTCGCATTCAAATTGATTTTGTTTACCAGTGTTGTCATTAAGTTGTTTATGATCTTTATGTTCAATTTTAACAAATGGTTCTATAATGGCAGGTTCATCAACATTAAATAAACGATATTTAATATCATCTGGCTTATTCTCAAGATGTTTTACCTCATCAATTTTGATGAATTTAGACAAAAAAATGATAATTTTCCAAATAATTTTGTTAATTCTATTTAAATTTTTAATAATTAGTGATATAATTTTAGTTATGACAAATACCTCGTTTTTATAATTTTTATTACTAATTTAATTATAGAGGAAAAATGAAATTTTATAAAAAAATTACTAATAAAAAGGGAGTAATTAATAAAATATTAAAATTTTACCTAAATATAAAGGAAAAACAAGTGGTAGTGTATAAAACTAATCACACTACTTTGTACAGAAAGAGGTAGTAGTATGGAAAATAAATATAAGTATTTTTATTGTGGTGGTGCTAAAGAGGGCTTTAATGAAAGGGATATTGATATATATAAGAGAATAGATAGTAATAAGAATGGTTATGTTGGTTTTTATATGTTCGATGATGAATATAGGGAATATGCGTTTATGGATGCTTATTATAAGAATACGAAAGAGGGAAGTAATGATAATGGTGTAGGTATTATTGTTATGGATAGTAATCTTAAATATTATGAGGTTTCTCCTATTATGGTAAAGAGAATTACTAGGGATTTAATTGATAAGTTAAGGGCTCTTGGTTATGATTTAATTGTAGGAATGTATCTTGGTAAAAGGGAGTATATTCTTATTAATACTGATAAAGTTAAGGGATTTGGGTTTATTGGAGAATATAATGGTAAGAAGAGAAGTAGATAAAAAATCAATAATAAATACTCTCCAAACTACATTTTATATAGTAATATTATATTAGGAAAAGTTAGTTAGTAGTTAAGACTACCTTCTTTGCCTTGATTAGGGCTAGGAAGGGTTGTTTGGGTCTTGATTGGGTAAAAGGTATGAGCTTGAATGGGGACTTGTATCTTTTTTTGCTTAAAAAAATGCTTGATTTTCACCAGCAAATGTTATATAATAAAATTAAGAGGTGAAAATATGATAATTACTAATAGCATAGCAAAGAGTAATTTAGATAATTATGTTGATAAAAATGGTAAAATAAGCCGTGATATAAAAAATAAAAAATTATTTAAAATTGTAACTGGTTTATATGAAACTGACGAAAATACACCTGCTTATTTACTTGCAGGAAGTATCTATGGTCCGTCTTATATTTCTTTTGAATATGCTTTATCTTATTATGGCTTAATTCCGGAAAGAGTAACTACGGTAACTTGTGCTACTTTTAATAAAAAGAAGAAGAAAATGTTTACAACGTCATTTGGTACTTTTACTTATAGGGATGTGCCAAAACTGGCTTATCCGGAAGAGATTATCTTAAAAGAAGAGGATAATTATTCTTATCAAATTGCATCTATTGAAAAGGCTTTATGTGATAAGTTATATACTATTAGGGTTCTTAGTAATTATAAGGAACTTGAAAATATATTATTTAATGATTTACGTATAGATGAGGAAGAATTTGCAAAATTAAATATAGAAAAAGTAGAAAAACTTAGTAATTTATATTGTAGTAGAAATGTAAAATTACTTTACAAGTATATGAGGAGGAATAAAGGTGAATAATGTTATAGAACAGATGCTTTTAAAGTATGATATTAAAAATACTAATGATGAGATCAATGCTTTAAAGGAAGTTATACAAGAGATTGTTTTATCAGGATTATCAAGAGGAGGTTTTTTTAAAGAGGCTGCTTTTTATGGGGGAACAGCTCTTAGAATTTTTTATAAGTTAGATAGGTTTTCTGAGGATTTGGATTTTGCACTTATTACTCCTAATAAAGATTTTAATTTATCTAAGTATTTTATTTTTATTGAGAAGGAGTTAAAGGCTTATGGACTTAATTTGGAAGTTGGTTCTAAGAAGAAGAGTGTAAGCTCTAATATTACTTCGGCTTTTGTAAAGGGGAATACAATTGAACATATTTTAAAGTTTTTTCCTAATGAGGTAGATCATAAGTATAATAGGATGTTAAAGGATATTAAAATTAAATTTGAAGTTGATGTGTTACCTCCGGCTGGTGCTACTTATGAGGAGGAATATAAGTTACTTCCTAGTCCGCATAGAATAAGGCTTTATGATAAGGGTTCTTTATTTGCAGGGAAGATACACGCTATTCTTTGTCGCAATTGGAAATCAAGAACTAAGGGTAGAGATTTATATGATTATGTATTTTTTATGGGTAGTGATACAGGTGTTAATATGGAACTTATTAGGAACAAGTTAGTGGCATCTAATGTTATTAGCGAGAGCGATAAGTTTGATATAGAGGTATTAAGAGAGTTACTTATTAGTAAGTTTAGGGAGATTGATTATAATAAAAGTAGAGAGGATGTTATTCCTTTTATAAGGAATGTTTCAGAGCTTGATATATGGAGTGAGGAATTTTTTGTGAGTATTACTAAGAAGTTAAGGCCGAGTGTTTAGTTATTTACATTATGAGGAAATGCGGAGAAAGTTTGGGAAAGGTGTGGATTACCTCTCTTATTTACCCTAAAATATGAATAAATTATCGAATTAGTTTACACTGGTGTGTCAATAAAAAAAGAATTGTCTATTAATTAGTTACGGTACTTATGAAAGATACGTAGTGGCTAATGGTGTTTCTATGCCTATAACCATTAAACTCGAGTTTTGTTATCTATAAAAAATTTTTCGAAAAGGCTTTTCAAATGTGAGATAATATGTTATACTAAGATAGTAATGAAATAAGAAAGGATTTTTGGTGATTTTATATGTTAAAATTGGGTAAAATAAATCGAGAAAAAATGTGTAAAATAATTCAAAAATCTACAATTTATAGCACAGAACAAGCGTTTGATAAAAATATAAATTTTAAAATTTCTCTTGGGGGGGGGGATGCATTTTTTAAATGCACTAATATATAACATAAATAGTAATTGTATTAGAAGATATAACAATATGAGTACGGGAGTACTCTAGTTTGTTATATCTTTTTTACATAAGAAGAAAAAAGGGAAGTAAGGAGATGGAAGTGTGGATAAAAGGTTT
>UMGV01033428.1_pt1 | contig 51665 bp, 40 predicted proteins | sample 1965361 | NCBI WGS metagenome assembly UMGV01 (sample SAMEA4836081, study PRJEB28245) | human gut metagenome | biome: gut microbiome; material: fecal sample | place: Denmark | collected 2008
CCGGCGCGGGGGAGGGGCTTTTTATTATACATTTTTTTTGCGTTCGCGGCAGAATAAGTACTACTTATTTTGCCGATACTACTATTTTTTGTATATTTGCGGCAGATTTGGTACCAATATTCGTTTCAAAAACCGATAACAATATGATTGTAGGAAGACAAGCAGAGATAGCCGAGCTGGAGAAATTATACCATAGTGAGCGCCCCGAGTTTGTAGCTGTTTATGGTCGTCGTCGCGTAGGCAAGACCTTCTTAATAAAACAAGCCCTGAAAGGCCGTATCACCTTTCAGCATACCGGCGTGTCGCCCATTGATCAAGGTGGTGATAGAGGTAGGATGCGTATGCAGCTTGAAAGCTTTTATTATTCGTTGCTCAACTATGGTTTAGAGGGCTATTCTGCCCCAAAGACATGGATGGAGGCTTTCTTTCTGCTTGAACAACTTTTGCAAAATCTTGACAATGGCGAGCGTCAGGTGGTTTTTATCGACGAACTGCCATGGATGGACACTCCCCGTTCGGGCTTTCTTCCAGCCTTTGAAAGTTTTTGGAATGGTTGGTGTAGTGGCCGCGACAATGTCATGCTCATAGTGTGTGGCAGTGCCACCTCATGGATACTGAGCCATCTGTCAAGAAACAAAGGCGGCCTGTACGGAAGGCTGACATCAGAAATAAAACTTTCGCCCTTCACCCTGAACGAGTGTGCCCAATATTTCAGTCGAGCCGAGATACAGATGAGCCAGTATGATATCTTGCAGAGCTATATGGTCTTTGGTGGTATACCTTATTATATAAGTTACTTTCAAAAGGGGCTGAGTTTTGAGCAGAACGTCGACAATATACTCTTTGGAAACAAACCCCGACTCAGAGACGAGTTCAACCGCCTGTTTGCTGCCATCTTTAATAATCCTGACGACTGCAAGGCCATTGTTCGCCTGCTGGCAACGCGTCATGCTGGTTTTACACGCGAAGAGATAAGCAAGGCCACAGGCATACCGTTGGGTGGTGGGTTGAGTTCTACCTTGGCAGCCTTGGCCGAGAGCGATTTTATAACAAGTTATTCGCCATACGGCATGCCTAAGAGCATGATGTGCTACAAACTGGTAGACGACTTTTGCCTTTTTTGGTTGAAATATGTCGAGCCCAATAGTAAGGATACAGGGTTCTTAACCTACCACATGGCATCAGATATACTGAAGGCTTGGCATGGCGTGGCTTTTGAAGAGGTGTGTTGGCAACATATGCAACAAATAAAGCAGGCGCTGGGTATTGGTGGTGTGAGAACATCGGTGTCGGCATGGAGCGTGAAAGGCGACGACCGACAGGAAGGTGCCCAGATAGATATGCTTATTGTGCGTGACGACAATGTGGTGAACCTGTGTGAGATGAAGTTTGCGAGCACGCCTTACTCGATAAGCAAAGAAGAAGAGCAACGACTGAGACATCGCATTGATGCCCTTAAAGCCACCCTTTCTACTAAACAAACCGTTCATCTCACCATGATCACTACCTTTGGTGTGGCCTATGGCAAGCACAGCGGAATAGTGCAAAAAGAGGTGACGATGTCCCACTTGTTTGGGCAATGAATGTGAGCTAAAGAGAGGTCGAGGGCCACTTTTTTGCTTTGTGAACCATTATGAACTTGTTTTGCTCTTCCTCTTTTCGTAATTTTGCAAAAGTGTTAATAACATTTGTACAATCTAAAATTTATTATTATGAAACAAGTTGTGAAAAAAGCGTCTTTTATAGCCTCTGTCTGCATGGCCGTGCTCTGCTGCATGTCGTGCGGAGGAAGCGATGACCCCGTATCGCCTGTAACCCCACCCGTTACCCCCGATAAACCTACCACCCAGCTGCCCATCAGCATCAGCACCAGCATTACACGTGCTACCGAAACAGCCTTTGAGAGTGGCGACAAGGTGGGCCTGTTCGTCGTGAACCGCAATACCGATGGCTCGCAAGCAGCCCTCCTCACCACAGGCAACTATGTAGACAACATGCTCTACACCTACACCAATACCTGGACACCCGCCACCGAGATATACTGGAAAGACAATAAGACACACGCCGACTTCTACCTCTACTACCCCTACCGCAAGCAGGTAGAGAGCGTAACGGTTATGCCCTTCAGCACCAAGGCCAACCAGAGCGCCGAGGCCGACTATAAGGCTGGCGACCTGCTCGTAGGCTCTACGCTCAATGCCGCTCCCTCAACCGAGGCCGTGCGCATTGAGGCTAAGCACATTATGAGTCAGGTAGACATTCGTCTCAAGCCAGGCGCTGGCTTTACTGAAAGCTCGCTGGCTGCCGCTAACGTGAAGGTGAGCCTGAACAACATCAAGACATCAGCCACCGTCGACCTGGCCACCGCCACAGCCACGGCCACAGGACAGCCCTCTGCCATCACACCCTACAACGATGGCTCGGCCTATCACGCCATCATCGTGCCGCAGCAGGTGGCACAGTGCAACCTCATCACCGTGAACGTGAATGGTCGCGACTTCAATCTGCCCAAGGCCTTCACCTTCCAGAGCGGCAAACGCCACACCTTTACCGTAACGCTCGATAAGACCAGCAGCGGCGTGAACGTTACCATCGGTGCATGGGAAAACGATGGCAACGACAACGGAGGATCGGCTATTTAAGTGAAAAGGGAAAAGTGAAAAGTGAAAAATCCTATTGCTTATTTCCTCGAAAAGTGAAAAGGGAAGAGTGAAGTGGGAAGAATTGAAAAAGGTATTGTCCGTTAACTTCCATCCGCCTCAGGCGGATTAACTTCCATTACCTTCCGATAACTCCCTACATATTATATACACAAACCTAACGGCTGTTTTATGAACAAGACACACAAAAACACAATTATATATATGGCTGCTATGGTTGTTGCCATGCTGCTTGGCGCCTGCTCTGACGATATGTTCGATGCAGGTAGCCAGCTGCACGGCGATGACCGTATACAGCTCTCTGGCGACATCGACCAGCTGGCCGTGACACGTGTCAACGACAACGGCTTCTGCGATGGCGATGTGATGGGCGTGTATATTGTCGACTATGACGGTGGCACCCCTGGCATGCTGAAGGCCAGCGGCAACCGTGGCGACAACGTGCGCCACACGTTCGACGAGCCTAACTATAAGTGGAACTCGGCCTACGACCTATACTGGAAAGACAAGCACACCCATATCGACGTGTACGGATATTATCCCTTTGCCGACCCCAAGAGCGTGGACGACTACCAGTTTGAGGTGAAGCGCGACCAGAGCAAGCCTTCTGAGAACGGCGAGATGGGCGGCTACGAAGCCAGCGACTTTCTGTGGGGAAAGGTGGCCGACGTGGCTCCTACCACCAGTGTGATACGTTTGCCCATGAAACACCGTATGGCCAACGCCCGCGTGACGCTGGTTGAGGGTAGCGGCTTTGCAGCAGGCGAATGGGCTGGAACGGAGAAAACCGTGCTGGCCCCCAACCTGATACGCAAGGCCAGCATCAATCTGGCCGACGGCACCGTGACCGCCAACGGCAGCGTGGAGGCCACGGCCACCATGCCATCGCGCTCGGGCAACGAGTGGCGTGCCATCGTGGTGCCGCAGACCGTAAAGGCTGGCGTAACGCTGTTCAGCATCACCATAGGCGGCGTGCCCTATAAGTTTGCCAAGAACGAGGCGTTTACCTATATGCCCGGCAAGATGAGCAATTTCTCTATTCGCGTAGACAAGAAAGCTGGTAGCGGACAATATCAGCTCACGCTCATCAGCGAGAGCATCACACCGTGGGAGAACGACCTCGTGAGTCACGATGCCACGGCAAAAGAGTATGTGGTGGTAAACTGCCCGACGGCTGGAGGACTAAAGGATGCCATTGCAGCGGCTAAGCTCGACTATACCAAAGTAACCAATCTGAAGATCACGGGCGAGATTAACGACATCGACTTCAATTTTATGAAATACAGCATGAAGGCGCTGGAGGCATTGAACCTGAAAGAGGTAACCTTAGCGAAGTCGGGAACAATTAATCCTGGAGAAAAAGACGAAATCCCCATGGGGGCCATGCAAGGCACAAAACTTAACTATCTTGTCTTGCCAGACAGGTTGAAGGGCATCCGTTCAGGTGCGTTTGACGATTGTAAATACCTGGTAGGCTCATTGGTTATACCCGAAGGAGTGGAGTTTATAGGAATTAGAGCCTTTGGAAGTTGTTCCAGCCTGGATGGAACTCTGACACTGCCATCGACATTGAAAGAAATAGGAGGTTATGCCTTTAACTATTGTTCTTCTCTCACTGGAAATCTTACTTTGCCAGAAGGGTTAGAGAAGATAGGCAGTAATGCATTCGAAGACTGCAAAGGGTTTTATGGAGAACTGCATTTGCCTAATTCATTGAAAGAAATAGGAAGCTCGGCTTTTCTCGACTGTCAAGGCATAACGGGGTCTTTAACAATTCCACAAGGAATAACAATAATAAATAATTCCACCTTCCAATACTGTGGCTTCAACGGCAATTTGAATCTCCCAGACGGAATTACTGACATCGATGCTGGAGCATTTTATAGATGTCCTTTCAGAGGAGAACTCGTATTGCCTAAAAACTTGAAATCAATCGGTTCATCAGCCTTTCGTGAATGTGGCTTTTCAGGGACCTTGCATCTGCCTTCTACCTTGTTGACAATAGGTGATGCAGCTTTTTTGAAAAACAGCCAGCTAACAGGCACGTTGGAAATTCCTGAGAAAATAACGAGCATAAAATCATCGGCTTTTAGCGATTGCTCTCAGATAGAAGGTTTGGTGCTCCCTGCCAATATGGAAACCATCCAACCTGATGCTTTTAAAAATTGTTTCAACATAGGTTCCATTGTTTGTAAGGGTGCCTACCCCGCCTATGTAAAGAGCGGAGCTTTTGACGGTGTGCCGAAAGACAACTTCACTGTAGAGGTGCCCGAATCGGCCGTGGCGCAATATCAGACGGCTGTAGGGTGGAACGAGTTTAAACGTATAGCCGCCCACCACGAGCTGGTGTGCCGCCCCTCTATAGCTTGCGCCTTGGCCACGGAGCATAAGCAGAGCCTTATTGTGGATGCCGAGGGCGAATGGGAGGTGGCCAGCAAGCCCGACTGGTGCGAGGTGTCGCCCGCGAGCGGCAACAAGAAGACAAAGGTTACGCTCACCATCAATGCCATGGCCAAGAACGGAACCAGCCGTGAGGGCAAGGTGGTGTTCCGCTTGAAAGAAGAAGAGTATACCCACGAGTGCCGCGTAAGCCAATATGGCTACGCGTATGGCGAAGACCAGTGGCTCACCCTGCAGAAGGCCACGAAGGGCAAGAAAGGTGGCATCAACATTGTGCTGTTGGGCGATGGCTACGACGCAAAGAGCATAGCCGATGGCAGCTATCTCACGACCATGAAACAGGAGATGGAGTATTTCTTCGGTCTGGAGCCTTACAAAACCTACCGTGGCTATTTTAATGTTTACACGGCCTTCCCCCTCTCTACCGAAAGCGGCGTGGGCACGCTGAACACCATACGCTACAACCGCTTCAACACCACCTTTACGGGTGGCGTGAGCCTGAAGGCCGACTATGACGAGATATTTGCCTATGCCCTTAACGCACCCACGGTGACCAAGGAAAACCTGAACCAAACGCTCATCATCATGGTGCCCAACACCACCGAGTATGGCGGCATGACGCAGATGTGGACCAGCGGTGCGGCCATAGCCTTCTGTCCGCTCAGCACCTACAGCTATCCGCTCGACACGCGTGGCGTGGTGCAGCACGAGGCGGGCGGCCACGGCTTCGGCAAGTTGGGCGACGAGTATATCTACCACAACGCCTTTATAGACAACTGCAATTGTAGGGATGGCTGCGACCACGGGAATGCCTTCTACATGTACAAGGCCCTCGGCTGGTACGAAAACCTCTCTTTCACGGGCAAGATGCAGAGCGTGCCCTGGAGCCACCTCATCTTCGACCCGCGCTATAGCGACCTTGTCGACATATACGAGGGTGGCTATATGCACAGCCGTGGCGTGTTCCGCTCAGAGCAAAACTCGTGCATGAACAACAACATTCCTTATTACAGCACCATCAGCCGCGAGAGCATCGTGAAACGCATCAAGCGCTATGCTGGCGAGACCTACTCGTTTGACGACTTTGTGAAGAACGACAAGCGCGAGGCTGGCAACGTGACACGCAGCACAGGCACAAGCGGCAGTGTGGGCAACGTAAACAGTGGTATGCACCAACACGCGCCCGTGATACACAGAGGTAATCCGCTGAAAATGCCTAAGGTGAGAAAACATCGCCGCTAAGGTGTGATGAGTAATAAATAAAAATATGTAATTTTGCATTTACTTATATGAAGAAACATATCATAAGCGGCATAGGCTTTGCACTGGCCCTACTGGCCCTTGTGGCCTGTGCCGACGACAACGAGCCGCAATATAAGGATGCCCGGCACACGCCCATGACATTTGAGGTGACGCACCCCAGCCAGACGCGTGCCACAGCCACTAACTTTGAGGGCGGCGACCGCATAGGCCTGTATGTGGCACAAGCCGATGCGCCGCTGGAGATAGGCGGCAACCTGGTAAACAACGAGGCCCTGACCTACAACGGCAGCAGTTGGACGGCCGCACACACCCTTTATTGGGACGAAGGCACCTACAACGCCTATGCCTACTATCCCTACATACAGGGTGTGAGCAGCATCGACGACCAGCCCTTCAGTGTGGCCACTGACCAGAGCACAGCCAAGACGGCTACGGCCCTGGGTGGCTACGAGGCCAGCGACCTGCTCTTTGCCACCAGCAAGGGCATAAAGGCGTCGGCATCGCCAATAAGCCTGACGTTCAAGCACATCATGAGCAAGATAAAGATAAGGCTTGTGAAGGGCGAAGACTTTGAGGGCGAAATGCCCACCACGGCTCAGGTGTATATACACAACACGGTGCCTACGGCTACCATCGACCTTCAGGCTGGCATGGCTACACGCTATGTTAAGGGCACCCAACAAACCATCACCGCGCATCAGGACGACGACTATGTGTTCTCGGCTATCCTCGTGCCGCAGCGTGTAGAAAACCGCCAGCCACTTGTTGAGGTGGTAATGAAGGGCGTGAGCTACATGTATGAGAGCAAGTTTGTGTTCAAACCGGGCGTGGAGCATCTCGTCAACCTCATCATCACCAACAATCCTGATAACGTGAAGATAGAGATTGGCGGCGAGGTGGAGAACTGGCAATAATTGAATGAAGAAAAGAATATACATATTGTCAGCCTTTGTGCTGATTCTCTCTCTATGGGCAGTGGCTTTATGGCTGCTGCCCTTTAGAGGTTATAAGGACGTAGCTCAAGAAACGCGCTACGGCGTGAGCGAGGGCATGCAGCTGGTAGAGCAGGTTATGGCCCGTGGCGAACGACAGTGGGTGGTAGAAGATGCCGATGGCGACATCTTGTTTCGTATACCGCTGCGTGGCTGCCTCATCGACACACGCTTTCGTAACGGCAGGCTGGCCTTTCGCGAGGTGGCCACAGGTCGCGAAGGCTACATCGACCGTCAGGGCATGGTGGCCTTTGAGGGTGGGGCCGAAGGCGGAAAACGGCCCGCCGTGGTGGTGCCTGAAGACCGCGCTACAAGCATGACGGTGCCCCCGGCACCTGAGGCTAATGTGGCGCCTATGGCTGGGGGCAAAGCTGATACGAAAGCGCAGGCGCCCGCCGCCTCTTCATCTGCCGCCGACATACGCCACATGGCACAGAACAGTCCGTTTTATGCTGAGGCATCTAAGATACTAAAAGGTAAGCTCAGCGAGACCGATGCTGCCAGCCGCCGCCAGATATTGACTTATTGCGAGCATCTGCGCACGGCCTATACCACCAAGGATATTGACTTTCTGCGTCAGGTGTTCAGCGACAACGCCCTCATCATTGTGGGCAATGTGGTGAAGACGACCAAGGGGGCTGGCCACGTGCAGGCCGACAGTCGGGTGACCTACGCTCTGCACACCAAACGCACCTATCTGGCACGCCTGACCAAGGTGTTTGCTGCCAACAAAAAGGTAGACGTGCGCTTCACCAACTTCCGCATCCTTCGTCATCCCACCCGCGATGGCATATACGGCGTGTCTATGCGCCAGCGCTATCGTAGCGACCGCTATGCCGACGATGGCTGGCTGTTCTTGTTGTGGGACTTTCGTAACCCCTCGATGCCGCTCATTCATGTGCGCACGTGGCAACCGTCGGCCACGGTGGAGGGTGGCGACGGTGTGATAGATATCTCCGACTTCAACCTTGAATAAAAACAATGAGTGACATGACAACCTATTGGAGAAAACAAATAGCAGCGCATAGGCTCATCATCTTCTTTCTGCTGTGCCTCTGCACTCGGCCCTGTATGGCCTTGTGGGCTACTGGGTCGGCCGACAGTACCTTTACGGTGGAGCGTTTCAGACAGCTCGACACCGACGTGGGCGCCTTTATTGATGCTGTGCGCGACCTGAATGGCGAGGCCTGCGCCTTGGTCAAGGTGGTGGCGCCACCCGACTTCGCTTTCTCCTCGCCTTTGGGCATCGTGAAACGGTGTGACGAGGTGGGCGAGATATGGCTCTATCTGCCCAAAGGCACCAAGCAGCTCACCATCAAGCATCCGCTGTGGGGCGTGCTGCGCGACTGGCCGTTAGGCATGAAGCTGGAGAGCCGCATGACCTATGAGCTACGCCTGCGTCTGCCCACCGAAAGGGTGGTGGAGAAGCATGACACCATTGTGTATACGCAGACGGTTACCGACACCGTCACTATCGCACCCCCGCGTCGCGTCATCCCACTTCATGCCTATGCCCTGGTCACTGCCTCGCTGCATACCGACGGTCCTTCGTGGGGCGTTATGCTGGCGCTCATGCGCCGCACGGGTGGCTATCTGCATGCCAGCACCAATCTGCACTCCGCCCCATCGGCCATAGGCACTTGCGACAAGGACGGCAACGTGACAAGCACCGCTGATGGTGCTGTGGCAAACACTGCTAACGGCACTCTCGACTCGTCAGTAAAGCCTTACTATACGGGGCGTACTCGTACCGCTGCCTATGTGGTAACGGCTGGTTTGGTGCACCGCCTCGGCCAGCACCTCAGTATGTTTGAGGGCGTAGGCTACGGTCAGCACACCACCTCATGGCAGCTGTCGGCTTCAAACGGTGGCCGCTGGCTGCGCAACGAGGGCCTCTCGCATAAGGGCATGGCGGCAGAGCTGGGCGTGATGGCACACATAGGAAGGGTGAGCGTTAGCGTATCGGCTCTCACCATTGCTGGTAAGCAGTGGCAAGGAGGCTTGGGGGTGGGAGTCAGGCTGTTTAAAGGAAAAGTGAAAAGTGAAAAGTGAAAAATCCTATAGCTTATTTCCTTTTATCTTTTATCTCGTAACTCGTCACTAAAAATGAAAAATGTTATTTACCATATATGGTTCGTGGCTGTTGCTATGCTGTGCGTAGCGCTACTGGGAGCGTGCAGCAGCGATAAGCCCGACAACCTTGAACCACAGCTGCACACGCTGGAGGCCACAGACATTAGTCGCACGGTGGCCACAATAGCAGGACAGTGTCAGGTGGAGGAGGGGACAGTGCGCCCGCAACTGTGGTTCTGCTATGGCGAAGACGAGCGCATGGAACAGAAGACGGATATCGTTAACGCCGATGGCACGACTAATGGCAGGGTGCAGCTTCAGCTTACGTCGCTCACGCCTGGCACCACTTATTATTATATGTTGCAGGGCGGCAGCGGAAAGGCCGTGCTGAATGGCGAACGCCTCAGCTTTACCACTCTGCCTAACGAAAAGCCAGTGGTGGGCAAGGTAGAGGTGCTGGGCATAAGTCCGCTGAGCGTCATTGTGGGCTACACCATAGCCGACACGGGCGGCGACCCTGTAACGCAGAGCGGCTGTTACCTGTCGCGGCAAGACAATACGGCTGCCGATGGCGGATGGGCTAACGCCACCAGGGTGGTGCAGACCGATGCCCCCACTGCCGATGGTATGTTGCGTCTGCGTATAGGTGGTCTGCAGCCTGGTGCCACCTACACCCTACGCCCCTTTGCCGTGAACAAGAATGGCGAGGCGGTGGGCGAGGGCGTGACGCTGGTTACCTCATCGGCCACCACCATCAGCGAGGCGGGACAGCTCACCCAGCTGGTGGGCGACGACAAATATAACTACACCGCCATAGCCATAGCAGGAACACTGAACGGCGACGACCTGCGCACGCTGCGCGACATGGCAGGGCGCGACAATGAAGACCATGCCACCAATGGGCAACTGGCCGACATCGACCTCTCTGGAGCGCAGATTGTGGAGGGCGGCAAGGCGTATGCCGCGGGCCACTACACACAGAACAACGTGGTGGGAACGGCTCTGTTTGCTTCTTGCCAGAAGCTTCGCCGCATTGTGTTGCCGCTGCAAACCATAAGGATAGAGGGCGACGCTTTCAAAGACTGCAGTTCGCTCTCCACCATCATTATCCCAGCCTTGGTGGAGAAGATAACGCCATCGTCGGGCTGTACCGCCTTGGCCAACATCAGCGTGGCGGCGGGCAACAGCCATTACTGCAGCAAAGATGGTGTGCTGCTTAGTGCCGATGGCTCGGCCATACTGTGGTTTCCTATGGGCAAGGGTGGTGCGTATACGCTGCCCGCCACCGTTACCGAGGTGGGCGACTATGCCTTTCGCGACTGTAGCATAGAGAAGTTTGTCTTTGCTGCAGGTCTGAAATCTATTGGCAAGTACACATTCTATAACAGTAAGGTAAAAGAGGTGTCGCTGCCATCTACCTTAAAGCAGGTGCCCACAGGACTGTTCCAGAAGTGTGCCAGTCTGGCCACGGTGCACCTGGGTCAGGCCACCGAGCTGCTGGGCGAGTATGTGTTCGACGGTTGCCCGCTCACCAACCTCTACATCTCGGCCCCCACACCGCCCGTATGCACCGACAAGTCGTTTGCCACATCGGGCACCTACCTCTTCAGTACCTGTCGCATCCACGTGCCCGAGGGTCGCAGAATATATTATAGGGGCAATGCTACGTGGGCGAAATTTAAGATAATAAAGGAAGACAATTAAGGGAAAAGGGAAAAGTGAAAAGTGAAAAATCCTATAGCTTTGCGGCTCTAATCCTTTTCACCTCGGCTTAGTTAGGCTTACCTCGGCTTAGTTAGGCTTATCACCCTTCACTCATCACTGATTTCTCGTCAATTAAATAGAAATATGACTACACCAGAAATAGAAGAGCTGAAACGGCTTATAGAAGAAAGGTACGGCAAGCAGCTGTGCACGACGACCGACTTTGAGGAGTTTACGCTGACCTTGAAGAAACGCGGCATCGCCGTGTCGGCATCGACCATGAAACGGCTCTACGACTATGTGGGCGACAGCCATAAGCCGCGTGTCGCCACACTCGACCAGTTGGCCGTCTACATAGGCCACAAAAGCTTTTCACACTTTGTGAAATGGCTGAAGAACAGCACGCGCTACAACTCGTCGTTCTTCAACGCCCACCAACTGATAAGCGACACCTTAAGCGAAGGCGATAAGGTAGAGATAGGATGGGCTCCTAACCGACAGCTGTTTCTTACCTATCTTGGGCACAGCACCTACCGCGTGGAGGAGTCGCGCAACAGCAAGATGCAGGTAGGCGACAAGTTTATTACTGGCTGCTTTATAATTGGTCAGCCTCTTTTCCTACCGTATCTCTTGCGCAACAACGAGCGCACCGCACCTTTCGTGGCAGGACGCAACGGAGGACTGACGGTGGCGAGAGTAAGTGAAAAGTGAAAAGGGAAAAGTGAAAAATGACAAACGACAATACTTCTGGCTACACCACTAATTTAGACAACGAGATGGCTACCGCATCGGCAAGCATGGGCAGCACGTTCAGCAACATACAAGAGTGCTATGTGTCAAAGTCGGGCCCCGCGCGCATGCTCACCGCCATAAGGTATGGCAAGCGCTATATGCTTAAATGCCTTAAGGCCGACTATATATACACGCCCATCTATCGCCAGGCTCTACAAAAGGAGTTTGAGATAGGACTTCAGCTGGAGCACCCTTACATCTGTCGTACGCTCGGCATGGAACAGGTAGAGGGGTTGGGCAGCACCATTGTGATGGAATATGTTGACGGCGACACGCTGGAAGACCTTATCTCACACAACCAGCTCTCTGCCGAGTTGGCCATGAAGGTGGTGCGCCAACTGTTAGATGCCCTCGAATATATGCACGGCAAGCAGATTATACACCGCGACTTGAAGCCTGCCAACATCATGGTAACGCATCGTGGCAAGGATGTGCGGCTTATCGACTTTAGCTTGTCAGACAGCGATGCCTTCTGCGTGCTCAAGTCGCCGGCAGGCACTATGGGATACATAGCCCCCGAACAGTTGGAGCAAGGTGCCAAGGCCGATGCACGGGCCGACATATATTCGCTTGGCAAGGTAGTGCACGACATGGCCAACGCCACCCACAGTCGTATGCTATCTCGTCTGGCTGCCGCGTGCGCCTGCTCCGACATAAACGCTCGCCCTTCTACCATTGCCCAGGTGCACGCCCTTATGTCGGCAGAACGCATGCCGGTGCGTTTGCTCTCGTGGCTTCTGTCGGCAGCCGCCGTGGTGCTACTGGTGTTTATCGGCACCACTCTGTATCGACACCGCACCATACACAACAATGCTCAAGCAAGTGCCACCGAGCAAATTTCGGCCAGTGCCGACACCACCCTTACCAATGGCGGCAACCAAGTGCTGGACCGCAGTTGCTGGCCATAAGTATGTAACCACTTGTTGCAACACTTTAGTATAAATAAAGACGATGCAAATAAAAAAACTCCTTACCCTCTTTCTGGCCGCGCTGGTGCTCATGGCTGGCGTGTCGTGTTCAGATGACGACAGCCCCGATGTACCCGACATGCCTGTCACTTCTGTAGACCATACGCTGTTCATGTTCTTTCCGTGGAGCAACACACTGCTCTCCGACTTCAGACGCACTGTGCAAGACATGGCTACCGTAGTGTCTCGCCGCACCATGCATGACGAGCGCGTTATTGTGTATATGGCCACATCTCAACGCGAAGCCGTGCTCTTTGAACTGAAACAGCGAGACGGACAATGCTACACCGACACACTACGCCACTATGCCGACAGCCCGTTTACGTCGCGTTCATGGCTCAGCGCTCTCTTCTCTACCATAACCACACTGGCTCCTGCCACGCACTACGGCATGGTTATAGGGTGCCACGGACTGGCTTGGGTGCCCGTGCGCGGACAGCAAAACGTGCAAGGGCGGCAATATGCACCAAGCTCTGTGCACAATGACATTCAAGGGGCAATGCACAATGATATTCAAGGGCTGATGCATTACGACATTCAAGGGCCTGTGACCACGCGCTATATAGGCGGACTACATCCTGAAACGCAGATAGAAACCTCACAGTTGGCTGGCGCTATGGCCGATGCCGGGCTGCACACCGAGTATCTTCTTTTTGATGCCTGCTACATGTCGTCGGTAGAAGTGGCTTACGAATTTAAAGACGTAACTCATTATCTTATAGCCAGTCCGACAGAAGTGATAAGCTACGGATTCCCTTACCTCACCATGGGTAATTATCTGCTTGGCACCCCCAACTATAAAGGTATTGTGGACAGCTTTATCAACTTTTACTCTTCCTACAGCATGCCTTATGGTACAGTGGCCGTAACCGACTGCACCCAACTGGATGCCCTTGCCTACCTGGCACAACAGATAAACATCGCTTCTGAAGGACAGCCAGAGCCTGATGGTGTGCAAACCATGGACGGCTACCGTCCGCCACTCTTCTACGACCTTGGACACTATATGTCGCTAAAGTCGGCCGCCTCTACAGTGCTGTCTTCTGCCTTTGCCGCCCAATTAGACAAGACCGTGCTATACAAAGGGCACACGCCTAAGTATATCTCGGCACTGCGCTATAGCCCCGTACCCATACTTCACTACTCTGGTCTTACTACTTCACAGTCAAGTCGCAATTATCTGGCCGACAAAATAAACGACACTGCATGGTATAAAAAGGTAATAAGGTAAAACATTATGTTTTATTAACCACTCGGAGTCATAATTTTTTGCGTTAAAGTTCTTTTATATTCTTTAAAATGAGTATCTTTGCCGCATTAACTTTTTAGATGTATTTTTTTAGATGAACGTAATTACAAAGACAGTATCATTGCCTGATGGAAGAACCATCAGCATTGAGACCGGGAAAGTGGCAAAGCAGGCTGACGGAAGTGTTGTACTGCGTATGGGCAACACCGTACTCCTCGCCACTGTTTGTGCCGCAAAAGATGCAGTTCCCGGAACCGATTTTATGCCTTTGCAGGTCGACTACAAAGAGCAGTATTCAGCAGCAGGACGCTTCCCCGGCGGCTTCACAAAGCGTGAAGGCAAGGCTGGCGACAACGAGATCCTTACATCACGTCTCGTTGACCGTGTGCTCCGTCCGCTGTTCCCCTCAAACTACCATGCCGAGGTATATGTAAACATCATGCTCCTCAGCGCCGACGGCGTTGACCAGCCCGATGCCCTCGCCGGATTTGCAGCTTCAGCCGCCATGGCTTGTTCAGATATCCCCTTCGAATGTCCTATCTCAGAGGTTCGCGTAGCTCGTATCAATGGCGAGTATGTGATCAACCCCACCTTCGAGCAGATGAAAGAGGCCGACATGGACATCATGGTAGGCGCATCAGCCGAGAACATCATGATGGTGGAAGGCGAGATGAAAGAGGTGAGCGAGCAAGACATGATTGGCGCCCTGAAGGCTGCCATGGCTGCTATCAAGCCCATGTGCGAGCTGCAGACCGAGCTCTCTAAGGAGCTGGGCACCGACGTGAAGCGCGAATACTGCCACGAGGTGAACGACGAAGACCTGCGTGCGCAGATGAACACCGAGCTCTATCCCAAGGCTTATGACGTTACCAAGCAGGCGCTGGAGAAGCACGCCCGCCAGGAAGCTTTCGACAAGATTTTGGCCGACTTCCAGGAGGCTTACGACGCTGCTCATACCGACCTGAGCGAAGAGGAGATGGAAGAGAAGCACGCCGAGATGGAGCGCTACTATCACGACGTGATGCGCGACGCTATGCGCCGTTGCATCCTTGACGAAGGCATCCGCCTCGACGGCCGTAAGACCGACGAGATTCGCCCCATCTGGTGCGAGGTGTCTCCGCTGCCCATGCCTCACGGAAGCGCTATATTCACCCGTGGTGAAACACAGAGCCTCTCTACCTGTACGCTGGGCACCAAGATGGACGAGAAACTGGTTGACGACGTGCTCGAGCGTGGCTACCAGCGTTTCCTCCTCCACTACAACTTCCCCCCGTTCTGCACTGGCGAGGCTAAGGCACAGCGCGGCGTAGGCCGTCGCGAGATTGGCCACGGACACCTGGCATGGCGCGGACTGAAGGGACAAATTCCTGAAGACTTCCCCTACACCGTACGTCTGGTAAGCCAGATCCTCGAGTCGAACGGCTCATCATCAATGGCTACCGTATGTGCTGGCACCCTGGCACTGATGGACGCTGGCGTTCCTATGAAGAAACCCGTGAGCGGCATTGCTATGGGCTTGATTAAGAACCCCGGTGAAGAGAAATATGCTGTGCTGAGCGACATCCTTGGCGACGAGGACCACCTTGGCGATATGGACTTCAAGACCACTGGTACCCGCGACGGCTTGACAGCCACACAGATGGATATCAAGTGCGACGGCTTGAGCTTCGAGATCCTTGAAAAGGCGTTGATGCAGGCAAAGGCTGGTCGTGAGCACATCCTCAAATGCATTACCGACACCATTGCTGAGCCTCGTGCTGAGCTCAAACCCCAGGTTCCCCGCATCGTACAGATCGAGATACCGAAAGAGTTTATCGGTGCCGTTATTGGCCCGGGCGGAAAAATCATCCAGCAGATGCAGGAAGATACTGGCGCTACCATCACCATCGACGAGACCGACGGTGTGGGCAAGGTGCAGGTATCGGCTCCCAACAAAGACGCCATCGACGCTGCCCTTGGCAAGATCAAGTCCATCGTGGCTATCCCCGAGGTGGGCGAGGTGTACGAGGGTACCGTTCGCTCAATCATGCCTTACGGCTGCTTCGTAGAGATTATGCCTGGCAAGGACGGCCTGCTGCACATCTCTGAGATTGACTGGAAACGTCTGGAGACTGTTGAAGAGGCTGGCATCAAAGAGGGCGACAAGCTGAAGGTTAAGCTCATGGAGATTGACCCGAAGACTGGCAAGTATAAGCTTTCGCACCGCGTGCTGCTCGAAAAGCCTGAGGGCTATGTAGAGCGCGAGCGTCGTCCGCGTCCTGAGCGTGGCGAGCGTGGTGACCGTCGTCCCCGTGGCGATCGTCGTCCTCGTGGCGAACAGCGTCATAACGAAGAATAAGCTATCGTAACGATAACGTTTTTATAACAAAAGGGCGTGCCGTGTGGCGCGCCCTTTTTCGTTGCTGGAGGGTCGTATTTTTTGGTTGCTGGAGGACGGGGCGCGGAGGCCACCGTCCTACTTTTACTTGCCTATACTCAATTATGACAACGTTGTCTTTGCAGTTTCACGTTTTCTTTGTACCTTTGTGCCATCAGTTATGCAGGAGTCGTTACACACATCCTGCCCAGGAAAACTATTCAAACGTACACAAAACCAAAAAACATCTACTCAGCAGTATGAACATCTTACGCAAATCGCTCATGCCCCTCATGGCATGTGCCCTCATGGTTGGCTCGGCTACGGCTCAACAAAAGGCCCCGGTCGACTATGTAAACCCCTACATTGGCAATATCAGCCATTTGCTGGTGCCCACGTTTGCTACCGTGCAATTGCCTAACAGCATGTTGCGCATCTATCCCGCCCGCGCCGACTATACCTCCGAGCGCGTAAACGGCCTGCCTGTCATTGTTACCAATCACCGCGAGCGTTCGGCCTTTAGCATCTCGCCGTATATGGGTGAGCAGCCACAACCTGTGGTGGCCGTAAACTGGGACAATGAGCACATTACACCTTATTCGTTCGACATCGAACTGGCCGACAACACCATGTCGGCTCGTTATGCTGTGTCGCACCAGAGCGCTATCTACGACATCAACTTCCTTGAGAAGGGCCAGCCTCGTTACATCATGATCAATTCGCAGCAGGGTGCCATCACCGTGGGCGACGGCTTTGTGAGCGGCTATCAGCAGGTAACCCAAGGCACTCAGGTGTATATCTACGCCGAGTTTGACACGAAGCCCGAAACACAAGGCATACTGAAGGAGGGCAAACTGGATGCTACTGCCACCACCGCACAGGGCCGTAACGCTTGTGCTGCCCTGCGTTTTGCCAATGGCACCAGCCATGTGGGCGTGCGCTATGGCGTGTCGTTCATCAGCGAAGAGCAGGCTAAGAAAAACCTGTATCGCGAGCAGCAGGGCTTCAACCTTACTGCCGTTAAGCAGCAGGGCCGCGATGTGTGGAACAAGGCTTTGGCAAAGATTGCTGTGACAGGCGGCACCGACGACCAGAAGACGGTGATGTACACCGCCTACTATCGCACCTTTGAGCGCCCCGTATGCTTGAGCGAGGATGGCAAATATTTTAGCGCCTACGACGGAAAAATACATGCCGATGGTGGCACACCGTTCTATACCGACGACTGGATTTGGGACACCTATCGCGCTGCACACCCCCTGCGTGCCTTGATCACTCCTGAGGTAGAAGAGCCTATCATCGAGTCGTATCTGCGCATGGCCGAGCAGATGGGCACCAAATGGATGCCTACCTTCCCTGAAATTACGGGCGACTCGCGCCGCATGAACTCGAACCACGGCGTGGCGATGGTGGCCGACGCGCTGTATAAGGGCTTGCGTGTTGACATGAAGCGCGCCTTTGAATATTGCCAGAAGGGCATTGAAGAGAAAACCTTGGCTCCCTGGTGTGGCAACAAGGCAGGATGGATTGACGAGTTCTACTGGAAGAATGGCTACATACCAGCGCTGCGTGAGGGCGAGAAGGAGACCGACCCCAACGTGTCGGGCTTTGAGAAACGTCAGCCTGTGGCTGTAAGCTTGGGCACGGCCTACGACCTGTGGTGCCTCTCGCGCATTGCCGCCTTCCGTGGCGACAAGAAGAACGCCGAGCGCTACCTGAACCTCAGTCGCAACTATCGCACACTGTTCAACAGCGAAACGTCGTTCTTCCACCCCAAAGATAAGGATGGAAAATTCCTTGAGCCCTTCGACTATCGCTTCTCGGGTGGCATTGGCGCTCGCGATACCTACGACGAGAACAACGGCTGGACCTATCGCTGGGACGTGCAGCATAACATGGCCGACCTGATTAACCTGATGGGTGGCCGCGAGAAGTTTGTTGAAAACCTCGACGCTACCTTTGCCGAGCCTATGGGTCGTGGCAAGCGCGAATTCTACGAGCAGCTGCCTGACCAGACGGGCAACATAGGACAGTTTACGATGGCCAACGAGCCCTCGCTGCACATTCCTTATCTGTATAACTATGCGGGTGCGCCGTGGAAGACCCAGAAGCGTGTGCGCCAGGTGCTGCGCACATGGTTCCGTAACGACGTGATGGGCATACCGGGCGACGAAGATGGCGGCGGCCTTACCTCGTTTGTGGTGTTCTCAAGTTTGGGCTTCTATCCTGTAACGCCGGGCTTTGCTGCTTATAATATTGGTAGTCCGCTGTTCAACACGGCCCGCATCTCATTGCCCAACGGCAAGGTGTTTGAGATTGAGGCACAGAACAACTCTGACGAGAATAAGTATATCCAGCGTGCCACCCTTAATGGTAAGGAGTGGAACAAGCCTTGGTTCTCGCACGACGATATTAAGAATGGTGGAAAGCTGGTGCTCGTGATGGGTAAGCACCCCAACAAACAGTGGGGTGTTGACAAACAGGCTGCACCGCCCTCGGCTGATGTAGAGAAGTAAATAAATAGTAGGCTAGGGTCTCTGTGCCCTGGCCTCCAACAACTAATTATATTATCACAGGTAGGATGGGACACAGAGACCCCATCCTACTTTTTTTGTCCTTACGGTATACAGTTCTTTCGTAGAAAGTCTTCAAACTCAGAGCGGTAGCCGTTAAACACGTTAATGTCGACCTTGGGCGTGATACCACGCACACGGCCATCGGGGCACAACTGCCAGTAAACCAGATGCACGTCGGGCTTATACTCGCCGTAGCGTGCTATCCATATATTATAGTTGGCTTTGAGGTCGGGTGCCATTGATAGGTATCGGTTTACAAACATTTGACTGATGTATAGCACGGGTCGCGTGCCCGTGTGGCGTTCAACCATTCGCATCCAGGTGCGCACGGCGGCAAACATTGCCTCGGGGCCGCCCATCTTTTTTATTTGCTGGTGCGAGGGTTCAAGGTCGAGCACAGGCGGCATGTCGCCTTTCCTAAAGATTGTGTGGCGCAAGAAATAGTTGGCCTGTATTGCCCCCGACGTTTTTGTAGAGAAGAAGTGGTAGGCACCTACGGGTATGCCCTGTCGGCGTGCCGCTGTATAGTCGGCGCGGAAGTAACGGTTGCGTATGGTGCGCCCCTCTGTCGACTTGATGTAGCAGAACGAGATGGGGTAGTTGACAGCGCCCGTCACCGTCTTCTTGCTGATGGTGCCGAGGTGGCTGATGCGCACTTGGTTCCAGTGTATGGGATAACGTCGGCGCCCCACCTCGTGCTGAAAGCGCGATATGTCGATGCCATAGATGCGGTCGGCGGTGTAGTTGAGGCGTTCGCCCAAGAAGCGGTCGGCCTTCCATTCGCCCACCCGTATGTGCTTGTTGGGTGCGAGGGCAAAGCCCCAGCCCGAGCGGCGGTCGTTGCGCCACTGTCCGCTGTATTGGTGCCCCATGGCATCGGTGGTGGTGCCGTGTCCTGCTGCTGCCATGTGGCGGTTGAAGTCGCCGTTGTAAACCTCGGCGGTGCTGTCGTTAGGAGCCGCCCATCGAGTTCCGCGCATCAGCGTGTCGGCGCGCCATTGTCCTACAATGCGTCGGCCTAAGCTGTCGGTGGCCGTTCCCCATCCGCAGCGCTGTCCGGCTTTCCATTGTCCAGCATAGATAATGCTGTCGCCCTTTGCCAGTTGGCCGTAGCCATCATATCGCCCTTTGTCATCAGTTTGTCCAGTGTAGGTCATGCCATTGGGGGCGGTGTGCTGTTGGGCATCTGGCTTGATGCCGTGCCCGCAAGCCGTGAGCAGTAGCGTTGCGACCGCTACTTTTACGCTTGTTAATGTTGCTGCCACTATCTTTCTTGTCGTGGTTTCAACCCCATTGTTTGTTGTCCAGCGGCTGTTTATGAAAGTATTCATTGCTCGCCTCCTTTCATCAATAGGTGTTGTATGGCATTGCGGCCCACAATGTTCTTACCATCGAGCATGCCGCCAAACAGTCCGCGAGGGGTAAAAAGAGCGGTTCCATCGGTGGTTAGCACGTTAGGAAAATGATGCCGTTGACCCGTTCGGCGGCCCATGGTGAGCACTACCGAGGCGTCGTTTTGCCCCATTCCATCGATGCCTATGGCGCTATGTCCCGCTGCTATCAGGCGGCGGTTGGTGGTGTTCCAGGGCAGCAAGTATTGTGTTTTTACGCCGTCGGGCGTGGCCTTATCAAGCGTTTGCAGCAGTAAGAGACGGTTTTTATTGCCCTTGGCTACGCGTTGGCACAGCACCTTTTGAGGCTTGTTTTTCCCCATTTCATCGTCTGTTTCGGACCTATACCATGCTGTATAGGTGGTGCGAGGCTGAAGGGTGAGGGGCGTGGCCGTTTTTAAAAGACTGTCGGCCAGGGCCAGTGTGGCAGCGTTGCGTGCCACTTGCGCCTTCATTTGTGTGGACAGCGTTGCTATTTGCTGGTAGCCCTCGTCTTGCACGCCATGCACACGTAGGTAGTAGTTGAGCTCGCTAATGGCGTTTTTCTCCCTTTTCATCGTTGTTTCCAGCGTTTTTATGAGGCACAGCAGGGCATCGTCGGCCGTGTATGGCAGCGTCTTTAGCGTGTCGGCCACCGTTACAATGCGTCCGTGGCATGAGGGTATGGCGGGCCAACGGTTCATCCAGCAACCGTCGGTGCGGTGCAGGGTAGCGGCTTGAAGCGAGTCGGTAGAGGGTTGTAGCGCGGTGCTGTCGGCCTCAATGCCCGCGAAGAAGAGGGTGGGTTGCCCCTTTGCACATAGGGCATACCACGAGCGTTGCTCAACCACTACCACGCTGGCGCGCATCTCGTTGGCGGTAGAGGGTAGGCAGCGTTGTGCCAGTATGGCCAATGCTATGATGGCGACACCCATTGCTGTGAGGCCTAAGCGGTGTCGCACGATGAAGGAAATTATCTTTTTCATTTCCAGTTGTTTTTTGTTTCTGCCAAACTTTTTAGGCAATGCGAAATTACAAAAAAATATTGATAAGCTTCATGGTTCACCCTTTTTCTTTTGTTGATAGATAACTTAACTTGATGTAGCCACAGAAAGTGTAAAACGTTCAAAACCTTAATATTTATCTCTTTCTCTTCACACATTCAAGAAAAAAGCGTAAATTTGCAGAAATAATATAAAGGTAGAAAATTATGTTGACAACAATTCAAGTATCATTAGATGTGCCGAAAGACTATCAACTCGACACTCTAACAAAACAGCTTACAGAGTATGCTAAGGGGTTGGTTGCCAAAACCCACTCAAAGACCAATGCTTCTAAAACTACAAGAAAGCAGTATGCTCATGATATCCTATGTGGGATTGTGCCCAATAAGCAATCTGATGAAAAACTGCTTGATGATTATTTAAAAGACAAATACGAGGTGTAGATTTATGAAAGTATTTCTTGATACGAACATATTTATGGAGTATGTATCTTGTCGTAAGCAATATGAAACTATTCGTGATGTGTTTGATGCAATTGAGGATGGTAAGATAACAGCTGTTATGTCGATAGGAGGTTTATATACCCTCACTTTCCTTATCACTCGTTTGCTGAAAGAATCGAATATACATAGGCCCGAACAGACCGAAAAGTTACGAATAGTTCTTAAGGGATTGTTACAATTGGCACCCATTGTTGATTGCTCACAAGAGGTGGCTTTAGAGGCTGTTGCTGACGAACGGTTTACGGATATTGAAGATAGCTTGCAATATCATTGTGCTAAGCAAAATAGTTGCGATGTATTGTTAACGATAAATATCAAGGATTTTAAAAAAGTAATTGATGGCGATTTGAGAATAATATCGCCTCAAGAATTTGTGAGTGAATTTCTATAAATCGTTTGACTCGCCTATAAATAAATTAACTACCTTTACATCATTAAACAGAATAAGAATATTAACATGAAGATACAATCATTTTTTGCTGCTGCGTTGATAGTAGTAGCCTCTTTCAGCATTACCTCGTGTACCGAAAAGAAGTTTCATGTAGAGGGAAACATTACTGAGGCAAAGGACTCTACACTGTATTTTGAAAACATGAGTTTGAATGGCGCTGTGGTGCTCGACTCGGTGAAGTTGGGCGAGGATGGTGCCTTTAGCTTTGCTGCCAAGGCTGGTGATGCCCCCGAGTTCTACCGTCTGCGCATTGCTGGTCAGATCATTAACATAGCTGCCGACTCTACCGAGACCGTAAACATTAAGGCCGCTTATCCCACCATGGCATCGGGCTATGAGGTGACAGGGTCGGCCGACTGTGCTACCATTAAGGAGCTGGCACAGTTGCAGATGGGCGTTCAGTCACAGATTAACGCCATTGCTAAAGACCCGTCGCTGGGTGTTGACGCTGTGGGCGACAGTATCGACCGCGTGGTAGAGCGCTATAAAGATAAGGTGAAATATAACTATATTTTTAAGGCTCCGATGCGCGCCTCGTCTTATTTTGCTTTGTTCCAAACCTTGGCGTTGGGCAATGCGTCGACCCTCATCTTCAACCCCCGCAACAGCGAAGAAGATATCAAGGTGTTTGCTGCCGTGGCTACCAGTTGGGACACCTATTTCCCCAAAGCCGAGCGTGGCCAGAACCTTCATAATATTGCTATTGAGGGCATGAAGAACGTGCGCATTATACGTGCTAACAACACGCCAGCCGAGATTGATGCCTCGAAGGTGTCGTTGACGGGCATCATCAACATCACGCTGCCCGATAATAAGGGCCACAACCAGTCGTTGGCACAGCTCAAGGGTAAGGTGGTGATGCTCGACTTCCACCTCTTTGCCAGCGAGCAGAGCATGCAGCGCATCATGATGTTGCGCGAGCTGTATAACAAATATCATGCTCAGGGCTTCGAAATATATCAGGTGAGCGTTGACCCTGACGAACACTTCTGGAAGACACAAACGGCTGCGCTGCCGTGGGTGAGCGTGCGCGTTGATGAAGACCACCAGAGCATTCTTGCCACATATAACGTTCAATCAATTCCTACCTTCTTCATCATCTCGAAGGACAACGTGCTGCATAAGCGCGACGTGCAGATTAAAGACTTGGAGGCAGAGATACGCTCGCTGCTGTAAGATGTTTTTTCAAACACAAATACATTAATTTATTACAACTATGGAAACATCTGTAACAACTTTATCCCTGCTTGACGTGATTGTCGATATTGTGTACATCTTATTCTTTTTGCTGATGACTGCGCTGATAGTTTATCGTGCCGTGTATATTGTGAAGGCGTGGCGCAATGAAGATAAAGGTCGTGCTAAGGGCAATTTGTTGGCTTTGGCCATTATGTTGGTATTGTATATCCCCATCTTCTTTTGGCAAATAGATATTGTGGAAAGAGTGAAAGAACTGTTTTGTTGGTAGGTCCTCTACAATATAAAACAACATAGAACAACAAAGAGACAACCATAAACAACAATTGAGATACAGCGTTTGATACGCCATGTAGATGTTGTTTATGGTTGTTTCTTTGTTGTTTTTTTGTATTTAGATGGCTGGGATGTGGCTGTTTGCCGACAAGCAGCAAGAATTGCATAAATATACAGTTTTGGGGTGCATGGAGAGTGGTTTGAGATACCCATCGATTTACGGTCTGAAAGCCTTGGTTTCATGTTGTAAAACCAAGGGTTTTAGGATGCGAAACCAAGGGTTTCAGGACGTGAAACCAAGGGTTTCTCTACTGAGAGGTATCAACTTTGAAAAGTGTAAGTAAAACGAACGAAACGCAACGCGATTGTTAGAATATTAACAGATATTACGTTAAACAATGTAAAATAACGGAAATGTATAAATATACAAAAATGCTGGCGTTTTTGCATAAATATACAAAAATGGTGACAAGTATATGCTGTTATTTATGCTCGTAATTATTTATGCTCGCAATGCTTTGCATTGCTTGCGTGTTTAAAACATTAATGTCCATTAATTATCCATTAATTATCATTAATACGCGCTTCGCGCGGTTTTTATTGATGTTTAATTAATGTTCAATTAATGGACATTAATGTTTAAAAAAACGCGCGAAGCGCGAAGATAGAAAGATAGATAATTAAATCAATAATCATATTATTTGGACCAGTTGATGGGTTGCTGGAGGGTATCTTAGAAGCTGTTCAGCCAAGCGCGTAGGTTTAGCAGCATCTCAGCATGATATTTAAACGAGGGTTTGATGCCGAAGCCATGTCCGCCGTCGGGGAAGACGAAGAGCGAGGCAGGCACATCGTGGCGATACAGTTCGGTGTAATAGTTTACGCCGTTGATGGGCAGTACCACTTGGTCGTCGTCAGACAAGACGATGAAGGCGCGCGGTGTGACACGTGTTACGTGCATGTCGGCGCTATACAGTTGCTCGTCTTTCTTCTTTGCCTTTTCGCCCAGCAGATAGTGGTGCGTTTTCAGGTTGGTATATGCGGGTATCATGGTGATGACGGGGTAGAAGAGAATTTGGAAGTCGGGCTTCGCCTCGCCCTTACCCTTTGTTGCCACGGTGGCAGCCAGATGTCCGCCTGCCGACGACCCCATGATGCCCACGTCTGATGGGTTGATATGCCATGCCTTGGCGTTACGTCGCACCAGGCGCAGCGCCTCTTCGGCATCGCTCAGTGGTACCAGCGGGTTCGTGTTGGGCAGACGATACTTCAGCACGATGGCAGCGATGCCCATATTGTTGAAGAACGGTGCCCAGTCGGTGCCCTCATAGTCCATGCACAAACGGCGGTAGGCGCCTCCGGGGCACAGCACCACGGCTCGGCCTGTAGCCTTCCCTTCAGCTGGCAAAAACACCTTCAGTTCAGGCACATCTTTGTCGTCGCCATTGCTGTTTGGCATCTTATTGTTCCATAGTTTTACGTCAAAGCTTTTTTGGGCCATGGCTGTAAGCGACAGCAATGTGAGGCCCACTGTCAACAGAATGTTTCTTGTTTTCATTTTCTTGTTGTTAGTATTTTTTTTGCAGCTTCGTTTGTCAGTAACCAGCGAAACTATTTTTTTACATTATTGCTTCATTCGTTTGCAAAGATAGTTATTTTTTTGTAATATTGCAGCACGAAAAGTATAGATAGACATGCATCCACTTACAAAATTCGAGTACTGCCCCCTTTGTGGCAGTCATCATTTTACCGTAAATGGCGAAAAGAGTCGCAAGTGTGAAAACTGTGGCTTTGAGTTTTTTATGAATCCCGCTGCCGCTACCGTAGCCTTCATTTTGAATAGCAAGGGCGAGCTGCTGGTTGAGAAGCGCAAGCGCGAGCCCGCTAAGGGCATGTATGACCTGCCTGGAGGCTTTGCCGATATGCGAGAAACCGCCGAGCAAGGTGTGCGCCGTGAGGTGCTGGAAGAAACGGGCCTCACCGTGAATCACGTGCAGTATATGTTCAGCCTGCCCAACGTATACCGCTACAGTGGCGTAGATATTCCCACCCTCGACTTGTTTTTCCGCTGCGAGGTAGAAGACGATACCTGCCTGGTGCCCGCCGATGCTGAGGGCGAGGCCGACTGTATGTGGATGAAGCTTGAAGACATACACACCGAGCAGTTCGGACTGCGTTCAGTGCGTTGGGGCCTCATCCAGTTTCTTGAGTCGTTGCAGAAATAGGGATAAATGGCGACATGGGTGACTCTATTGAATATTTAAAATGTCGCCTTTTTGTTTCTTTTTTACCTGAAATGCAACGAGGCTATGCATTAAGGTGTAAATAAAACGCTATCTTTGCAAAAAGTTTTCGCTGTGGCAATCGCTTGCCCAGCACCGCCTTGTACGAAGATGACGATAAGCCTTTGAAAGGGCAAAAACTCATATACACTACACATTTTATGGATAACCCGAAAACACTCCTGCGTCGTGGCTTGTTTGGCCCGCTGGCTGCCGTAGCACTTGCGCTGCCAGCCCACCCATTATGGGCACAAACAAACGATACCACCCTTGTGGCCACGGCCGAAACCACCATAGCCGTAAGCGATACTGCCGTAGCTGTAAGCGATACCACCATTGCCCCGCAGAAACATGGCTTGGTGGCACGCTTGATGCGCTATTTTGCTGAGAGCGATAAGCCTAAGGCCAATAAGAAAATTGACTTTGGCATTATTGGCGGACCCCATTATGATACCGACACGGGACTGGGCTTGGGCCTTGTGGCCTCGGCTACCTATAGTGCCGACCGCACCGACTCGCTGCTGGAACGCTCAAACGCCTCGCTTTACAGCGATGTTACCACCAAGGCTTTCTTGATGATAGGCTTGCGTGGCAACCATTTCTTTCCGCACCGTCGTTTCCGTCTCGACTATCGTCTTTACGTTTACACCTTTCCTTCTTATCTGTGGGGCTTTAGCTATCCGCAAAGCGACGATGATAACAACAAGAGCAAGTATAGTCGCACTAAGTTTGAGGTGATGACGCGTTTGCTGGCTCGCCTCGACCGCTACTCGTATCTGGGCCCCATCGTTCGCTACCAGTATGTGCATGCCTATAAGCTGAAAGACCATGCGCCACAGCTGTTGGCAGGGCAGCCTATGACGGTGACCGATGTGGGCGTGGGATTGAGCTATACCCTCGACTCGCGCGACTTTATCTTGAACGCCTCGCGTGGCTGGTTCTTACAGCTCGACCTCATGTCGTCGCCCACATTCTTGGGCAATAACAACACTTATTATAGCGCCGAGATGCAGTTGGCCACCTATCATAAGGCGTGGCGTGGCGCCATCATTGCCGCCGAACTGCATACACGGCAGTGTGCGGGCGAGGTGCCGTGGCCAATGCTGTCAGACGTGGGCTCGAGCAATCGTATGCGTGGCTATTATGAGGGTCGCTACCGCGATAAGAACGTGATTGATGCACAGATAGAGCTACGACAACATATATGGCACCGCAACGGCATTGCACTGTGGGTGGGCGCCGCCGAGGTGTTTCCGCGATACAGCGAGCTGCGCTTCCGTCGCATCTTGCCTAACGCTGGCGTGGGCTACCGCTGGCAGTTTAAAAAGGGCGTAAACGTGCGCCTCGACTATGGCTTCAGCCGTAATGGGTCTGGGTTTATATTTAATATTAATGAGGCGTTTTAGCCCCTCTAACTCCCCCCGTGGGGGAGGACTGGTTTGCGCCCCCCGATAGTTTCCTGGCTTCCTTTAGCTTTCCCCCGTGGGGGAGGACTGGTTTGCCCGTCTTAGCCCCCTCTGTGGGGAGAATTTAACTTTCCTCCTCCTTTCCACTGGAGAGGCTGGGAGAGGCTTTCTTTCATGTCTTGTCTAAAAGTAAATAACGATGAATAATACAACCCAAAATAGTAATCTCACTTCTCCTCCCCACCGGGGAGGTTGGGAGGGGCTTCCCCACCGGGGAGGCTGGGAGGGGCTTCTCTTTCTCTTTGTGCTCATTCTTCCCAACCTGGTGCTATCCTACACCGAACAGCTGACATGGGGTGGCCGCATTGCCAATGTTGTGATGCCACTGGCTGCCTACTGGCTGGTGCTTACGCTGTCGAAAAATGTGGGACGCACCGTTATCTTCTTGCTGCCCGTGCTCTTTCTTGGCGCCTTTCAAATGGTGCTGACTTATCTGTATGGGCGCGGACCCATTGCCGTAGATATGTGGCTGAACTTGGTTACAACCAATTCGGGCGAGGTGGGCGAGCTGCTGTCGCAATTGCTGCCCGCCATTGTGTGGGTGGTGGTGATATATGTGCCCACACTGACGATGGCTGCCGTGCTGTGGGTGCGCAAGCGCTATCTCGACGTTAAGTTTATCAAATGCCAACGCATGCCTGCCCTCAGCGCCACGGCGGTGGCCATGTTGCTCACGGCGCTGTTTTCGGCCTTCACTCCCTATAAACCCACCACTGATATGTTTCCGTTGAATGCTATGTGCAACTTTGGCATGGCGTTTAGTAGGCAGGCGGTGTCGGTGCGATACAAGGAGGCATCGAAAGATTTTAAGTATTACGCCAAATGCTCGTTTAACGACAAGGTGCCTGAGACGGTGGTGCTCGTCATTGGCGAGACCAGCCGCGCCGACAACTGGCAGCTCTATGGCTATGCTCGGCCCACAAACCCTGTCTTGTCGCGCACGTCAGGGCTCACCGTCTTTACTGACTATATGAGCGAGAGTAACACTACGCATAAGAGTGTGCCCATTCTGCTGTCGTTGGCCGAAGCTAACGACTATGAGATATTGTATCGCACCAAGGGCATTATGCAAGCCTATCGTGAGGCGGGCTACCACACGGTGTTTCTCTCAAACCAGCAACGCAACCACTCGTTTATCGACTTCTTGGGCGAACAGGCCGACGACTGTCTCTTCTTGCGCGATAGCAGATCAGACAATGTCTTCGATACCGACCTACTGCAACCGTTTCAGCAACGACTGGAGAAACATCGTGGCGAGCGCCTGTTTGTTGTGCTACATACCTATGGCTCGCATTTTAGCTATGTCGACCGCTATCCCGCCTCAATGCGCACCTTTGGTTCTGACAAATATGATGGCGCTAAGGCGAGATATCGTCAGCAACTGATTAACGCCTACGACAACTCGATACGACAAACCGACCATCTGCTTGGGCTTGTCACTCAGGCGCTTACGGCGCGTGGCGGCAGCGCGGCAATGATGTATACCTCTGACCATGGCGAAGATATCTTTGACGACGCCCGACATCTCTTCCTGCACGCCTCGCCCTTCCCCTCGTTCTGGCAGCTACATGTGCCGCTCATCGTGTGGACGTCGGCCGACTATCGTCAGCGCCACGCCGATATTGTGTCGTGCCTCGACGCTAACCGCCACCGTAAGGCTGAGAGCAACAGCGTGTTTCACACCTTGCTCGCCATGGGCGGTGTTGAAACCTCTTATCGTAACGACGCGCTGTCGCTGGCTTCGCCTGTCTTCGCCTCGCATCCTCGCCTCTTCATCGACGATCATAACGAGCCTCGGCTCTACCACCAATGCTTCGCCCAAAAAGATTTTGAGGCGATGAAGCGGTGGGGCATTAAAGAGTGAATAATAAATAGATATGAAATATACGGAATATAAAAATCTCGTGTATCAAATCATTGGCTCTGCCATGACAGTACATACAGAATTGAATTGGGGACTTCTACAGCCTGTTTATCAGGAGGCTTTGAGTATAGAATTGTCTCTACGTAATATACAAAATAAGCGTGAAGAGGAGATAAAAGTATATTACAAAGGGTATGAGTTGGACAAAAAATATAAAATGGATATTATTGTGGGAGATATTATTATCGAACTCAAATCTGTTGTGAAATTAGAAGCCGCTCATCGTGCACAACTATGTAATTATCTTCGTCTTACAAAGAAACCTATAGGGCTACTTATTAATTTTGGTGAGCCTCATTTAGTAGGAGAACGATGGGTGTATGATAAAAATACAAATGAATGTTATCTTGTAGATAAAGATATGCATCGCGTTTTTGACAAAGATTATAGCGTTTTGCTTAAATCGGAGAGTGATAAATATTAAGAACAATTCTAATAAACATTAATGATTGTATTTCTCGCAATGCTTTGCATTGCTCGTGGTTTAAACATTAATTTCCATTAATTGAACATTAATTAAACATTAATATTTTTATCACGATAGTAAATGGCGCGTAGCGCCTTATTAATGTTTTATTAAAATTATAGGAGACGTTGGCGCGTAGCGCCGATTAATGTTTAATTAATGTTCAATTAATGATAATTAATGTTTCCCGTCTCCGAGCGCGTAGCGCGAGTAAAAAGATACAATGCGTTGCTTATCAATTAGTATGTAACAAGAATATAAGAAAAAAGAAAAATGTATAGTTTTTTTAAAAAGATTGATATGGATATGAAAAGAATGTTGATGAAAGCGGGCATCGTGCTGATGCTGGCTTCTGCTACGACGGCATGGGCCGCCACCGACAACGAAGGAACACACTTTATAAAGTATGGCGACATGAACCAATGGGTGACACGCCACGTAAAGGAAAGCAGCATAATAGGTGGAAACATGAAGACGCTGCACGAGATAGCTCCCACCAAGACATGGGCACAAAACGCACCTTACACCAACTGGGGAGGCTCGCCATGGGGCACCTCAAATGTTATGGCAAAGGTGTCGGGCATCACAAAGACCAACGTGTCGGTGTATCGCGATGAGCATCCTGGCCACGGCAGCTGCGCAAAACTCGTTACCCATATCGAAACCTGTAAGGTGCTGGGCATCGTAAATATCAAGGTGTTAGCGGCAGGTAGCATATTCCTCGGACAGACGCTCGAGCCCATCACCTCAACATCAAACCCTATGGCGAAGCTCAATGCCGGCATGAAGTTTACGGGGCGCCCCAAGGCTCTCGTGTTCGACTATAAGGTGAAGCTCTCGGGACAGCCAAACCGCATCAAAGAAACAGGCTTCAGCAAGGTAAAGACGGTGGCAGGAATTGATATGTGCGACTGTGTGTGCCTCTTACAGAAACGCTGGGAAGATGCTAAGGGTAACATCTGGGCTAAGCGGGTGGGCACCATGGTGGTGCGCTTTAGCAAAACTACAAACGGATGGGTAGAGAACGCTGCCTTCCCTATACACTATGGCGATATTACACACCAAAGTTTCTACAAGCCCTATATGGGATTGCTTACGGGCGATGATATAAAATGGGCGAAAAACTCGAAAGGCAAGATGATGCCAGTGAAAGAGATAGGATGGGCCACGGCCAACGAGGCTCCCACGCACATGGTGCTGCAGTTCGACTCGAGTCATGGTGGCGCCTACATCGGCTCGGTGGGCAACACATTGTGGGTTGATAACGTGAGGGTGGAGTATTAAATATTACACTTTGCGCGTCTTATTTCTCTTCGAAATAGTCTGTAATAATAATTTTCCTTAAATATTTCTTATATAATAAGGTATAAGTAAAAGTTTTTCTTACTTTTGCGCTCCAAACATACATACATCGAAAACATGCAAGACAACTTAGTGATTGTAGAGAGCCCCGCAAAGGCCAAAACGATAGAAAAATTCTTGGGCGCCGACTTCAAGGTAATGTCGTCATACGGACACATTCGCGACTTGAAGAAAAAAGAGCTGAGCATAGACATGGATACCATGCAGCCCTCTTACGTCATTCCCAAGGAGAAAGAGAAGCTGGTGAGCGAACTGAAGGCCAGCGCTAAGAAAGCCAAAAAGATATGGTTGGCATCCGATGAGGACCGCGAGGGAGAGGCCATCTCATGGCACCTGTGTGAGGTGCTGGGCCTTGACGAGAAGAAAACCTCGCGTATCGTGTTCCACGAAATCACAAAGCCCGCCATCTTGGCCGCCATCGAGAACCCGCGCCATCTCGATATGAACCTGGTGAACGCCCAGCAAGCTCGCCGTATGCTCGACCGCCTTGTTGGCTTCAAGCTGTCGCCCGTGTTGTGGCGCAAGGTGAAGCCCGCCCTGTCGGCTGGCCGTGTGCAGAGCGTGGCCGTGCGACTGATTGTAGAACGCGAGCGCGAGATACAACAGTTTAAGAGCGAGCCCTACTATCGCGTGAATGCCATCTTCGGCCTCACTCGTCAAGACGGCTCACAGGTAGAGGTGAAGGCCGAGCTCGATAAGCGCTTTACCAATCATGATGAGGCGGTAGCCTTCCTTGAGCTGTGTCGCAACGCCGAATTCTCAGTAGAGGCCATTCAGAAGAAGCCTCTGAAACGTTCGCCGGCACCTCCCTTCACCACCTCTACCTTGCAGCAGGAGGCAGCTCGTAAGTTGGGCTTCTCGGTATCGCAAACCATGATGGTGGCTCAGCATCTGTACGAAAACGGTCTTATCACCTACATGCGTACCGATAGCGTGAACCTCTCAAACCTGGCCATTGGCACCGCAAAAGAAGAAATCACTAAGTTGTATGGCGAAGAATATAGCCAGCCGCACAACTTCCACACCCACTCGAAGGGTGCACAAGAGGCGCACGAGGCCATTCGTCCTACCTATATCAGCAACACCACCATCGACGGCACAGCACAGGAAAAACGCCTGTACGACCTTATCTGGAAACGCACCGTGGCCAGCCAGATGGCCGATGCACAGATTGAGAAGACCACCGTTACGATACGTATCTCGGCCGACGATCCCACCCTGGCACACTTTGTGGCCAACGGCGAGGTTGTTACCTTTGATGGCTTCTTAAAGGTATATCGTGAGAGCACCGACGATGATGATAATAACATGAATGTTAACGCCGCCGATGCCGATAACAACTTCTCACACCACCTGCCCGTGATGGCAGTGAACGATGTGCTCAGCCGTCGAGAGATAACCAGCACCGAGCGCTTCTCACAAGGCCCCTCGCGCTACACTGAGGCCAGCCTCGTGCATAAAATGGAGGAGCTGGGCATTGGCCGACCTTCTACCTACGCCCCTACCATCAGCACCATTCAGCAACGCGAATATGTGCAGAAGGGCGACCGCAAGGGCGAAGAGCGTTCATACACCATCAACACGCTGCGTGGCATACAGATTACGGAGAAAACAAAGGTTGAGGTAACGGGCAACGAGAAGGGCAAACTGCTGCCTACCGACATTGGTATCGTGGTGAACGACTTCTTGATTGAAAACTTCCCCGACATCATGGACTACAACTTCACGGCCCGCGTAGAACAGCAGTTTGACCAGATTGCTGAAGGCAAGGAGCCCTGGACCGATATGATGCGCAACTTCGACTCGCGCTTCGAACCCGATGTTGAGAAGGTAATAAACGCTCGTTCTGAACATAAGGCGGGCGAACGACAGTTGGGTAACGACCCCAAGACGGGCCGACCTGTGTTTGTAAAGATTGGACGCTTCGGACCCGTGGTGCAGATAGGCGCTGCCGACGACGAGCAGAAACCTCAGTTTGCACAGCTGCCCACCGATAAGCGCATGGACGAGATAACCCTTGATGAGGCGCTGGAACTGTTCAAGCTTCCGCGCACCGTAGGACAGTTTGAAGGTAGCGACGTGGTGATAGGCGCTGGTCGTTTCGGTCCTTATATCTTGCACAATAAGAAATATACTTCGCTGCCTAAGACCGAAGACCCCATGATCGTTACCCTCGACACCGCCATCAAGCTCATCGAAGAGAAACGTCTGCAAGAGGCTCAGCGACATATCAAGCAGTTTGACGAGGATGCTAAACTCGAAATTCTCAACGGTCGTTACGGCCCCTACATCGCCTACGACGGCAAAAACTATCGCATACCGAAGGCACAGCACGACAAGGCCGCACAGCTCTCCTACGAGCAGTGCATGGAGATTGTCAACGCCACGCCCATAAAAAAGAAGTAACGCTTATGCAACGCATCATCATTATAGGATATATGGGGGCGGGAAAAACCACCGTGGGTAAGGCATTGGCCAAAGACCTGGGGCTGACTTTCTACGACCTCGACTGGTATATCGAGAGCCGTATGCGCAAAACCGTCAAGCAGATTTTTGACGAACAAGGCGAAGAGGGTTTCCGACGTATCGAACATAATATGTTGCATGAGGTGGCCGAGTTTGAAGACGTGGTCATCAGTTGCGGAGGCGGCACCCCCTGCTTCTTCGATAATATGCAGTATATGAACACGCGCGGCGAAACGGTGTATCTAAAGTCCACCCCCGATGTGCTGTTCCAGCACTTGCAAATGGGAAAAAGTGTGCGCCCCCTGCTGCTGAATAAAACTCCCGACGAGGTGCGCACCTTCATAGGTGAACAGATAAAGCAGCGCGAGCCCTTCTACACCCAAGCTCGCCACACACTCGACGTGACCTTGCTCGACAACTATGAGAAGATTGCGATATCAGTAGAGAAACTGAAAAAACTGATAAAATAAGGGCCTATAAAGGCCTACCCCTCACTATCTATCAAAAAGAAAAAAGAAAAGCAAAAGAAACGAAAATGAAGAAATGGACCATTGACGATTCAAAGGAGCTATACAACATCAACGGTTGGGGCACCTCTTATTTTAACGTCAACGAGAAGGGCGACGTGTATGTCACCCCTTGCAAAGACAACACACAGATCAATCTGCGCGACGTGATGGACGAGCTCGCCCTGCGCGACGTCACTCCGCCCGTGTTGCTGCGCTTCCCCGACATTCTTGATAACCGTATCGAGAAAACGTCGAGCTGCTTTAAAAAGGCCGCCGACGAATATGGCTACAAGGCCCAGAACTTTATTATATACCCCATTAAGGTGAACCAGATGCAGCCTGTGGTAGAAGAGATTATCTCGCACGGCCGCAAGTTTAACCTTGGCCTCGAGTGTGGCTCAAAGCCCGAACTGCACGCTGTTATCGCTGTGCAATGCCAAAGCGACTCGATCATCGTGTGCAACGGCTACAAAGACCAGAGCTACATTGAGCTGGCACTGCTGGCACAAAAGATGGGCAAACGCATCTTTATTGTGGTTGAGAAGCTGAACGAGCTCGACATCATTGCCCGTGCAGCCAAGAAACTCGGCGTAAAGCCAAACCTCGGCATCCGCATCAAACTGGCATCGAGCGGAAGCGGCAAGTGGCAAGAGAGTGGGGGCGACGCCTCTAAGTTTGGACTCACCTCCAGCGAACTGCTGCAGGCTCTTTCTATTCTTGATGCCAAAGGATTGCACGACTCGCTTCGCCTCATACACTTCCATATAGGCAGCCAAATCACTAAGATACGCCGTATACAAACGGCCTTGCGCGAGGCAGCACAGTTCTATGTGCAGCTGCATAAGATGGGCTACAATGTCGATTTTGTTGACTGCGGTGGCGGACTGGGTGTCGACTATGACGGCACACGCTCGTCGAACAGCGAGAGCTCGGTCAACTATTCTATACAAGAGTATGTGAACGACTGTATCTATACCTTCGTCGATGCCGCTGATAAAAACGATATTGCGCATCCAAACCTCATCACTGAGAGCGGACGCTCGCTGTCGGCACACCACTCGGTGCTCGTTATCGACGTGCTCGAAACTGCTTCGCTGCCCGAAATGCGTGAAGAGTTTGAACCCAACGACACCGACCACCAACTGGTGAAAGACCTTTACGAGATTTGGGACCATCTGAACCAGCGCACCATGCTGGAAGACTGGCACGACGCTGAACAGATACGTGAGGAGGCGCTCGACCTCTTCTCGCACGGCATTGTCGACCTGCGCACACGTGCCGAGATTGAAAGTATGTACTGGAGCGTATGCCGCGAGGTGAACAATCTGGCTAAGCAGATGAAGCATATTCCTGATGAACTGAAGGGCCTTGACAAACTGCTGGCCGACAAGTATTTCTGCAACTTCTCGCTCTTCCAGTCGTTGCCCGACTCATGGGCCATCGACCAGTTGTTCCCCATCATCCCGCTGCAGCGCCTGAACGAGCGCCCTACACGCAATTGCACCATACAAGACATCACGTGCGACTCGGATGGCAAGATTGCCAACTTTGTTACCAACCGTAACATCTCGCACTGTCTGCCCGTACATGCGCTGAAGAAAGACGAACCTTATTATTTGGGCGTGTTCCTTGTGGGCGCTTATCAAGAGATATTGGGCGATATGCACAACCTCTTTGGCGACACTAACGCCGTGCACATCAGCGTGAAAGACAACCACTACCACATCGATCAGATATTTGATGGCGAAACTGTGGAAGAGGTGCTCGACTATGTGCAGTATAACCCCAAGAAGCTGGTACGACAGCTCGAGATATGGGTAACAAAGAGCGTGAAAGAAGGCAAGATATCTCTCGAAGAGGGCAAAGAGTTCTTGAGCAACTACCGCTCAGGCCTTTATGGATATACCTATCTTGAGTAGGCCCTATAAGCCCCATTTTTAAAGCTTTAAATAACAATGGCAAACAATATAAACACACAAACGGTGCCTGCTTTGACCCTTATCAAAGTAGGCGGAGCCGTGGTTGAAGACGAGGCACAGCTGCAACGTCTGCTTACCGACTTTGCCCACATCCCAGGCCATAAGGTGCTGGTGCATGGGGGCGGACGCCGCGCTACCAAGGTGGCGGCTGCCTTGGGCATCGAGAGCAAAATGGTGAACGGCCGTCGCATCACCGATGAGCATATGCTCGAGGTGGTGACCATGGTGTATGGCGGACTGGTAAATAAACAGCTTGTGGCGCGGCTGCAGGCGCTGGGCATTAATGCGCTGGGCCTGACGGGTGCCGACATGAATGTAATGCACTCGCACCGCCGACCCATTAAAGATGGTATCGACTATGGCTTTGTGGGCGATGTTGACCATGCCGATGGACGTATGCTGGCCACCCTCATTGCCGAGGGCGTAACGCCTGTTATGGCACCGCTCACACACGATGGCGAGGGCCATATGCTGAACACCAATGCCGACACCATTGCCGCTGAAACGGCAAAGGCCTTGGCCCCTTACTTTGATGTTACGCTGGTTTATTGTTTTGAGAAGGCGGGCGTGCTGGCCAATGCCGACGACGATGCTTGCGTGATCCCACACATCAACCGCGATGCCTTTGCACGTCTTACGGCCGATGGCACCATTGCTGGTGGCATGATACCGAAGATTGAGAACGCCCTCACTGCTGTGGAAAAGGGCGTAAAGCAGGTGCGCATCACCAGTGCCGATAGTTTGGGAAGCCCCAACAGTGGCACGGTTGTTATGATATAATATTGTTAACACAAGTTAAAAGGCGGAGACGTTCTGTAACCTTTCCGCTCAAAAACCGTCATTCTTATACAGAGAGCAATGAAGAAAGTGAGTTTTCGCAATGATGTATTGCCGCTGAAAGACATCCTTTATCGCTTGGCCCTGCGCATCACGCTCGACAGTGCTGAAGCTGAGGACATCGTGCAAGACACACTCATTCGCATCTGGAACCGCCGCGAACAATGGGACGAAATAGAAAATATGGAGGCCTTCGCGCTCACCATTTGCCGAAACTTAGCTCTCGACCGCGCCGAGAAACAAGAAAATAACCATCTTGAGCTCGATGAGCAACGCATGGAACGCCCCGACCAAGCACCTACACCCCTCGACCACGCTCAGCAGCACGACCGCATAAAGCTGGTGCGACAGCTGGTTGACAGTCTGCCCGAAAAGCAACGCTCGTGTGTGCAGCTTCGCGACTTTGAGGGCAAACCCTACAAAGAGATTGCCGACATACTGGGCATCACCGAGCAACAGGTTAAGGTAAACATCTTTCGTGCGCGGCAAACCATCAAACAACGTTTTAAACAGATTGACGATTATGGACTATAAGTATATTACACAACTTCTGGACCGCTACTGGGCGGCCGAGACCTCGATAGAGGAAGAACGCATCTTACGCGCCTTCTTCAGCCAGACCGAGGTGCCAGAAGAGCTGAAGCAATACCGCAGTCTGTTCGTTTATGAGCAGCAAGAGCCTATGGCCGACCGCCTGGGTGCCGACTTCGATAGTCGGTTTGCCGACCTACTCGACGATGAGGCTCCCGTTAGGGCTAAGCGCGTAACCTTGCGCGTGCGCCTCGCCCCCTTGTTCAAGGCTGCCGCTGTGGTGGCCATCATCCTCACCTTGGGCAACGCTGCACAACACTCGTTCAACGATGGTAGCGAGGCGTCCACCGCTGGTTACAGTACAACGTTGCATGGCGGAAAGTCGGTAGCAGCATTGGTCGACAGCGCTACCATCGACACACTGCAAAAGAGCAGCAGCGTTACATTGCCGCTTCCTGCCGAGGGTGTGAACATCTTAAAATAGATATATTTCTATGCTTTCTCTATAAATTAAATCATGTTTAGTAAAACAACTTCGAAGCTGTGAAGTTTCACCTCTCTCAAATTTTTCATAACATACTAACGTAAAACGGCCGGGCTTACATTGTAAGCTCGGCCGTTTGTATTAGTAGGCTCGGCATGCGCCATGATAGGCTCGGCATGCGCCATTATTTTTTATTCGCTAAACGTTACGCAAGAGGGCACCGATGTTAATGGCTTTTGGGCAAACGGGCAACCCATAAATATCATGTAGATATCGTCGGCTATACCTCTATGCTCTGCACTGATGGTTGCCTTTCTCAAGTTCTTGCAGTTTTTGAAAGCTTCGTTCTCTACCTGCACGCTTGCTGGCAGCGATACAGATGTAAGGCCGTTGCAGCCTTCGAAGGCGTTAGAGTCGATGAGTTTCAGGTTTGTCGTCACAGGAACCTCTGTCAGAGCTGTGTTCTTGAAGGCGTTCTGCCCAATGGTCGTTACCGACTGCGGGAGGTCGATGTGTGCAAGCGCCTTGCAGTCTTCAAAGGTTCCAGTGTCTATCTTGTCGATGTTTTGTGGCAGCGTAACCTTTGTCAGCGACCGGCAGCCCCGGAACATGCTGTTCTCCAGCTTCTCAAGACGTGCGGGCAACTTGACTTCTGTCAGCCCTGTACACGCGGCAAAGCAGCTGTGTCCGATGGTTTTCACGCTGTTGGGCACGCTGATGGTTTTGAGTGCAAGAATGTTACTAAAGGCTCCCTTGCCGATATTCGTCACTGTTGCAGGAATGCTGATCTCTGAAATGGTGGAATTCATAAAGGCATTGACACCGATCGATTTCAGGCCCATCGGCAGCGTCACGCTCTTCACCTTCATATCGCAGAAGGCTGCTCCTCCGATCTCGGTCACCCTGAACACGTGGCCAGCAAAGCGTATGGATGAGGGCACCGTGTAGTCTTTGCCTGTCGACTCGTCGTTGTCCATCTCCAGCAGCTTGGCGGTTCTTTCGCTGGGGTTCACTTCAAACCACATCTCGTCGATGTTCATCCTGTTGTCGTAAGCCGAATTGCCCTCATACACGGTCACCGTTACCTCTTTTGTGGTGCGGTTGATGCTTTTGAGATATGTTACCGTCCCTGGCTCCAGCGAGGGGTAAAGGGCTGAATAGTCTGACTGCATGGCGCGTTTGAACGCCCCGCTCTCAAACACTTCTGGCATCTCGTCCGTGCTGCCGTTGAGGTATCTCACGGCGTTGTTAAGCGCACTTATGCGTGCTCCCCTCTCTATTGAGTTTTCCTCGCGACGAAAAACCACGGGTGAGCAAACTTTTGACGTATGTTTCGTCACAAGGTTGTCTAACATGTTTGCTTCAGCCACGAGGCTGGCGTTGTCCATGTCGTTGATGAAGGAGAGCGACTGTACCAGCTGTCTTGCTTAGAGCAGACAGGAGGCAGCGGCGAACGCGCATTGTTGCGGCCGTACCATGTCGACGGTCCAAGACCACGGCAAAGCTTTATCGTTATTTCCTTCTTTTTAGGGCTCAGCGTCACGCCGCCGCTGCCAGCTTGCGTTCTTCTGCGTTGCATGCTTTCGCCGCCCGTTCTGTTTCGCACCTTGTTTTCCACACGGGTTCGGGTTCTCGAAGCTGCACCTTCCGTTTCCTCCACTGTGTTTACCACGTCTTTTACAGGGTCGGGCAAAGCCTGTTTTACAAGTTTTGTGCCTTTATTCTTCAACTTGTTCAGAAATCCTTGCGCAGAAGCCTGCGTGGCACCCATTGTCAAGCATAAAGTTGATAACAGAAATAATTGTTTAACATTCATAATCTTCTTGTTGGTTATACGTCAGTTGTTGGTTATTTAGGTTGCAAATATACAAAATATATTTAGATAAGGTTTTGTTCTCCTCTCTTTTTCTGAAAAACGAGAGAAGAACTTCCAAATTGACGGCATCGTTATTGTGCACCACTGCCATGACAGCTGGGGCAAGTGCCAGTTCCGTTGCATTTAATACAGTCTTTGCAGCACGCCAGCAATAACGACATACGGTCGCGTTGGTTTATTTTCCAGCTGCGCTCGGCAATATATATGCTCTTTTCATCTTGTGTATAGGGGTATGTTGATAAAATACTACTGCATGGTAGCAACCTTTTTATGGCAGCATGGTGGTGGGAACAGCTCCCACCTCATGGCCAAACAGCGCCAGAACTTGGTTTATCTTGTCCATGCGCAGGGTTTGCTTGCCTTGTTCCAGTTCGCGCACGAAGCGTAGCCCCACGCCCGACTTTTCTGCCAAATCAATCTGGGTTAGGTTGAGCTGTTTGCGACGCTCCTTAACAAATTCAGATAATGATGTGTCCATATATTATAATGATAATTGTGATGATGTAATAGAATTACGAGCGATTATACCCTTTCGGGTGCAAATATAATGAAAATATCTTATATTGCACCCGAAAGGGTATATTTTTCTTGTTGATAGTTTGTTTTTCTTCTTTTGTGTTTGTGTAGCACAACAAAACGGGCGTTGTTGCGTTTTATAGTTAATAACGTTCTTCATTCAGAACACTTATTAAGCCGATTGTTATTAAGGTAGAATATTACAAAAAAAGATATTATTACAGATTAACCAGTTATGCTGTTGCCACATTATTTTGAAGGAAAGATAGAAGCGGGATGCGACGAGGCGGGCCGAGGCTGCTTGGCGGGTAGCGTGTATGCCGCTGCCGTGATATTGCCTAAGGGTTACGACAACCCCTTGCTGAACGACTCGAAGCAGCTGACCGAGAAGCGACGCTATGCCTTGCGCGACACTATTGTGCGCGATGCCGTGGCGTGGGCCATAGGCATTGTTACGCCTGAAGAGATTGATAAGATAAACATCTTGAACGCCAGCTTCTTAGCCATGCACCGCGCCCTCGACCAACTGACGGTACGCCCCGAAGCCATCATTGTTGATGGCAACCGCTTTACGCCTTACCACGATGTGCCCTATGCCACTATTGTGAAGGGCGATGGCAAGTATCAGGCCATTGCGGCGGCCAGCATCTTGGCCAAAACCTTCCGCGACGATTATATGGACCGCCTGGCCACTGAATATCCTTACTACGACTGGCAAAAGAACAAGGGATATCCCACCCGTGCTCACCGCGAGGGCATACGCTTGCACGGCATCACACCTTATCATCGCAAGTCGTATAACCTGTTGGGCAGTGAGCCTATGCTACCGTTCGATGATTAACTAACAGCATGTCATAGACATGCGAAACTTGAGTTCATAATTCATAATGGGGCTTTGCCTTTTGATTTCTGTCGTTTATGCGAAATGGCAAATATGGTAAAGAGCTGGAACTGATATTGCTGCTTACCGAAAACCGAAACTATACCGCGCAGGAGATAGCCGACCGTTTAGGCATCACCCGTCGCAACCTATATAATTATTTTGAGTATCTGCGTTTCAGCGGCTTCAAACTGCTGAAGCAAGGCATCACCTATCGTCTTGACCGCTCGGCCTCATTTTTCCGCAAGTTGCACGAAAATATGGCCATCAGTCGAGACGAGGCCGTGTATATGTTGCGCCAGTTGCAAGAGGCCGACGTGCACGACCACTATGCCCAGAGCATACGCCAGAAGCTGGTGCGACAATATAATGTGGCCGATGTGCGCCAGCCCGAGGTGCTGACGCAGATAAATCACAACGCGGTGGTGCTGAAAGAGGCTATGGGCCGACGTTGTATGTGTACGCTGCAGGCCTACTCGTCGCCGCACAGCCACACGGTGAGCGACCGCATTGTCGAACCCTTCCTTTTCTTGAATGGTGGCCTCGACATACGCTGTCACGAGATACGGTCGCACACGAACAAAACCTTTAAGCTGGCGCGCATAGGCAATGTGCAGCTGATGGATGTGCCATGGATAGCCGAGAAAGAGCACAAACAGGTGTTTACCGACATCTTCATGTTTAGCGGCGAGCAGCGTCTGCACGTGTCGATGCGCATGGGGCAGCTGGCTCGCAACCTGTTGATAGAAGAATATCCTGCTGCCGAGCCCTACGTGTCGGTTGTGGCTGATGCTGCAACGCCCTGTTGGCACTTCGAGGCCGACATGGCCAGCTATCTGGGCATAGGCCGTTTTGTGCTGGGCCTATATCGCGACATCGAGGTGCTGGGCGACGAAGCCTTTGTGAGCTATATTCGTGGCGAGGTGGCCGCCATGCAGACAATGAAAAATATATAACCCATAGCCATTATTCCAATTATTTTTAGTAAGTTTGCATGTCACTCTTTGACACAACAAGATAATGGCAGACAATTTTGATATAAGACAAGAACAGACGATGAGCGGCGAGCGCGACTTTGAAAACGCGTTGCGCCCCCTACGCTTTGACGACTTTAGCGGACAGCAAAAGGTGGTAGAAAACCTTGAGGTGTTTGTTGAGGCCGCCAAATATCGTGGCGAGCCCCTTGACCACACCTTGCTGCACGGCCCTCCAGGACTGGGTAAAACCACGCTGAGCAACATTATTGCCAACGAGCTGGGCGTGGGCTTTAAGCTCACCAGTGGCCCTGTGCTCGACAAGCCTGGCGATCTGGCAGGCATCCTTACCTCGCTCGAGCCGCGCGACGTGTTGTTCATCGACGAGATACACCGCCTTTCACCCGTAGTAGAAGAGTATCTCTACTCGGCCATGGAAGATTATCGTATTGATATAATGATTGACAAAGGCCCATCGGCCCGCTCAATACAAATCGACCTCAACCCCTTCACGCTGGTGGGTGCCACCACACGCAGCGGTTTGCTCACCGCCCCGTTGCGCGCACGCTTTGGCATCAACCTGCACCTCGAATATTACGACCCCGACACGCTGATGCGCATCATACGCCGTTCGGCCGCCATCCTGAAGGTGCCCATTGACGACGATGCCGCCATTGAGATAGCGCGCCGCAGCCGTGGCACGCCTCGTATCGCCAATGCGTTGCTGCGCCGTGTGCGCGACTTTGCACAGGTGCGTGGCAGCGGACGCATCGACCATAAGATAGCCTCGGTGTCGCTCTCGGCACTGAATATTGACCAGTATGGCCTCGACGAGATTGACAACAAAATATTGCTTACCATCATCGACAAGTTTCGTGGAGGTCCCGTGGGCGTGAGCACCATTGCCACGGCCATAGGCGAAGATGCGGGCACCGTTGAAGAGGTGTATGAACCTTACCTCATCATGGAGGGCTTTATCAAGCGCACACCACGCGGACGTATGGTTACGCCGCTGGCCTACGAACACCTGGGCCGCAATATATATGAAAGCAATGTGGGGCAGCCCGACCTCTTTGGGTAAGCCAGCCTTCACACAATCAACAAGATAAACAAATATATTTGTTATGGAAATGAAAGTTACGCCCGTTCTTCTGCTTACGGGCTATTTGGGAAGCGGAAAGACAACACTGCTAAACCGTATATTGGCTAACGAGAAAGGCATACGCTTTGCCGTGATCGTAAACGACATTGGCGAGGTAAACATCGATGCCGACCTTATTGAGAAGGGGGGCATTGTGGGCGAAGGCGACGACAGCCTCGTGCCCCTGCAGAACGGATGCATTTGCTGCACCCTGAAGATGGATCTCGTGCAGCAGCTCAGCGACCTGGTGTCGCAACAGCGTTTCGACTATATTGTGATTGAGGCCAGCGGCATTTGCGAGCCCGCCCCCATTGCACAAACCATTAGCGTGTATCCGCAAATGTATCCTAACCTTGCCATCAAGGGCGTGGCTAAGCTCGACGCTATTGTGACGGTGTGCGACGCATTGCGCCTGCGCGACGAGTTTGCTGAGGGTAACGACCTTGTGCGCCAAGATATTGGCGAAGACGACCTGGCCAGCCTCGTGATACAACAGGTTGAGTTCTGTAACAAGATATTGCTGAACAAGGCTTCGATGGTAACGCCCGACGAGCTGGCACGCATCACCGCCATCTTGCACGAGATACAGCCGCACGCCGACATTGTGCCTTGCGACTTCTGCGACGTCGACCTCGACACCCTTATCAATACCCGCACCTTCAACTTTGAAAAGGTGGCCACCTCGGCACGATGGATTGAGGCCGTAGAGGGAGAAGAGTTTGAAGATCATGACGATGACCATGACGAAGATGAGCATCATCACGAGCATGACCATGACGATCATGATGACGACCATGATGGCCATCACTGCCATCACCATCATCACGGATTGGAGAATGAAGAATCGGGCGAGGCCTTAGAGTATGGCATTAGTACCTTTGTGTGGAAACGTCGTAAACCGCTCGACATGAATAAGTTCGACTATATTGTAGCCAAGAAGTGGCCCAAGAGTGTGGTGCGCTGCAAAGGCTTATGCTACTTTAAGGGCGAAGAAGACTTCTGCTATGTGTTTGAACAGGCTGGTAAGCAGGTGCAAATGCGCAATGCCGGACAGTGGTATGCCACCATGCCCGCCGACGAGCTTGAGAAGTTTAAACAGCAAAACCCCGCCATCCTACGCGACTGGGACGACCAGTATGGCGACCGTATGCAAAAGCTGGTGTTCATAGGACAGCACATGGATCGTGAACAAATAGAGAAAGACCTTGACTATTGCTTAGTATAAAAGCATAAATAAATGATATATACATAAGCGCCCTACATAGGTAAAAGTAACAACGCTTTTACTTAGGTAGGGCGCTTATTATTTTTTTTTGCATATAATTGGCTAACAAAAAAATAATTGCTATATTTGCAAATTGATTGAAGGATGGGCATTTACACGCTCTTGCATGATGATACATTCTCTTCCTAAACCATAATGATGAAGACCCCCAAACACCTACTGCCTCAACAGATAGGATACATACATTAGAACCACAACATGATACATCTTGCGCGTCGGCTGACGCTTCTTTTGCTTCTTCTTTTTACCGCGACAACCCTTGTTACGGCCCATAGCAGTGTGCTGGAAAAAGATTTTCGGCAGCTTGATGCTGCTATCGCTAAACGCGACCAATATATAAAGAAGCGACAAGCCGAGATAAACGCCGCAAAGATGGCGTTGGGCGAATATACTTCTTATGATGCCTTGTTTAAGTATAACCAACGCTTGTTTAACGAATACATGAAGTTTAATTCCGACTCAGCACTCGCCTATGCCAAGCGTTGTATGAGGGTGGCAAGCAGTGGCCGAATGACCCAGCAACTGGCCCTGGCACGTTGCATGAACATCATGGCACTGGTGTCGCGTGGCGACCGCGCGAAAGCTGCCGACAGCCTCGATGCGATGGGGCCCATATCGCAATATAGGGGTATCGTGCGCGAAAATTTGGCCTTGGCACATCTCGAGTATAATGCACGCTATGTGGCGCGCTTCACCGACATGGGGCTCTTGGTGCGTTCATCAGTTGCCGACAGCTTGTGGAAACCCTATCTGCAATATTTACCGCGCAATGGTTGGCAAGCATGCTATTATGCGGCCCAGTTTACGCGCGACGCGTCGTTGATACCACAGCTGCAGCGCTTCTTGCTGCAATTGAAACGTCCCTCACCACAGACGGCTATGTTAGGCATTGCTCTGTCGTGCTGCTTAGCCGAAAAGAAAGAAGGCGAGGAGGCATGCCACTATCTCATACAGTCGGCCTTAGACGATGTGCAGTGCTGCATTCATGATGCCGCCTCGCTGCTGTACGTCTTGCGCCAGCCCTATCTCGACAAGGCTAGCCGCCGTGCCGCCGTCTATGCCCGTGTGTGTAGTGAAAACATTAACACGTATAAAGACTCGGCGCGCAGCCTGATGATGGTGCGCATACACTCGTCGATAGCCGAGGGCTATGAACGAAAAATGGAAATCACCAATGGCTTGTTGCTCGCCGTTATTGTGCTGCTGATAGGTGCGGTGCTTACGGCCTTAGGCATGGTGTGGAGCATACGCAAGCGCGACCGTAAACAAAAGCGTATGTTGGTGGCCATGAAGGGCATGAACAACCAGCTGCGTGAGATGATTAACAATGAAAAAGCCATGCAAGAGCAGTTGCGCGAGAGCAACCAGCGCCTGTCTGAAGAAATAGAGCAGCGCAACCGCAACTTTATGGATGTGTATATGTTGGTAACAAAATATATCAACGACGTGAAGGCGTTTAACAAGGTGGTGTTCAACCTTATCACAGCAGGAAAAGTGGATAAGGCACGCCGCGAACTGGCGGCAGGTGGCAATACTGATAAGTATCTCACCGACTTCTACCACCACTTTGATGTAGCTTTCCTTTCAAGCCACCCCGACTTTTTAGAGCGGCTGAACACCCTGATGTTGCCCGAATGTCAGCAACAACTGGCTGCCCCACAAACCTTTACACCCGAACAGCGCATCTATGCCTTGGTAAGCATCGGCATTACCGATGTGCCCAGCATAGCGGCCTTCTTGCACTATTCAATACAAACGGTGTATAACTATCGCCAGCGCATGAGCCGTGGCGCACGCCTGCAAGCGCGCCAGTTGGCCGAGGCGGTAGCGCAGTTTTATCACTCAGAGGGCGATGCCTCGATGCCGGCCTCAGAGGCTATCAGCTGAGCGGCGTCGCACAGCTGCTGGTAAAAATCTTCGCCAAAGCGGCGCACCAAGGGGTCGCGCAGGAAACGATATACGGGCAAGCGCAGCTCGTTTCCTTTTTTAACAGCATCGTGGCACACGTCCCAACGGTTATAGTTGAGGGCCACCATGCCGTTTGACAACTTTTTTTCGCGAATGGGGTAGAGGGCACAGCTGATGGGCTTGCAGAAGGCTGTCTTGCCCGCACGCCAGGCACGCTCAAGGGCACACAGGCAGCATCCCTTTTCGTAACAAGTAAACACACAGTCTTTTCCGCCCACAATGCTGGTCACCAGGTCGCCATCGCGGTCGGTGTAGGCCACGCCTTGCTTATCAATCACGGCTTGTGCCGTGGCCGACAGGTCGTCCCACACGGTGTCGATGGCATCTTCTATGCCCGCAATCTCGTCGATGGTGACGGGAGCGCCCGCATCGCCTTCAACACAGCAAATGCCTTTGCAGGCGTCAAGGTCGCAACAAAAATATTCGGTAAAGATGTCGGTCGATACCAACACGTTGTCTATCTCAATAATCATAATGTTCTATTTTTTTTAATGCGTTACCAGTTGATGGGCGCTATGCCATGTTCGGCCAGATAGCGGTTGCACTGCGAAAAGTGGTGGTTGCCAAACCATCCGCCACGGTTGGCTGAAAGGGGTGAGGGGTGTACCGACTGCAACACGAGGTGCTTTTGGGTATCGATGAGCCCCGCCTTCGACCGCGCATAGCCGCCCCACAAGATGAACACCAGGTGCTCGCGACCCGCGTTCAGGGCGCGTATGGCGGCATCGGTAAACTGCTCCCAGCCCTTGCGTTGGTGGCTGGCGGCCTGATGAGCACGCACCGTGAGGGTGGCGTTCAGCAGCAACACACCCTGCTCGGCCCAGCGCGTAAGGTTGCCCGAGGTGGGCATGGGGGTGCCCAGGTCGTTGTTTATCTCCTTAAAAATGTTGATGAGCGATGGCGGAAAGGGCACACCATCGTTTACCGAGAAGCTTAGCCCCTGTGCCTGTCCGGGCTCGTGATAGGGATCTTGACCTATAATCACCACCTTTACCTTGCTGAAGGGGCACAGGTTGAAGGCGTTGAAGATGAGGTGGCCAGGAGGGTAGCAGGTGGTGTGGCTATACTCGTCGCGCACAAACTGTGTGAGCTGTGCAAAGTAAGGCATGGCAAACTGGGGTGCCAGCTGCGCTTTCCACGTGGGTTCTATCTTTACATCCATCGTTGTATGTTTTCTTTTTCTTTTTGGGTTTAGCCTGTAGGGTGGCACAAAGATAGTAAAAAAAAGGCGATTATTGTGGGTCGTATGAATAGAAAGTAGTAATTTTGCAGAAAACGAAACAGGGTGCTACCCTTTCATAAATGCACATTAAGCTATCAATAAATACACAATAAGCTATCAATAAAAGCACAATAAGCTATGGCAACAGCAATATTTGTAGGCAGCTTCGACCCCTTTACCATCGGACATCAGAGGGTGGTTGACCGCGCCTTGCCTCTTTTCGACCGACTGGTGATAGGTGTAGGCGTGAACGAACGCAAACAGTGTATGTTTACGGCCGAACAACGGGTTGAGGCCATACGCCAGCTATATGCTCACGATGCCCGCGTGGTGGTTGACAGCTATGCCGACCTCACCATCTCGTTTGCACACCGCCATCAGGCTGCCTTTGTGGTGAAGGGGGTGCGCAATGTGCGCGACTTTGAATATGAACGCGAACAGGCCGACATCAACCGTCGCCTGTCAGGGCTTGAAACCATACTGCTGTATGCCGAGCCTGGGCTTGATAGCATTAGCTCGTCGATGGTGCGCGAGCTGGCTCACTTTGGGCAAGATGTGTCGGCGTTTATCCCCAAGCCGCCCATCAATGCCTGTAAGCCGACCGAAGAAAAATAAATAGATAAACAATGCCAAAACATATACAATTATGATAACATATAACGTAGAGGGCGTGAAGATGCCCAAGATCAAGAAACGCGAAACTACTGCATGGATAAGAGCTGTGGCTAAAAGCTATGGCCGCCGTGTGGGCGAGGTGGGATATATGTTCGTAAACGATGATAAGATATTAGAGGTCAACCGCGAATATCTGGGACACGATTATTATACCGATGTGATAACCTTCGACTATGACGAAGATGATGTGGTGAGCGGCGATGTGGTAATCTCGCTCGACACCGTGGCATCAAACGCTCACCTGTTTAATAAAACGTATGAAGACGAGCTATATCGCGTCATCATACACGGCATTTTGCACCTGTGTGGCATCAACGACAAAGGCCCCGGCGAGCGCGAACAAATGGAGGCTGCCGAGAATAAGGCCTTGGCGTTGAGACAACAACTGCTGGAACAGAAGGGCTGAAGCGCCTTATTTTAGTAACGCCTTCAGCTCGTCAAGGCTATTGGCCACCTCAATCATGTTGTGCCAATTGCCACGTATCATGCCCTTGCGGTCGAGGTCGTCCATAAGGGCAATGAGGGCGTTCCAAAAGCCTTTCATGTTATACAAGATAACCTTTTTCGAGTGGTAGCCAATACATTTTGAAGCTGCCACACAGAAAATCTCGTCGAGCGAACCTACACCGCCCGGCAGGGCTACCACAGCGTCGCACTGATCAATCATAAGGCTCTTGCGGTCGGCCAAATTGTCGGTGGGGAAGTGTACGTCAATATAGTCGCTCATGCGGCCTCCCTTCTCTACCAGCGAGGGCACCACGCCTATCACGCGTCCGCCACCATCATGCACGGCCTTGGCCACACAGTTCATCAAGCCTTGGTTGGTGCCGCCAAAAATAAGGTCGTGGTGGTTCTCGGCCATCCAGCGGCCTAACGCTTCTGTCATCTCGAAAAAGTCGGGGTCAATGTTTTCATTGGCCGAACAAAATATTGCTATCTTCATTTCTTCAAAAGTTTTATCACGTACAAAGATGTTATTGTATGCAAAGAGACATGTTTTATTGCATACAAAGAGACATTTTATTGCATACAAAGATAGTGCAAACCGAATGCAGAATATTAAGCTTGCTTAAATATTATGCTGAGGTTTAGCCTATCTTATGCAAAGATACGGTTTTTTATTTAAAACGGCTAAGATATTATTACAAGTATTCATTTTTATCTAAACGGTGCGCCCTCCAAGTAGGACGGTGGCCTCCGTGCCACGTCCTCCCTAAGAAGACGAACACAGATAGCAGATTATTATTAAATTTAAAAAAGAAAAGAATAATCGGTGATAAGATAGCTCTGTTGTATCTGTTCTATCTGTGTTCGTTTCCTAATCTGGGAGGACGTGGCGCGGAGGCCACCGTCCTACTTTTAATTATAAAACCCCAACCTATAATCATTTAAAACCCACTAATTGTTTTTCTGAAATAGGCCGAAAAATCGGGCTAAATGGCTCAAAAGTCGTCTCACAACGGTCGATGCTCGTGTTCACAACGGTCGATGCTCATGTTCACAACGGTCGTTGCGCGTGTTCACAACGGTCGATGCGGCATGACTTTCTCAAGGGTTTCACTCAATTTCTTCAAGGGCTTTACTCTATTTCCTCAAGTGTTTCATTCAATTTCCTTAAGTGTTTCATTTGATTACTTCGAGGATTTCGAAATGTTATTTGTTGTTTCTTGTCAGTCACATCTTATCTTTTTCCTTCAAGCTTTATGTTTGGTGTCTTGCGTGTTGGGCAGAAAACCAGCAATGATGCCGAGCAGCGGAAGGTAGGCGCTCACCTTAAAGATAAACTCGATGCTGGTTTTGTCGGCCAGCCAACCAAAGAAGGCTGAACCTAAACCTCCTAAGCCAAACATCAAACCAAAAAATACGCCTGATATCATGCCTATCTTGTCGGGCATCAGGTCGGTGGCATACACCACTATCGACGAGAAGGCCGAGGCAATGATAAGGCCTGCCATGAAGGTGCAGATAATGGTAAGTGGGAGGTTGAGATAGGGCATGGCGAGCGAGAAGGGGGCGGTGCCAAGGATGGAGAACCAGATAACATACTTGCGCCCAAACTTGTCGCCCAGCATGCCGCCAGCCACGGTTCCGATGGCAAAGGCAGCGAGAAAAACAAACAGGAACAGCTGCGATGCCTTGACTGACACGCCAAACTTATCTATCAAGAAGAAGGTGAAATAGCTGGTGATGCACGAGGTGTAGAAATATTTTGAGAACACCAGCAAGATGAGGATGGCAAGGGCACCATACTTGGCACGACGCGAGATGTGGGTGTTCAGGCCCACGGGCTTCTGCGGGTGCTTCACCACATATTGTATGCGTGCCTTATACCACGTGCCCAGGCGCACCATGATGAGGGCTGCCAGCAGAGCGGCCAGGGCAAACCATGCAATGGCGTGCTGGCCAAAGGGCAAGATGATGAGGGCCGCCAATAGGGGGCCGAGGGCTGAACCGCCGTTGCCACCCACCTGAAAGATTGATTGTGCAAAACTTTTTCTGCCACCCGATGCCATCTGTGTTACGCGCGAGGCCGTTGGGTGAAAGATTGACGAGCCAAGGCCCACAACGCTAACGGCTAATAATATGAGCAGGAAGTGATTGGCAAAGGCTAAGACCAGCAATCCTAACAACGTGAAGCACATGCCTACTGATAGGGCGTAGGGGCGCGGATGCTTGTCGGCATACAGGCCTGTAAAGGGTTGTAAGATAGACGATGTCATTTGAAACACCAGCGTGATGAGTCCTATCTGTGCAAACGAAAACTGAAACTTTTCTTTCAGTATAGGGTATATCGACGGGATGATCGACTGTATCATGTCGTTCAGAAAATGTGAGATACCACAGATAATGAGTATCGAAAATACGGTGCCCTCCGTCATCGTGGGCCTACCCTTTAGCTTGTTGTTGATTGATTTTAAATGCATCGTGTATCTTCTTTGTTTTATTATAAATGAAAAAAGCAGCAAACCTGTGTGATTTGCTGCTTTT
>UMGV01048564.1_pt1 | contig 51363 bp, 40 predicted proteins | sample 1965361 | NCBI WGS metagenome assembly UMGV01 (sample SAMEA4836081, study PRJEB28245) | human gut metagenome | biome: gut microbiome; material: fecal sample | place: Denmark | collected 2008
CTTGAAAAAATACTAGAAATATTAACTAAACAATGTTATAATTATGTAAAGAAATATATTGGAGAATTACTATGGAAGAAAATTATACAATGATATGTACAAGATGTGGATCACATCATGTAACTATAAAAGATGAAAATTACTGTGTTTGTCAAAACTGTGAAGCAATAATTGCTAGAAAAAAGGCAACAAATTTTAAAGAAGAATTTGAAAAATTGCAAAAAGAGGGTAAGAGCTTAGATATTTTAAATCTAAGAAAGCTAACAAAAAAAGCTTTAAAGGGTCACATTGATACATCAGTTGTAAAAACATGTTCTCAAGAAATATTAAAGTATCTACCAGATGATATTTTGGGAACTTTTTATCTTCTCTATGTAAATAGAAAAAGTAATCCATTTGCATATGAATCATTTCTAGAACACTTAAATAATGAAGCTACAATAACAGAAATGGATGAAATTGTTGACATTATTGTAAGTAGTACTCAAAAAAGAGAAGAAGAAAAAATAAGAAAACTAACAAATCATTTTTATGGTGCAAAATATAATAAAGATATAGATAAAGCACTTATTAAAAGACAAGAAGAGATTGAACTATTTAGTGATATAAGACGAGATATATTTATATGTCATTCTTCTACAGACATAAATAAAGTTAATGAAATACTAAAGAAGTTAGAAGAAGATGGAAATACATGCTGGATATCATCACGTAATATTCCATGGGATAGTGATAATTACTGGCTAAATATTGAAAAAGCAATTAAGTCTTGTGATATCTTCTTATGTATAAATAGTATAAATACAATGCAAAGTAATGACTGCAGGCGTGAAGTAGAAATTGCAAGAAATTTAAACAAGAAAAGAATTGAATATAAGTTAGATGATGCAAAAGATATAACATTATTTAAAAAATTCTTTACAGGACAGTGGATAACAAATACTAACGACTTACTTGAAAAAGTGTATGATTTAAAGAACAAGGAAGATAAGTTATTAAATAAGATAAAAGACTTAATTGATAACAATAAACTAGATGAAGCTAAAGCAAGTTTAGAAGAACTTAATACTATTACAAGTAATGAAAACACATTAACTATTTGTAAATCATTAATTAAAGCTATTAATTTAATTAATGAAAAAATGTATAATGAAGCCAAAGAAGTTTTGCTAGATAGTGCTGATATAAATTATACTAAGTCTTTACTAAAACTATGCAATAAATATATAGATAATAAAAAGACAAACGAAAAAGATAATGATTCTAAAGAAAATAAAGTGGAAAAGTTAGAAAAAAATGATAAAAAAACTAATCCATTATCAAGAATAAAAATATTAGTTAATATTAAAAAGAATTATAAATTAGCAGAAGAAGAAATTTTAACTGCTTTAGAAGAAGATTACGATAATTATGATTTGTGGTATTATTATTTAAAAGCAATAACAGAGAATTTTAAAACAAATATGCATAGTGAAATTTCTATAGCTTTTGAAAATTTATATAGACTTGCAAATGAAAATAACGAAAAAGAATTAAAAGAATTAGAAAATAAATTATATGCTGAAGACTTAGATTCTATAAATGATAAAAAAACAGAAGATGAAGATGTAAAACATAATATAGAAGAAGAAAAAGCAAAAGAACTTGAAGAAAAAATTAGAAGAGAATTAGAGGAAAAAATCAAAAGAGAGTTTGAAGAGAAACAAAAAACTGAATTAGAGGAAAGAAGAAAACAAGAGTTAAAAGAAAAAAAGAAAAAAGATCAAGAAGAAAAGAAAAAATTAGAAATTCAAAAAAGAATTGATGAATTTGTTCCTGGTAATATTATTGAAATGGGGACATATCCACAGACAATAAAAGCACCAAAGATAAAAATTAATGAAGAGAAAAAAGATGAAAATGGCTATTATACTGGTAGTGATGGTAAAAAATATGCTTTTGTAAAAACACCACGTAATTATTATCGTTTTTCAAATGGTGAAGAAATTAAAGCTTTTAGATCGTACTATTTTAAAGTTGAACCAATAAAATGGAAAGTATTAGAAGTACAAGGTGATTTAGCTTTTCTATTTAGTGAATCTATACTTGATCATCATAATTTTGATTCATTGAGCAATGATTACGATAAGTCAAGTATAAGAAAATGGTTAAACAATGAATTTTTCTTAAAAGCATTCAGTGAAGAAGAGAAACGTATTATTCAAACAACAAATGTAGATAATTCGTATACTTCAGTAAATGATATTTACAATCCTCACGTATGTAGTAATACAAAAGATAAAATATTCTTGTTAAGTGCTAAAGAAATTACTAATCAAGCGTATGGCTACTCGACTTCTATAAATGGTGATTATGCAAGAAGAAAGAAAAATAGTGATTATGCCAAGGCAAATTATGCATATGAGGATAAAGATAATGGCTATGGATGTTATTGGCTAAGATCAGCATGTTCATCTAATAAGGCTGCACGTATATTTAGTTATGGAAATTATGAACACTTCTATGCTAGTAGTGATTGTATTGGAATTGCTCCTTGCATGTGGGTTAAATTTAAATAAACATTGATGTAAAGGAAAAAACAAAATGAATAAAAATATTATAAAGAACTCGATTATAGAATTTGGTATGTATCCTCAAAGTTTAATGACTAAGGATGTAAAGATTGTGAGCACTTCACCCGATGAAAATGGCTATTATACAGGTAGTGATGGCGAAAAATATGTTTTACAGAAAGCAAGCCCATGTGATAATTGTATGACATTTTCTAATAATGAAAAAATTGAAAAAGATAAAGAATATTATTTTAAATTAGAGCCTATTAAATGGCAAGTACTAGATGTCAAAGATAATACAGCTTTACTTTTTAGTACATCCATACTTAATGCAATTATGTATGATGAAAACTCTACTAAATATGAAGATTCTATGATTAGATCATGGCTAAATCATTATATGTTTTATGATGTTGCATTTAGTAAAGAACAAAAAAATTTAATAAAAGTATCTCTAATTGAAAATTTAGCTTTAACTGATGATGATTCTGAGGAATTAACTGAAAGTTATACTACTGAAGACAAAGTATTTATATTGAGCTTAGATGAAATAATGAATACTGAATATGGCTTTTCTAACAATTTCTTTAGTGACGAAAAACGAAGTAGAAAAGTAACTGATTATGCTAAAGCAAACAAAGCTGATGCCGATGATGATAATCAGTGTGGCGATTATTGGTTACGAACTCCAGATGAGTATGAAGAGTATAATATGAATTGCGTTACTTGCAGTGGTCATATAATATGTGATTATTATATTGATTATACTATTGGTGTTGTACCAGCTTTAAGAATAAAAATAAAATAACATTTGCAGCAATAAACTTTTGTTTTTAGTTTATTGCTCTTTTTCAAAAGTTATAAACTTTTATTTTGAAATTATATATCAATCTTTGCAACTTCAAGTTAGAATACATAAACTTAATTATATGATAATCAAAGAATTTTATTGAATCTAAAAAAGTTGTTTCTTTTTAAATAAAGGAATTAACTCTTTTTATTTGATTTCGATTTACTTATTACCTTGATTAATGATAATAAGTATGCTAAAATATATAGGCTATATTAAGAGGTTTTATATGAAAAAAATAATAGTTTACTTAAAAAATTATCGTAAAGAAGCAATTTTAGGTCCTTTATTTAAACTATTTGAAGCAATTCTAGAATTGTTAATTCCTTTAGTTGTTTCTAACATCATAAATGAAGGAATTAAAAATGACCGGGGCACAGGATATATTTTTAAGATGGTGGCCATAATGATAGTTTTGGGCTTAATAGGGTTATTGTGTTCTATTACTGCTCAATACTTCAGTGCTAAAGCTGCAACTGGTGTATCAAAAGAATTACGTGAAAAACTTTTCTCAAAAATTCAAAGTTTTTCATATACAGAGATTGATACTATCGGGGCATCTCGTATGATAAATGAGATAACAGCAGATGTTAATCAAGTTCAAAATGGAGTAAATTTATTTTTGAGGTTATTTCTAAGAAGTCCATTCGTTGTAATAGGTGCTTTGATAATGGCATTTATTGTCTCGCCAAGTGGTGGATTAATATTCATGTTAATTATTCCAATATTATTAGCTATTATTTTTGTTATTTTATACTTTACAAGGAAAAAATATCAAGATGTACAAAGCGATTTAGATGTTGTTGTTAGAAGAACTCGTGAAAATTTGCAAGGCGTAAGGGTTATTCGTGCCTTTGTAAAAGAAGACAATGAAAGTAAAGATTTCAATAATTCTTTAAATAAACTAGCAAGTAGTCAGAAAAAAGTAAATCTTGTTTCAACAATTCTAAATCCTATAACATATGTAATTATAAATATAGGAATTATTCTTGTTGTTTATGTTGGTGCAAAACAAGTTGAAAGTCAAAAATTGTTACAAGGAGATGTTATTGCTCTATATAATTATATGGGACAAATCCTAGTAGAACTAATTAAGTTTGCTAATCTTGTAATTACTATTTCTAAATCTTTAGCTTCTTTTACACGTATCTCAAAAACTCTTGATGTAGAATCATCATTAAAGTTTACAGTTGATAATGAAATTCATTCAACAAATTTCCTAGAATTTAACGATGTTTCATTTATGTATCAAAATGGCGGAGCATATGCTCTAGAAAATATTAATTTTTCATGTGAGAAAGGTGAAACTATTGGTATAATCGGCGGAACAGGCTCTGGAAAAACAACTCTTATTAATTTGATACCTCATTTTTATGACTGTCAGAAGGGTAACATATATTTAGAAGGAAAAAACATAAATAGTTATGATTTAGTATCATTGCGCAAGAGAATAGGCTTAGTTCCTCAAAAAGCAGTTCTTTTCAAAGGAACTATACGTTCTAATCTTGAATGGAAAGATAAAAACGCATTAGATGGAGATATGCTAGATGCCCTTGAAATTGCTCAAGGTTTAGATATTATTCGTAAAAAACAAGCAGGACTTGATGCCGTTGTTGAAGAAAATGGGCAAAACTTTTCTGGTGGACAAAAACAAAGATTAGCAATTGCTAGAGCTCTTATAGGAAGTCCAGATATTCTTATATTTGATGATAGTGCATCAGCTTTGGATTATTTAACTGATTCAAAACTTAGGAAAGCCTTAAAGATGCTTCCTAATAAACCATTAGTATTTATTATCTCTCAAAGAACAAGTTCAATTATGCATGCTGATAAAATAATTGTTCTTGATAATGGAAAAATAGTTGGTATTGGGAAACATGAAGAACTCCTTAGAACTTCTGTAGTTTATAAAGAGATTTATGATTCACAATTCAAAAAGGGAGGTAAATAAATATGCCTAAAAACAAAGTATTTAAAATGATATTTGATTACATTAAAAAATATTGGTACATTGCTAGCGCAATAATTATTTTGGCTTTAATTTCTGTTATTTCAATGCTTTTAGTTCCAATATATGTAGGTAATTCCATAGATGTTATCACTGAAGTAAGTGTTGATTATTCAGTGATTAAGGAAAATATGTGCTTAATTATAATAATGATAATTATTACATTTGCCTCTCAATGGTCTTTAAGTTATTTAAATAGTTTGATAACAACTTTAATAACTAGAGATATACGAAAGGATGCTTTTAGTAATATCCTTAAAATGCCATTAAGTTATATTGACACCCATCCTTTTGGAGAAATAGTTTCTAAGGTTATTAGTGATGTTGATACGTTTGCCGACGGCTTGCTTATGGGATTTACAGAATTATTCACAGGAGTAATTACAATAGTTGGCACTTTAGTTTTAATGCTTAAAATTAATTATTTGGTAGCAATTATTGTTTTTGTTCTAACACCAATTTCAATATTTGTTGCAAAATTTATTGCTAGTAGAATTCATAAATACTTTACAAAACAAACAGAAACTAGAGCTACCGAAACATCATTTGTTAATGAAATGATTAATAATTTGAAAGTTGTTCAAGCATTTTCTCACGAAGATGAGAATATGATAGAATTCAAAAAAGTAAATGGAGAATTTGCTAATGCTTCTTTAAATGCTGTATTCTTTTCAAGTTTAGTAAATCCATGTACACGATTTGTAAATGCGTTAATTTATGCTATTGTTTGTCTGACAGGTGCTTTAATAATTATAAATAAACCAGGGGCTATGGTTCTAACAATTGGTAAATTATCGACACTATTAAGTTACTCAAAAGAATATATGAAACCATTTAATGAAATATCAGGAGTTATAACAGAACTTCAAAATGCTATTATTTGTGCAAAAAGAGTTTTCGAACTAATTCTGATTGAACCTGAATTTGAAAATCATTTTGCTAAAGAAATGCCTCAAGCTGAAGGTGATATTGAGTTAGCACATGTTTATTTTTCATATAATAGAGAACAAAAATTAATCGAAAATTTAAATTTAAATATCAAAAAGGGAATGCGTGTGGCGATTGTTGGACCAACTGGAAGTGGGAAAACAACATTAATCAATCTTTTAATGAGATTTTACGATCCAACAAGTGGCGACATAATTATCGATGGAAACAACATAAATGATATTACTAAATCTTCATTAAGAAAAAATTATGGAATGGTTCTTCAAGATACGTGGCTTAAGTCAGGAACTGTTTTAGATAATATTCGTATGGGTAAACCTGATGCAACTTTAGAAGAAGTTATTAAAGCAAGTAAAGAAACTCAAGCTCATAATTTCATTATGAAGATGGAAAAAGGATATGATACAATTATTAACGAAAATTCTGATAACTTATCAGCTGGTGAAAGACAATTGCTATGTATTACAAGGATAATGCTTCTGATGCCACCGATGCTAATATTAGATGAAGCGACTTCATCAATTGATACGAGAACAGAATTAAAAGTTCAAGATGCTTTCCAAAAATTAATGAAAGATAAAACTAGCTTTATTGTTGCTCATAGACTTAGTACAATTGTTAATGCTGATATCATTTTAGTGTTAAAAGATGGTAAGATTCTTGAAAAAGGAAACCATGAAGAACTAATGAAACAAAAGAAGTTTTACTATGAATTATATAATTCACAATTTAATATTTAATTTTTGAAAATACTTGCTTAAAAAAGTAAGTATTTTTCTTTTTGCTATTGACATACGTTAAATATAGTTGTATAATATATCAGTAATTGAAAATATGTTCATATTTATGTTTAAAAATATATCATAGGAGTGTATTATGATTAACGTAAGTGAAGAAGTAGTTATAAAGATTTCTAACTTCTATAAAGCCTTATCTGATTCATCAAGACTAAAGATTATTATGTCTTTGCTTAATGAAAAAGGTTTGTGTGTAAGTTGTATTGTTGAGAAAGTTGGAATGACACAAACAGCTGTATCTAATCAATTGAAAAGTTTAAGAGATGTAAATTTGGTTAAATCAGAAAGAAAAGGGAAAAATATCATATATAAATTAAATGATGATCATGTTAGAGATATTTTAAACCTAACAATGACACATATGGAGGAAGATTATGAAGATTAAAAGTATGTTTCATTTTGAAGATTTGCATTGTCATGAGTGTGCTGAGCATATAATAGATATTATCGAGCATAATGATGATGTTAGTGACGTAATAGTTGACTTTGATAAAAAAAATATCACTGTAATTGGGGATCGCAAATTTAGCTATGAAGAAGTAAGCAAAATAATTAATTATGTTAAAAATAATGAGCATAATGAACATAAGCACGAACATGAACACGAACATGAAAAAACATTACAATCTCTTGGAGGAATAGTAACTGAAGAATATTCTTTTGAGGATATTGATTGTCCAAATTGTGCTGCAAAAGTTGAAAGAGCTTTAAATAAAAATAAAGATATTCTTGATGCTCGGGTAAACTTTATAACTAAAAAAATAATAATTAAACATAATGACAATTGTCAGGTCTATAATATTGTAACAAAAATTGTTAAATCTGTAGAATGCGATGCTAAAGTTTATAAACCAGGCATGAAACACGTTCTTCACGAAGATCATAATTTCGAATGTCATGAACATGGATGCAATTGCCATGGGCATCATCATCGTCATGAACACGAAAAAGAAAAAAACAGTGTAAAGGTAATAATTATATTCTTAGGATTTATGTTGTTTTTAGCTTCAATGTCTTTAAAATTACTAGGCATTGAAAATATTTATTCAAAACTAATGTTTTTAGTAAGTTATGGAATGTTATCATATGATTTATTTTATGAAGCATTTGTAAATATTATCCATAAAGATTTCTTTAGCGAAAGTACATTAATGATTGTTGCTAGTTTAGGAGCTGTCCTTATTGGTGAACAATTTGAAGGTATTATGGTTATTTTGTTATTCAAAATAGGTGAATTTTGCCAGGATAGAGCAACTGAAAAATCTCGACGTGCAATTAAAGATTTAGTTGATATGCGCGTTGATGAAGTAACACTAAAAGATGGAACAGTTAAAAAAGTTGATGAAGTTAATGTTGGTGAAATTGTAACTGTAAAGGTCGGTGAAAGAATACCATTAGATGGAGTAATCAAAGAAGGTTCAACAGAAGTTGATATGAAAGCTTTAACAGGTGAGTCTATACCTGCTGAAGTAAAAAGTGGTGAAGAAATTCTTTCTGGTTCTATTAATTTAACTAGAGTTATTGATATCGAAGTAACTAAAATTTCTAGCGATTCAACAATGACTAAGGTGTTAAAACTTGTTGAAGAAGCAAGTAACCAAAAATCAAAATCAGAAAAATTTATCACAAAGTTTGCTCGTATTTATACACCATGTATATTAATTATTGCTATTCTTGTCGGAGTAATTCAAGGATTTGTTATTGGAAACTTAAAAGAAGTATTTAACAATGTATTTACTATTTTAGTTATTTCGTGTCCTTGTGCTTTAGTAATATCTATTCCTCTTGGCTATTTTGCGGGAATAGGTCGTTCATCAAATGAAGGAATCTTAGTTAAAGGTGGTAACTATTTAGAAGCACTAACAGAAACTGAATCAATAGTATTTGATAAAACAGGAACTATTACTAAAGGTAATTTTAAGGTTTTAGAAGTATTACCAATAAAAGGTAAAACAATAGAAGAAGTAATAAAATATGTCACTATGGTTGAACAATATTCACTACATCCAATTGCAAGTTCAATAAAAAATGAATTTGGAAAGGATATTAAATTTGTAAAAGATGCAAAAGTTGAAGAAATTAGTGGTGAAGGTATTAAACTTGATGACAATAATCAAACTGTAATTGTTGGTAATGAAAAGTTAATGAATAGATTTAACGTAAAGTTTGAAAAGTGCAAAAAAGTTGGCACAATTCTTTATCTTGCAGTCAATAACGAATATTACGGTTGTGTTGTTATTGGTGATGAAATAAAAGAAGAAGCTAAACCTTTATTTAATTATTTGCACGCTGCAAATATAAAAACAGTTATGCTTACTGGTGACTCAGAAGTTGTCGCAAAAGATATTTCTTCAAAATTAGGAATTGATGAAACATATTCAAAACTATTACCATCGCAAAAATATGAGATTTTAAAAGATAAAATTAGCAAAAAAACAGGAACAATTGTTTATGTTGGTGATGGAATTAATGATACACCTTCATTAAAGTTAGCTGATGTTGGTATTGCAATGGGTGCCGTTGGATCTGATAGTGCTAAAGAAGTAAGTGATATAGTAATTATGAATGATGATATATCAAAGGTTAAAACAGCTATTGATATTTCAAAATATACAAAGAAAATAGTAACAGAAAATATTATTTTTGCCTTAGCAATTAAATTAATAGCTCTAATAATAGGTATTACAGGAGTATTAAGTAGCTTAGGTATGTTAATCGCTATCTTTGCCGATGTTGGTACATGTTTGATCTGTATTCTTAACGTAATGAGAATTTTACGTTGTCGTAAAAAGAGTAAATAAAAATAAAACGTATGTCATTATTAGTTGGCATACGTTTTTAAAATTATGATATTAATTTTAATTAAGTGAATCTTTCACAATTTGAACAAGAATGTTTACCATTGTATTCATATCTTCGATAGTTATGCATTCATATTTTCCGTGAAAATTATATCCACCAGTTCCAAGATTAGGACAAGGTAGACCCATAAAAGTTAGTCGAGCTCCATCAGTTCCTCCACGAATTGGAAGAGTTATAGGTATAATACCTTGTTTTGCAATTGCTTGCATTGCTTTATTTACAATGTCCATTTTATTACGTAGGATAGATGCCATATTGTAATATGAATCAGTTAATTCTAGTTCAATTGTATTTTCACCATATTTATGATTGAAATGATTACAAGCATTTAAGAAATCAATCTTTTGCTTTTCGAATAAATTTTTGTCGTGATTTCTTATTATATAATGCATTTTTGTTTCTTCAACATTTCCGGAAATATTATTTAAGTGGATAAAACCTTCATATCCTTCAGTATATTGTGGTCTTGCTTTTGATGGAAGATAGTTATCAAATTCATAGGCTATATTGATACTATTAACCATTTTGTTTTTTGCATCACCTGGATGAATGTTATTTCCTTTTATGTGAACAACACAACTCGCCGCATTAAAATTTTCATACTCTACGGCATCAATTCTTCCTCCATCAACTGTGTACGCGTAATCACAGCCAAAATCTTTAACATCAAAGAAATCAGCTCCTTCGCCTATTTCTTCATCAGGAGTAAAAGCTATTTTTATTTTACCATGAGGAATATTATTATCATTAAGTAATTCAACCATTGTAAGTATCTCAGATACGCCAGCTTTGTCATCAGCACCTAGTAAAGTAGTACCATCGGTTGTAATTAATGTTTTCCCAATCATTTCTTTTAAGAATGGAAAATCAGAAACTTTCATAGTGACATTTTCGTTTAAGTTTATATCATTGCCATTGTAGTTTTCGTGGATAATTGGATTTATATTTTTTCCAGAACAGTCACAACTAGTGTCCATATGCGAAATAAAGCCTATTATTGGAGCATTTTTAGAAGTATTACTTTCTAAAGTACCATATAAGTAACCTTTATCAGTTAATTTCACATCTGTAAGTCCGACTTTTTCCATTTCTGTTTTTAAGAATTTCGCAAATTCAAGTTGGGAATGAGTTGAAGGGTGTGTTCCGCTTTCAGGATTTGATGTTGTATCCCACTTAATGTATTTTAAAAATTTATTTACACATGTCATATGGTCACCTCTATATTTCAATATTATATCACAATTTAAAGAATATATAAATAAAATTTAAAAAAATGTATAAATAAATTTTAAAAAAATGTCAAAATATTAAAAATAGTGCTATAATATAAATATATTGTGAGGTATTAAAATGAAAAAAAATAATTTGATTTATGGAATTATCCTAATTGTTTTAGGAGTCTTACTGATGATTTTTAAAGGAAGTATTATTAGAATATTACTTTCTGTTGCTGGAGTTTTACTTGCTGGAATTGGTATTTTAGATATTATAAATAAGGATTATCAATTTGGAATTGGTAAAATAGTAATTGGTATTTTATTAATTGTTTTTGGAAATTTCTTAATCGAAGTTTGTTTAATTGCTTTAGGCGTATTACTTATTGTTTATGCAGTTGATTTGATTGTTAGAAATGTTGAATATCTAAAATCACTAACAATGGCTAATAAGCTTAAACAATTATTAATGCCAATTGTAATAATAATTATAGGAGTATTATTTATTGTTTCACGTTGGAAACTTGTTGATGTTGTTTTCATAATAATAGGTGCTGTTATTACTGCTTTAGGAATTTATTATATTTTATCTAAAGATGATACTATGCATATTGAAAAAAGAGATGATGATATTGATATAGAATAGTTTGAGTTTTAAAAACTCAGCTTTTTGTTTTTTAAATAATTCTTGAAAAAAATAGTAAAAAATATTACAATATTAATGTCACCTTTTGAGGTAAAAATAAGTCTTAATTGTGAGGAATAAATTATGAGAAATATTTCAAATGATGAGTTTGAAAATAAGTATTATAAGTACAAACAAATGATTTATAATATTAGTTATACATATGTAAAGAACACTTATGATGCTGATGATATAACTCAAGATGTTTTTATGAAATACTTAAACTCAGATGAACAATTTGCAACCGAAGATAATGAAAAGTTTTGGCTCATTAGAGTTACTATAAATACGTCGAAAACTTTTGTTACTAGCTCATGGAAGAAAAAAGTATTTGTTGATGAGGAACTTATTAATAGAACCTCAGATGCAAAAAAAGAAGTGGGTGAACTCTTTGAATTGGTTTGTAAACTTCCGTCTAGATACAAGGAACCTATAGTATTATTTTATTATGAAAATATGTCTATTGGTGAAATTTCTCATACTTTAGGAATTTCTGAAAGTGCTTGCAAGAAGCGCTTAGAACGTGGAAGAAATATGCTTCGTGAAAAGGAGAATTTGAAAAATGGATAATGATTTTGAAAAAAGATTAAGAAATTCCAAGAATAATATTAATGAATCCTTAAAGAATAATCCTCAATACATTTATGAATATTGTAAAAAAGGCAGTTATAAAGAGAAAAAAAGAAAACTAAAATGGAATTTAGTCGTAAAATATTCAATGGCTGTTTTAATGGTTACTTTCTTGATGATAATTGTTTTTAATACTACAACAGTTGATACAGAAAATAATTATAATCGTTATAACTCATATATAAAAGAAAATCGCTATAAACTTTATTATAATATGAAAAGTTATAATGAGGTGAATCAACTATTCTATAATTACAATGAGGAAAATGTAAATAATATTATTTTTGATTTAGAAGAAAATAATAAAAATATGCCAAGCAATGATAATAATACTATTGAAACTGCAGATATTGTGAAGAGAAAAGGAGATTATCTTTATTACATTCCTAAAACTTCAAATATCGAAAATAAAGTTGAAGAAAAACTTTATGTTCTTAATATTAAAGAACAAGTTGAAATAGTTAAAGTATTTAACTATAAACACGCAAAAGATATCGAGATGAATAAAGATTTATATGTTACTGATAAATATTTGATTTTACATACAATCATAAAAAATAGTTCAAATGCTAAATATGGAAAAAGTAAATTTACAATCTTCGATATAAATTCATATAATATTGTGAAAGAGTTACTTGTGCCTAGTGCTGAAGCAACTGTAAATGTAAATGGAAATGATGTATACATTATTGCAAAATATGATAACTTTACAGAATCATTTGAGTGTCCTTCATATTGCATAGATGGAAAAGAAGTTGCTAAAGATGTGAAAGATATTTTATGGTGTAATGGTTTAGGTATGGATGCAAGTTTCTATTTAATGATTTTTAAAATTTCCGTTTTAGATGACATTAAAATAGAAGATTATGTATATTTATTATCTAATATAAATAATATTTATATGACAAATAACTATATATATTTGTTTAAAAATGTATTAAGTCAAACTAAAACAAACAATAATGTTCTTCAAACAATTAATACTGATTGTGTTATTATCGATATAAATAACTCAATGTTACCTAAAGATTTAATTACTATTAGTGGAAAGTGTGACAATTTTAGTAATATTTATGAAATTAATAACTATTTATATATTGCTAGTGTAAGTACTTATAACATAGGAACAATAGTTAATAATAAATTTATAAACGATACAACTGAATATAGTAGTTATTTAACAATTTATGGACCATTATCAGAAAATGATCCTGCTATTGTAAAAGTATCACAAACTGAAATTAATGCCAACATTGAATCGGTAATTTTTGAAAAAGAAAAAGCTTTAGTTATAACTGATAAAGATATTCGAATGTATCAGTTAGTGGGTAGTAAATTTAAGTGCAAAGAAAAAGAAGCAATCAATTTTAAAGAAGGATCATTTAAGAAAGTTTATAAAGATAAATATATAATAGAAGTAGATGTTAAAAATATTAATAATTCTTCAAATTATTTTGATTTTATTACAGTTTATGATATAAATAATTTTAAAATTAAAGAATTTGATGAGAGTATAAATTACAAATCTAATATATTTACTAAGTTTGGTTCGATTAAACCTGAACGAAGCTTTATGATTGACGTTAAAAATGATGTTTTTGGTTTTGATACAATTGGTCAAATATCTTTAAATGGTAACATAGAATATTTTAGTAATTATGTTATTTTTAAACTTGATATTGAAAATGATAAAATAGAATTATTAAAAGAAATAACAATTTCTAATAATGATTTATCAGTTCAAGAACATTCACAGTTAGAAAAAATGATAACAATAGATGATAAATACTATTTATTTGGATTGAATCAAATAAGAGTATACAGTTTAAAAGACAAAAAACTTAGTATTGTACAAACAATAAATATCTCTGAGTAAATTAAAACAGTCATATAACTATTAATTATATGACTGCTTTTATTTATTTTAGTCTTTTTGATTGCTCAAGAATTGTTTCTTCAATTTCATTGTTTAAATATATTTTTCTAAAGATTAGTTTAACCGCTCTTTCCACATCTTTACCTTTAGAATAATCAGCACGACATAAGAAGTTTATTCTTTCATCATCGATAAGTTTTCTCGCTACAAATGAATCCTTATCTTGGTAGATGGCTATAGCGTGTCCTCCACGTTCTTTTACAATTTTCATACATGGAACATCAGTAATTCCATCGCCGATATAAATAAGATTTTTATAAGGTATGAATCTGTCTTTATCATCGATTCTTGAGTTTAGATTAAAGTCATCAATAACATCAAGAACACCTTTAGAGATGCGAAATATGAATTGAGTTTTGGTTGTGTAATTTACAGCTCTTAAAGGCCAGTCAGCATTTCCTCTTTCATTATAGTGAAATTCGGAAGCATATACACTTGTAAATTTATCATAAATTGGTGTACCTTCAATTATTTCTTTTAAACCTGAAGAGAGAATATAATGAGTCACATTAAGACCCAAAGTTTTTCCGTAATCATTTATTCTATCAAACCAGTCGGCTACACCTTCAAAAAGTTGCACATCTTTGCCAAGTTCACTAAATGATGATTTAGTTATAGGGATGTCTTTTTTCTTAGCTTCCTTTATCATAAGGTACATATATGATAAGATTCTATCCATATTGTTTTTATTTGCAAGTTCATCAGCTTTTTGCCAAAAGTCCTTTGCCTCTAAACCTATTGAAGGTATAAATCCATATTCTTGCATATCTTTTGGACTAAGTGTTTTATCGAAATCATACATTATTGCTATATTTTTATTAGACATAATCTGTCCTCCTCGTATAATATTATATCATTTTTTTCATTATTTTTCAATAACTAGGAAGTATTTATTTAGATAACTTTAAGACAATTTTTTATTGAAAAAAAGAGACATATTTTCATTTTAATAATTACTTGAAAATGATAAAACCTTATGATATAATTAGCACACAAAAGAGGAGAATTTAAAGTGATAACTAAAATTATTGATAGACAAAGAGACTTCTTTTTAAAAGGAAGTACTTTAAATATAAAGTTTCGCTTGATGAATTTAGAAAAATTAAGAAGTTTAATATTATCTAATTATGATGATATAATTACTGCATTTTCAAAAGAATTCAATAAAAGCGAATTTGATGTTGTGTCTACTGAAATATCAATGGTCATTTCAGAAATTGATTTCTTTATAAAGAATTTAAAAAAATTAGTTAAAGTAAAAAAAGTAAAAAGTAATATGATAAATATACCATCTAAGGGCTATATAATACCTGAGCCATATGGTGTATGCTTAATAATGAGTCCTTGGAATTACCCTTTTCAACTTGCAATGCTGCCACTAGTTGGAGCAATTGCTTCTGGAAATACGGTTGTTTTAAAACCATCCAATTACTCACCAAATGTATCAATTGTATTAGAAAATATTTTGTCAAATTTTGATAAAAGATTAATTAGTGTAGTCCTTGGTGGACGAGAAGTTAATCAAAATTTGCTTGATCACAAATTTGATTATATTTTCTTTACGGGAAGTGTAAATGTTGGCAAATTTGTGATGGAGAAAGCGGCTCGAAATTTGACTCCTGTAACTTTAGAGTTAGGAGGTAAGAGTCCTTGTATTGTTGATGCAAAATGTGATTTGGATATTGCTTGTAAAAGAATTGTTTGGGGAAAATACTTGAATGCTGGTCAAACATGTGTAGCTCCAGATTACATTTTAGTACATAAAAATATTCATGATGATTTTGTTACAAAAGTTCTTGAATATATTGAAAGTTTTTATTATAAGAATAATCGTTTATCAAAAGATTTCCCAGAAATAATAAATGATAAACATCTTGATAGACTTAAGAATTTAATTTTGAAAAATAATTTAGTTTTTGGTGGCAATGTTAAAGGACGTACTCTAGAACCTACAGTTTTAGATAATATTTCTTTTGGAGATAAAATTATGAAGGAAGAAATATTTGGTCCAATAATGCCTATTATTGAATATGAAAATATTGATAATGTTATTTATGATATGAAAAGAATGAATAAGCCATTAGCGTTATATATTTTTTCAAATGATAGAAAAATTATCAAAAAGGTTCTTCGAAACATATCAAGCGGAGGGGCTTGCATAAATGATGTTATAATGCATTTAACAAATGATAAATTACCTTTTGGTGGTGTCGGTACTAGTGGAATGGGTAGTTATCATGGTCAAAAATCATTTGAAACATTTTCACATTATAAATCAGTTTTTGAGAAATCAAAATCAGAGTTTCAAGTTAAATACCCTCCTTATAATGAGAAAAAATTAAAAACTATAAAAAAATTAATGAAAGTAAATGAGGTTAAGTAGAATGAAAAAAAAGATTCTTTTGATTTTCTTTGGATTCCTATTGTTTTGTTTAATTGGATGCGAAAGTACAACTTTTACTATAACATTTACATATGAAGATGGAACTGAAATTACCAAAGTAGAAGTTAAAGGGGGTTCAACAATTACAGAATTTCCAGAAGTTGTTATCCCTGAAGGCTATGTTTTTAATGGCTGGGATAAAGACCTAACAAATATTAAATCAGATTTAACTGTTATTCCTAAGTTTTCAAAAAAAGAATGTCAAGTTAAATTTGTTGATGAAGAAAATAATGAAATACTTAATGTAAAAGTTGAATATGGTTCATCTGTAACCCCTCCTCAAGCACCTGAAAAAGACAAGTATGTGTTTGTGAAGTGGGACAAAGACCTATCAAAGATTACTGAAGATTGCATCATTAAACCTATTTATGAGTATAATTATGTTACAATTAAATTTATGGTTGATGACAAAATTTATGAAGAACTTGAGGTGAAAAAAGGAGAGGCTATTAGTCTTTCTCAAAACCCAGAAAAAGAAGGGTATGATTTTGTTTCATGGGATAAAGAATTGGAAAACATTACAGAAGATGTAGTCGTTAATGCTATTTTCAAAAAGAAAGTATTTAAAGTAACTTATTTATATGAAAATGGTGAAGAAATTTGTACAAAAGAATTTGAATATAATGAAATGCTTACTTTTCCAACTCCTCCAGTAGTTAAAGGTTATACCTTTGATAAATGGAATCTTGAAGAGATTAATGTTGTTAGTGGGTTACAAGTTAAAGCTCTTTATAAGGTTAATGAATATACGATAACTTATTATAATGGTAAAGAAGAAGTTAAATTAGAACCAAGTGTTTATACAATTAATGATCTTGTTTATTTACAAGAAATTGAAAAGACTGGATATATTTTTGCTGGTTGGTTTGAATCAGAAACATCAACTAAACGTTTAGTTAATTTTAATTATCAAGAAACTGGCAATAAAACTTTATATGCACGTTTTGAAAGTGATACAAGAACAGATATAACTGTTCCTAAAGGAACTTTTACAATTACAGAAATAGCTAAGTTCCCACATTCACAAAATCCTAATTTGATGATTTATCAACCAGTATTACCAAGTAATGCTCCAACATCATCAAAAACACTTTATAATTATGAAATTGCTGATACAACAATCGCAACTATATCTATTTATTCAACAATCACTCCGCTTTCGCCTGGTATCACAGTGTTAAAAGCAACATACCAAAAAGATCCAACACAAGTAGGCTATGCGCTAATTCAAGTATCAAGTGATGGAGTAAAAGCAGTTACTGTTGAGGAAGTTTCGAAAATTAATTCCTATAAAGTACGCTTCCGTGATAGCAATAGTAATATATTCTTAACACAAACTGTTAAAGAAGGATTTGATGCAGTTTTACCGCTTCCACCTATTGTGGAGAATAAAGGATTTTCAGGTTGGGAAGGCGATTATTACAATATCAAAAAAGATTCATATGTAAGAGCTACTTACAGTTTAAAACATAATCGATTTGTTGGAAAGACTGTTAGTATTTTAGGTGATAGTATGTCAACATACAAAGGCATTATACCTGAAGGATTTGCTTGCTTCTATCCTTATGCAACATGTGATGTTAATAATCCAAACCAAACATGGTGGATGCAAATTATTAATAAATTAGGAATGCAATTATTAATGAATAATTCTTATTCTGGTAGCTGTGTTAGTGATGGTACAGGTAATAAACCAGCAGTTACAAAAGATAGATTAAGTTATTTAATTCCAGCAAATGATAAAGAAGAAAAACCAGATATCATTATAATCTTTATGGGTGCAAATGATTGTGGAAGCAGATATGTTAGTTTGAGCACATTCACAAGAGATTATGAAATAATGATGAAAAACATAAAGGAATTATGCCCAGATTCAGAAATATTTTTAATGACTTTACCTGACGCTAATTTCTTTAGTTCACAAGATAGAATAGATTATAATAAAGTAATTGAAAATAATGCTACAAAGTTTTCTTGTCATTTGTTAAGTTTAGATAATGTTTATACAAGACAAACTAGTTCACAATATTTATGTGATTCAATTCATCCAAACTTTAAAGGTATGACTTCTATAGCTAATGTTTTATACAATCAAATGAAACTTTTAGCGTAACAATAAAAGGTAGTTAGATCTACCTTTTTTCTTTGGATAATAATTATTATTTTCCCATTTTTTTTAATATATTTATAAAAAATGAAAATTAATCGATTATTTTATTTTATAATAATACATTTATCTAATTTTGTGAAATTAATTATTGTTTTATTTGATAAAAAAGTATATAATATATATATAATAAAATTCGTGGAGACTATTATGGTAATTATTGTAAATGATGCTAATAAAGTATTTATTTCTGAAGATGTTAAACCATATTTAAATATGAAAGCAATGATGGCCTTTGATATTGGTTTAGATTATATGCTTGTCGGTTTATATTCTGGTTCATGCAAAGGGAATGTAAATACATTTGGAACAAATACAATAGAGCGTAATGTCTTTGGTGACTTCGTTATTTTGAAATATGATGAAAAGCATAGTGCTCCTACTGAATTTACAAATAGTGAAGAACTAATAGATATAATTCTAAAAATCATTTCTAAAAATGATTATTTAACTTTAGAAAATACAGTTAAAGAAGAATTGCCAAGCAAACAAATTACTTTTGGAACATATCCTCAATCACTAATCATTGACAGAAATTTAATTTCTGAACTTGAGGAAATTGAAGAAACTAATGAAAAGGACTATTTATATCATAAGGGAAAATATTATATCCGTATTCCTAATAATAAAGATCGTTATGTGAAGGTAAGGGGCAAAAGATTTCAAGCTGTAGAAGGAATAAATTATTATTTTGCTGTTGAACCAATAAAATGGGATATATTATATGATGGTGATGAAAAAATGCTTTTGTCTAGTAAGGTTATTGATTACTATCCTTATAATATTAATTCTCATAATATAATGCTTGATGATCGAAAAATTGATGAAAATGAGTACTATTTTTCAGATGTGCGAAAGTATCTTAACAAATACTTTTATAATATAGCTTTTTCAGAAAAAGAAAAAGAAAAAATAATTAGTCCTATTAGTGACAATAATTTCCAGGACCGTGTAACTTTACTATCTTTAGAAATAATAGATTATGTAAATAATATAAATTGTAAAGCAACGGATTATTGTGAGTTTATTGGTTTGGAAGAATTAGATGAAAATCTTAATGTTAGTTGGTGGTTAAAAAGTAAAGGACAATCAGAAACAGATGTAAAAACGATAACTAACAAGGGAAAAGAAACAACTGATAAAAATTGTTATAATACAAGATGTGGCATTAGACCACTTATAAACTTAAAGAATAAAGCTTTTTAATAGGCTTTATTTTTATACAATAAACATTTATAAGTTTATTGTCATTTTATATGTATTGTAAAAAAGTAGTTGTTAATATATAATAATTATAAATACATAAGAGGTTATTATGCTTAAACTTAAGAATATAAAAAAGAATTATAAAACTGATTTTGGTGACGTTGAAGCCCTAAAAGGAATTACTTTAAATTTCCGTAAAAGTGAATTTGTGTCTATACTTGGCCCTAGTGGCTGTGGGAAAACAACACTTTTAAATATTATAGGTGGGCTAGATAGATACACATCTGGAGATTTATTAATTAATGGAAAAAGTACAGAGGACTTTAATGATCGTGATTGGGATAATTATCGTAATCATTCTGTAGGCTTTGTTTTTCAAAGTTATAATTTAATTCCTCATTTAACTGTTTTTGAAAATGTTGAACTTGCATTAACATTATCAGGTGTAAAGAAGGAAAAACGAAATAAAATGGTTAAAGATGCCTTGGAAAAGGTAGGTCTTGCTGATAAGTTAAAAGTTAAACCTAATCAATTGTCAGGTGGACAAATGCAAAGAGTAGCAATTGCGAGAGCGTTAGTTAATAACCCCGAGATATTATTAGCTGATGAACCAACAGGTGCTCTTGATACAAAAACAAGTATTCAGGTTTTGGATTTATTAAAGGAAATAGCTAAAGAAAGATTAGTTATTATGGTAACTCATAATCCTGATCTTGCTAAGACATACTCGACAAGGATTATTTCATTACTTGATGGAAATGTTATTAGTGATTCTAATCCATATGAGGGTGCAAAAGAAAGTAAACAAGAGAAAGTTGAAAAAAAGAAAAAAACTTCAATGTCGTTTCTTACTGCTTTATCATTAAGTTTAAAGAATTTACTAACTAAAAAGGGAAGAACTTTTTTAGTGGCTTTTGCAGGAAGTATCGGTATTATTGGAATCGCCACAATACTTGCCATTTCTTCAGGGTTTAAAAAATATATAAAGAATGTTGAAGAAGATACGTTATCTACATATCCATTAACTATTTATGAAAAAGAAACAAATATGTCCTCGTCACTAGAAATGATAATGGGCAAAAATAATAACAAAGAAAATCGTAATGATGGAAAAATATATTCAAACAACATATTTTTTGAACTTATGAGTTCAGTAATTTCTGGTACACATACTAACAATTTAGAAGCTTTTGATGCTTACTTAAGAGAAAATGAAGAATTACTTGGTAAATATGTTAGTTCAATTGAGAGACATTATGGAATTACAGTAGATGTATATGCCAATGACTTAAATAATATTTTTAAGGTGAATCCATCTAGTGTTTTCGATGATGCATTTAAAAAAGCTGGTATGAGTGGGATGACTAGTGGCTTTACTTCAAGCATGAATATTTGGTCACAAATGCTTAGCAATAAAGATTTAGTTAAATCTCAATATGATTTGTTGATAGGTTCATGGCCTAAAGAATATAATGAAATATTATTAGTTGTTGATAAAAATAATGAAATACCTGATTATGCACTTTTTGCTTTAGGATTAAAACCACAGGAAGAACTTGATGAGATTCTTAAAGCAGTAAAAGAAGGACGCAAACCAAATATTAAAGAATCATCATATATGTTTAGTGATTTATTGAATCTAACATTTAAATTGGTTTTGAAAGCTGATTTATATGAGCAGAATAAGTCTGGTAGTGGTTATGAATTAATGGAAAATGATCAAGAGTATATGAAAAAATTACTAAGTCAATGTGTTGATTTGAAAGTAACTGGTATTATTAGACCTAACGAAGATGCAGTTGCTCAGTCTATCCGTGGTGTTGTTTGTTATGATTCTAGTTTAATTGAATATATAATTAATGAAACAAATTCTAAAGAAATTGTGAAAAAACAATTAGCTAATCCAAAAGTTGATGTTTTCTCAAATCTTCCATTTATGAGTGAAGATCTAACAATGGAGTCATTAAATCAATTAATTGAGTCTATACCTGACGAAACTCAAAAAGCACAAATAAAAAAATCAATTGAAGAAGCTAAAGCAAATGGTTATAGTGATGAAATGATAATTAGTTTTATTAGAACTAATTTAGATAAAATTCTTTCTTATAGTGGTATAACAATTGGAACTTATGAAGGAAACCTAACAAAACTTGGAGTTGGTTCCTTTGATAAACCCAAAGCGATAAATATTTATCCTTTAAACTTTTCCTCAAAAGATGAAATTGTAAGAATTATTGAAGAATATAATAAGAAGGTTACATCTGAAGGTAGAACTGATTTAGTTATTGAATATACAGATTATATAGGAATATTAATGAGTTCAATATCTGATGTTATAGATGCTGTTTCTTATGTTCTATTTGCTTTTGTAGCTATATCACTAGTTGTTTCATCGATTATGATAGGAATTATAACGTATATTTCTGTTCTTGAAAGAATAAAAGAAATAGGAGTTTTAAGAAGTGTTGGTGCTTCCAAACTAGATATATCTCGTGTATTTAATGCGGAAACAATTATAATCGGTTTTAGCTCGGGTGTATTAGGAATTTTAATTACCTTGCTTCTACTAATACCAATAAACATTATAATAGGAAACCTTGCAAACATACACAATGTTGCTAAACTTCCTGTGGAAGGTGCCTTTATATTAATAGCAATAAGTGCCGTCTTAAGCGTAATTGCGGGTCTAATTCCTGCTATCACAGCTGCAAGAAAAAATCCTGTAGAAGCATTACGTAGTGAGTAAAAATGATAGTCATACATAAATTAAAGAATAATCATCTTTAAATGTATGACTTTTTCTTTAAAAATAGTATTGACTAATAATCACCTTTAGAGTAATATAATAGGTGAAAAAGGTGGAAAAAAATGAAAAAATTGAGCTTTGTTTTACTAATTTTTATATCATTTTGTTTATGTGCTTGTAGTAGTTACAAAAATAAAAGTGGCGTAATTTGTGTTAATTCTAGTTTTATAGATGTTTCTATTTATGATTATTCACTTGATAAGTGTGAAAATGCTTTTGATAATATAGAAAATATCTTTAAACAAATTGCTAAACTTTGTGATTATAAAACTTCATATGAAGGGTTAAACAATGTATATACAATAAATAGTTCAGAAAAAGAAGTTGCTGTTGATGAGTTCTTATATGATTTACTAAAAGAAGCAGTAGATTATCAAACAATCACTGAAGGATTATACAACCCTTTTATGGGTAATATTTATGCTGCATACGATGAATTGTTGGCAATGAATATAGGAAATATTACCTTAGATAAAATACCAAATGATAACTTTCTTAAGACGGAATTAAATAATTCAAAAAATACAAAAATTATTTTTAGTGAACAGGGAAGAAGCGTAAGAAAAATTGGTGATGGAAAAATTGATCTTCGAGATATCGCCAATAGTTATGCTCTTAAACTTTCGAAAGCATATTTAAATAATCAAGGTATTTATAACTATTTTCTAAATGTAGATTTAAATAATGTTTCTTTGGGCAATAAACATAATTCTTCGTATTATAGTGTTGGTGTTAGAGATATTGATTCTTTGGTTTTAAAAATTAAAAATAAAGATATTTGTTCTAGTTCAATATTAGAAAACAATTTTGATTTATACGGGAAAAGATATCATAAATTTATAAGTACAGTTTCTGGAAAACCAGAAAACATGTATGATATTTGTGTTGTTATTGATAATGATCCTGTTAGAGCTTCTATATTTAGTAGGATATTTATCACTTTAGAAACCGAAAAGTTTACTAAGTTTTATTTGAAATATAATTTTGATATTCTAATATTTAAAGATAAAGAAATAGTTTATCAGACAAAGAAGGAAAATATATATGGATAAAAAATATATAACTGATATTTTTTTAACTCTTGGAATGATCTTTTTAATTATAATTATAATAATTATAAGTAAAACAGGAATAGCTGGTGAAAACTTGACTGCTGAAGTTTGGCATGAAAATGTTCTTCTAGATAGAATTAATCTATCAAGTGTCTTTACAAATGGTGAAAAAGAATATGATTTTGATGGTGTTCATATCACTATAAAATACAAAAAAGATATGATTTGGATTGATGATACTGATTGCCCAAATAAAAGATGTTTAGAAAATGGTAAGATTAGCTCGCCAACAAGCCATATCGTATGTACACAATGTAATTTTCGAATTATCATAAAAAGTAATGTTAATATTTACGATGTTATTTTAGATTAATTAACTTTCATTATGACATAATATGATATTTTTCATTAATATAATGCTAATAATTATTTTTTTTGATAAGTATTTTAGACCTTAAAAGGGTCTTTTTTTATCTTCTTATGTCTTTAGGTATATTTATTTAAATAAAATAATGTACAATTAATGCACAAAGGATAGGTGAAAAAATGCTTAAAGCTCAATTCTTTATTCGTAAAACAGTTTTATATGTTCGCTTTTCTGGTGAACTTGATCAAAGATCAATTGAAAAAGTCCGTGTGCGAGTAAGTGAATTAATTACTAATTATAAAATAGAGTATTTAGTAATTAATTGTCGGGAACTCACATTTATGGATAGTTCGGGAATTGGATTTATTATTGGAAGATATAATCAATTGAAATTAATTGATGGGAAGATATTTATTTGTGAAATGAATGATTTAATAACTCGTATAGTGAATATTTCGGGTTTATCACGTATTGTCAACTTAACAAAGACTGAAGAAGAAGCTAACTATTTGGTGGAGGGTATGTATGAAAAAATTCATAAATTGCGAGTTTAATGCTGATTTAAAAAATGTTATTGTTTCCCGTGGAATAATTGCTAGTTTTTTTATGGACGAAGATGTTAATATTAATATAATTAATGAAGTTAAAACTATAGTTAGTGAAGCAGTTACAAATGCTATTATACATGGATACAAAAATGGTGAAGGAATAGTAGGCCTTAACATTGATTACGATAATAATGTATTAAAAATTGAGGTTATTGATAAGGGCGTTGGAATTGAGAATATTGAGGAAGCTCGTACACCTCTTTTCAGTACAGGATCAAGTAAAGAAAGAGCAGGACTTGGCTTTACAATTATGGATATTTTCTCAGATAAACTTGAGATATTCTCAAAGGTTAATGAAGGAACCAAAGTGGCTATAACCAAATATATTGCATAAAATGGATAAAAAAGATGAACTATTTCTTGAAAATATAGATCTTGTTGATAGGATTATTAATAAATTGTATTATTATAATTATTTACGTGATGATTTGCGTCAAGTTGCTTTAATGGGCCTTTTCAAAGCTGTAAACAAATATAATGATGAATATGGTGTGCTTTTCTCTACATACGCTTCTTATTTTATAATAGGAGAAATAAAAAGAGAATTGCGAAACAATAAACTTATCAAGACGGGGAAGAAAGTAACTAAAGTTATTACTTTGTTACATGATAATTATACTTTGAAAGAAATAAAAGAAGTAACGGGATTTGCTGATGATATAATTTATACAGGATTAATGTATAAGGATAATATAAAATCTTGTGAAGTTGAAAGCATAGATTTAATAAAATCATCATCAAATGATTCATTCTTAAATGATTTAGAAATAATTTTGAAAGGAGATTTATTAAAAGTTATAAAATTAAAATATGTAAAGAATTTATCGCAAAAGGAAATATCAGAAATAATGAATATAAGTCAAGCAAGTGTTTCAAGAATAGAGAAAAAAGCCTTGGAAATTCTTCGGAAAAGTTATTAATTTTAGGTTTATTTTCTTTTTATCTGAATATAATGAAGTATGAGAAATATTAGTAATGCTTATCAAAAAAATGTAAATGATGTTTTAAAATATTATCAATCATCTGTGAGTGGTTTAAACCAAGAATTAGTTTCGAAGAACAAGAACAAATATGGAAGTAATAAAATCCAAGATACAAAACGAAAAAGTATTATAATGGTATTTTTAGAGCAATTTTGTAACTTACTAGTTATTGTTTTAATTATTGCTTCTATATTATCACTATTTACAGGAGGAATAGAAAATACAATAGTTATTCTTGTTGTTATTACATTAAATGCTATTTTAGGAACATTTGAATATTTCAAAGCTGAAAAAAGTATTGAAAGCTTAAAGGAATTATCTAGTTTAGAAGCATATGTTTTAAGAAATAATAAAAAAATTGTAATTGATTCCAATGATGTGGTTTGTGGAGATTATGTGTTTTTAAAAAGTGGTGATATTGTACCTAGTGATATTAGAATAATATCCGCTTCATCTTTAGAGTGCGATGAAAGTATGCTTACTGGCGAGAGTGCATTGTGTGAAAAAAATAGTGAGGTAATTGATAAAGATTTGCCTATCGGTGAAAGAAAAAATATATTATATAGAGGAACGAAAATAATTACTGGTAAAGCAGAAGGTGTAGTATTTTCAGTTGGTACTGATACAGAAATAGGTAAAATATCTTTAATGATGCAAAAGATTAAGAAAAAAAAGAGCCCATTAGAAAAAGATATTGATAAATTCAGCAAAGACTTAGCCATAATTATTTTGGTAATTTGTCTTATTGTTTTCTTGATGAGTGTATATAGACATATCTCTCTTTTAGATTCATTAATGTTTGCTATAAGTTTAGCTGTTGCTGCAATACCAGAAGCCTTGCAAACAATAGTTACTATTGTTCTTGCGATATCAACTGAAAAAATAGCTAAAGAGAAAGCTATTGTAAAGGATATTAAGGCCTTAGAAACTTTAGGAAATATTGATGTTATATGTACGGATAAAACAGGAACTCTAACAGAGAATAAAATGATTGTTGAGGGATTTTATTATGATAATCAAGAATTGAGTAGTATCAATAATGAAGTTTTTAAAGATGCCTTAATACTATGCAACGATAGTAATAATGATAAAAATAGTAAAACTGTAAATACAGATGATGCTATAATTAGATTTTTCAAAGAAGAAGAAGTTTTGAAAATAAAAGATCAATATCGAAGAATTTATGAGATTCCTTTTTCTTCTAAACGTAAAATGGCTGTTTCGGTTAATCTTTATAAAAAAGATAAAATGATGTTTGTAAAGGGTGCTAGTGATTTATTGTTAAATGCTTGCATATTATCACATAACGAAAGGAAAAAAATTGAAAAAGTTATTGATGAGAAAAGTGCTAAAGGTTATCGAGTAATTAGTGTAGCTTATAAAAAGAATCCTAAAGAATATACTATAGATAATTTGACTTTTATTGGTTTAGTCTTTATTGTTGATCCAATAAAAGAAAAAGCATATGAAACGATAACAGAGTTAAAGAAGTATCATATAAGACCAATTATGATAACTGGTGATCATGTCTTAACTGCTTTGAACATTGCTAGGAAGACAGGAATAAATGAAGGAAATGATAATTATTTAACAGGGGAAATGCTTGAGAAAATGTCTGATGATGAACTTAAGAACAAACTAGATACAGTTAGTGTTTATGCAAGAGTATCCCCTAGTGACAAGATTCGAATTGTTACTCTTCTTCAAGAAAAGGGTTATAGTGTCGCTTTTTTAGGCGATGGAGTTAATGATGCACCTGCAATAAAAAAGGCTGATGTTGGTGTTTCTATGGGTATTAGTGGAACAGAAGTATCAAAAGAAGCTAGTGATGTAATTTTAATGGATGATAACTTAGCAACGGTAATGAAAGCAGTAAAAAGAGGAAGAAAGGTGTATCAAAACATCCAAAACGCAATTTTGTTTTTGATTGCTGGAAACATTGCTGGAATTTTTATAGTTTTGTATACATCTTTATTAAATCTACCAATTCCTTTTGCTCCGGTTCACTTGCTATTTATTAATTTAATAAATGATAGTCTCCCAGCTATAGCCATAGGCATTGAAGAAGGAAGTGTAGACGAGAGAGAATTATTATATCCTCGTAAGAAGAGTAGTCCCCTACTTTCCCCAAAAGTTGTTAGAAGAATACTTATTGAAGGATTTTTAATTGCCTTTTTTACAAATTTATCGTATTTATACAGATTAAAGAATGATATGTATGTTTCTCGCACAATGGTTTTTGTTACAATTACAGTTGCAAGGTTATTTTATAGTTTCAATTGTCGTAATCGAGTTTCTTTTATACTTGCAAATAATCATAAGAAAAAAATCAATAAAACTTTGCTATTTTCAATTGTTGTTGGACTAGCGCTTGTTAATAGCTTATTATTTGTTGAAGGTTTGCATAAAATGTTTGCTATTGCTTCAGTCGAACTAGAAGAAATTGCCTTTGCTTATATAATGGGTTTATTGCCTTATTTGTCAATTCAAATGATTTTCATTGTCAGAGATTTAAATTATAAAAGAAAAAATAAAGAAAAAAAAGTTATTTCTAAAATCAAGTGTAATGCTTGATTTTTTTTGTTTGTATAAAACTATATATTCATGAAATAATAAGATAAAGTGGTGATTAAATGGAAGATTTTAATTTAAAGGATAAACTTGAAAAAATTAAAAAGAATGAGCCTAAAAGAAACATTTTAAAAAATAGTCTAAAAGCTTTTTTAGTTGGCGGAATAATTTGTGCTTTATGCGAAATAATTTTTATGCTTTATCATATGAAGTTTGATAAAGATGTTTCTAATAGTTATACAATTCTTACGATTATTTTTATAGCTGCCATACTTACTAGTTTTGGTATTTATGATCGTATTGGTCAATTTGCTGGATGTGGATCGATTGTTCCCATAACAGGATTTGCCAATTCAATGACTTCTTCAGCAATAGAATCTCACAGTGAAGGTTTAGTTTTAGGAGTTTTAAATAATATTTTTAAACTTGCTGGAAGTGTTATTTCAGTATCGATAATATGTGGAGTTATAAGTGGATTAATCAGATATCTTGGAGGTGTAATTTTTGGGTAAGGTTGGTAAAAGCAGTTATCTTTTTCATAACGTTTATATAAAAAGTTTTTCATCCGTAGTTGGCCTTAAAGAATATAATGGTCCAATTGGAAAATATTTTGATGATCATTTTGATTCTTTATTAGTTGATGGTGAAAAAAGTTTTGAAAAATCAGAGATTGCAATGAATAAAAAATCAATAAGCCTTTGCTTAACAAAAGCTAATTTATCAGAAAATGATGTCAATGTTTGTTTTGCAGGTGATTTAAATAATCAGATATCAATAAGTAGTTATACTTTACGTGATATAAATATTCCTTTCATTGGAATATTTGCGGCATGTTCTACTTGTACTTTGGGAATAATTAATTCAGCGTTTTACCTTGAAAATAATGGTTCGTATGCACTTTCATGTACTTCAAGTCATAATTGTACTGCTGAGAGACAATTCCGATATCCGAATGAATATGGGACTCAACGGGCTGAAACGTATACTTCGACTGTAACAGGTGCTAGTAGTATTTTACTAACTAACGAAAAGACAAATTTAGTTGTACGTAGAGCAACAATTGGTCGCGTTGTTGATGGAAATTTTAAAGATAGTCAAGATATGGGTAGAGCTATGGCACCTAGTGCGTATCATACAATAAAAAGGCATTTACTTGATTTTAATTTGACCATTGATGAATATGATAAAATCTTTACAGGAGATTTATCAACTTATGGAAGTAAATTGTTAATAGATTTATTCAAAGAAGATGGGATTGATATTTCCAATAAATATGAAGACTGTGGGAACATAATCTATGATAAAGAGAATCAAGAGGTTATGTCTGGTGGTAGTGGATGCGGCTGTGTAGGAGTTGTTTTAAGTGGATATATTCTCAAAAAATTACTATCACATGAATATAAAAAAGTATTAGTTTGTGCAACAGGAGCCCTAATGAATCCTATTATGCTTGCCCAAAAAGAAACAATACCTTCAATATGTCATGCTGTTTCTATTGAGGTGATGTAATGGTTATACTTTATGCTTTTTTGGTTGGCGGATTGATTTGTGCTATAGCGCAAATTATAATGGATAAATTAAAAATAATGCCTATTTACGTAACTTGTCTTTTAGTAGTTATTGGAGCACTATTAGATTTCTTCAGTATATATGATAAACTAGTGGAATTTGCCCATATGGGAGCAATGATACCAATTTCTTCATTTGGACATGCAATATGTCATGGAGTATACGAAGAAATACAAACAAGTGGATTTATGGGTATTTTTACAGGAATCTTTAAAAACGTAAATGTTGGAATAACAAGTGCCATATTTTTTGCATTTATAGCTGGTATTCTTGTAAAGCCAAAAGGATAAGAAAGGAGGTAAAATCATGCCAAAATTAAGATGTAGTGTTAACAAATGTATGTATAATCAAAGTCGTTATTGCATGCGTAACCGAATTCATATTCAAGGAAGTCAAGCTATATATGAGGACGAAACTCAATGTGGAACATTTAAGTTAGCTCCAGAAAAAGACTTTAAAAACATGGATACAGAATTTGCTTATATGGATGAAGCTAATGAACATTTAAGTATTAATTGTGATTGCGTAAAATGTAAGTATAACGAAAATGATCTTTGTCATAAAGAGAATGTTAAAATAAGCGGATCTAACGCTGATTGCCGTCAAGATACTGTTTGCGAATCATTTGAGAAAAAATAAATAAGTTGATGCGAGACAATATTCGTCTTGCATCTTTTTAAATTATTAAATCCTTTGTCTTTACATTTATTTAAAACTATGATAAAATAATATAAATAAAATTAACGAAAACGGAGAATGAAAATGAGTAAAATAAAGTTTTGTGCATTAGGAGGATTAGGAGAGAACGGAAAAAATCTATATGTTGTAAGTGTAGATGGGAAATTTTTTGTTTTAGATGCTGGAATCAAATATCCAAGTGTGGATTTATATGGTGTTGATGCTGTAATTCCCGACTTTGAATATCTTGTTGATAACAAAGAAAAAGTATTTGGAATCTTTGTTTCCCATGGACATGAAGAAAATTGTGGAGCTATTCCTGAACTTTTAAAGGCTTTACAAGTTCCTGTGTATGGTTCACATTTTACAATTTCAATAATCGAACAAATGCTTATTGAAAAAGGAATGAAAGTAGAAGACTACAAACTATTTCGCATAAATGATGATAAAGAATTAAAATTCGGAAATGTTTCAGTTACATTCTTCTATACAACTCATAGCGTTCCTGAAAGTTTAGGTGTGTCTATTAACACTGTAGATGGATCAGTTGTTTATATTCCCGATTTTTCATTAGGCTTTACAAAAGATTATCATTATCAAACTTCATTTAATAAATTAAGTGAGATTTCTAAAAACAAATGTTTAATGCTTTGTGCTGAAAGTTTAGGCGTAAATAATTTTAATAGAGTTAAAAATGATTATAATTTTAATCATATCGTAAATGATGCATTACAAGACAAAAACAGAGTAATCTTTACTATGTTTTCTTCTGATTTAAATCGTATTCAAAAAGTTGTTGATTTATGCATAAAAAATAAACGTAAAGTTGCTATTATAGGTCGTAAAGTACAAAGAATTGTTAATGTTGCTATGAATACAGATTATTTAAAAATTCCTAGTGAGAATTTAGTTAATTTACGTTTCTTAGATGAAAGAGTAACTAATGAATATGAGGATTTAGCAGTTATAATAACTGGTATACGCCATGAACCATTCTTTATGTTACAAAGAATGATGACTGATCAAGATAAATTAATAAAAATCAGTAAAAGAGATACAGTAGTTACTATATGTCCTCCTGCAGTGGGAACAGAAAAAATGGCAACAAGAGTATTAGATCAATTAAGTAAAATTGGTTCAAAAGTGATAAATATTTCTCGAACAAACTTAAGAAGTTCGCATGCTGATAGTGAAGATCTAAAACTTGTTTATCAAATTCTTAAACCACAATACATTGTACCAGTAATTGGTGAATATCGTCATCAGTATTTACATAAAAACATTGCTATTGATGCAGGGTATAGTGAAGACAAAATTCTTGTTTTAGATAATGGCCGCCAAATTGTTTTTGAAAATGGTATACTCTCAAAAACAATAGATAAAGTACCTGTATCTGATGTTTTAGTAGATGGAAGTGTAATTGGTGATATAAATGAAGTTGTTTTAAAAGATCGTGAACAACTATCAGAAGAAGGAGCAATGCTTGTTGTTACAAATATAGATTCTAAGAGATGCCGTGTAATCTCTGGTCCTAGTGTTTATACTAAGGGATTTAGAACATTTGTAGAGTTTCAAAGAGTACAGGCCGCAATTGCTAATGTCACATTAGAAACGATAAATATGATATTTAGAACAAGAGAAGTTATTGATTGGAACGAATTAAAAAATATGATACGTGAAAATTGTACTCGTGAAGTACGTGTAATAACACGTAAATCACCAATAGTTATCCCCGTAATTATCGATATAAATGGAGAAGATTTATGAAATATTTAAAAAGTTATGAAATCAGACAAATGTGGTTAGACTTTTGGAAAAGCAAAGGTCATGAAGTTTTCCCAAGTGCTTCATTAATTCCTGTAAATGATCCTACTCTTTTATGGATTAATGCTGGAGTTGCTCCTTTAAAGAAATTCTTTGATGGACGTGAAGTACCAACAAACAGACGCATTTGTAATGCTCAAAAGGCAATCAGAACTAATGATATAGATAATGTTGGAAGAACAGCTCGCCATCATACTTTCTTTGAAATGTTAGGCAATTTTTCAATTGGTGATTATTTTAGAAAAGAAGCATTGACTTGGGCTTTTGAAATATTGACAAGTGAAAAATGGTTTGGTTTTGACATTAATAAGTTGTATTTTACAATTTATCCAGATGATAAAGAATCATATGAATTATGGACAAAACTAGGTGTTGATCCCACACATATTATCCCTTTAAAAGATAACTTTTGGGAAATTGGTGAAGGACCATGTGGACCAGATAGTGAAATCTTCTATGATCGTGGTGAAAAATATGATCCTCAAGGCTTAGGAATCAAATTATTAAAAGAAGATATTGAAAATGATCGATATATTGAAATATGGAATATTGTATTTAGTCAATTCAATTCTGATCCTAAACTTAAACGAGAAGAATATAAAGAATTACCAAGTAAAAACATTGATACAGGTATGGGCCTTGAGAGAATGGCTTGTATAATTCAAGGTGCAGAAACAAATTATGAAACAGATTTGTTTATGCCACTTATAAATAAACTTGAAGAAATGACAAATGTAAAATATGAAGGACAAATGGCCTTTAAGGTAATAGCTGATCATATTCGTAGTGTAACATTTGCAATTAGTGATGGTGCTAATTTATCTAATGAAGGAAGAGGATACGTTCTACGTCGTATTCTTCGTCGTGCTTGTCGATATGGTAAAATACTTGGTATGCATAAACCATTTATGTATAATTTAGTTGATATAGTTTGTGATATTATGAAACCATATTATCCATATCTAGAAAATCAAAAAGAAATGGTTAAGAAAATTATCAAAACAGAAGAAGAAAAATTCTTGCAAACACTTGAAACTGGTGAAAAGAAGTTAAATGACTATTTGAATAGTAATAATGTAGTTTCTAAAGAATTTGCTTTCTTGTTATATGATACTTTTGGATTTCCAATAGAGTTAACTCAGGAAGTTGCTTCTGAAAAAAATGCAACAGTTGATTTAGAAGGTTTTAAAGATTTACTAGCTAAACAAAAGGCAAGTTCTAAAGGAGCACGAGTAAATCAAGAATCAATGAATTTGCAAAATGAAGATATGCTTAACTTTAAAAAGGAATCACTATTTGTTGGTTACGACACTTTAAGTTGTGATAGTCACATTATTGGCGTGTTCAAGGATGGAAAATCTGTTCAAATGGCAAGTGGTGTCTTAACACTAGTATTTGATAAGACTTGTTTTTATGCAACTAGTGGAGGACAAATAGGTGACCAAGGTAAAGTAATTTATGATAATAAAGAGTTTGCTGTTTTAGATTCTTTCAATATGCCTAACACACAACATGCTGTAAAAATTGATACTAAAGGTTATGTTATAGATATAAATAAACAAGATAAAGTTACATTAAAAGTTGATGAAAAGATAAGATTATTAACATCATGTAATCATTCAGGAACACATTTACTTAACGAAAGTTTAAGAAAAGTGTTAGGATCTCATGTAAAACAACAAGGTTCTAGTGTTAATTCTGAATCATTACGTTTCGATTTTAATAATTTCTCACTACCAACTGATAAAGAACTTCTTGAAGTAGAAGACCTTGTAAATAAAGAAATCGTTAAGGCAAGTGATGTAAGTATTGTTACATTGCCTCTTGAAGAAGCAAAAAAACTTGGTGTTCAAGCTGTATTTGGAGAAAAATATGGTAAAGAAGTTCGTGTGGTAACAATTGGTTTTTCTAAGGAATTATGTGGAGGAACACACGTTAAAAATACAAAAGATATTCAAAAACTTGCTATCTTAAGTGTTGAAAGTAAAGGTTCAGGTATTTTTAGAGTAGAGTGTGTCACTGGCTCAGAAGCAAGTATTTCTGAAAAAATTGAACAATATGTTCAAGAAATTAAAAAAGAAATTAATGAATTACGAAATAAAGCAAATAATATAATTGTTGAGGCAAATAATCAAGGTATTAAACTAAATGCACCTATAGTAAAAGAAACAATAAATAAAGCAAGTTATCAAACAATAATTGATTATCGTAATGAACTTGCTTCCTTAAAAGAAGTTGTTAAAGATTTAGATAAAGATTTTACTAAACAAAAACGTGAGAAGAATACATTAAATCCTGATGATTATCTTCCATATACAATAAAGATATCAGGTAATAATATATTAATTTTCAAAGTTAATGATGCTGATGCTAATACAGTTAAAGATTTAGTTGATAAATTATCAGATAAATTAGAAGATAGTTTTGTATTAGCTTGTAATATTGCTTCAAACAAAATACTGTTTATTGCCAAAAGTAAAATTAAAGAACTTAAAGCTGGAGAAATTGTTAAAACTGCAGCTGCTGTTACAAAAGGTGGCGGAGGCGGTCGTGATGATTTTGCTCAAGCAGGTGGAAAAGACTTAGAGAAAGTTGACGAAGCTTTAAGTACTGTTAAAGAATTTATTGAGGGCAAGCTATGAGAGTTTTAGGACTTGACTTGGGTAATCGAACTCTAGGAATGGCTATAAGTGATTTTCTGGGAATTCTTGCAAATCCAATTGGTACATTCCGTTTTGAAGATCAAGATTTAGATAGTGCTTTAGAAGAGACTAAAAGAGTCATAAAAGAAAATCAAGTAGAAAAAATAGTTTTAGGATTTCCTAAGAATATGAATGGAACAATCGGTCCCCAAGCTGAATATTGTTTAAAGTTTAAAGAAATGCTTGAAGAGGCTACAGCACTTGAAGTAATTATGATTGATGAAAGATTAACTTCAAAACAAGCTGATGTAATTATGCTAGCAGCTGATATGAGCCGAAAAAAAAGAAAGAAGAATGTTGATAAGCTTGCAGCAACAATTATTCTTCAAACTTATTTAGATACAAAAAAATAATTTTAAGGAGAAAAAAGATGACTGAACTTAAAGAAAACCAATTAGTATTTGTTGATGAAAAAGGTAATGAAATATTATGTGATATTATATTTACATATGATTCACCTGAATTTAAAAAGAGCTATGTATTCTTCTCACCAACAGGATCAGAAGATGAAGATGGAAAAGTAGAAGTTGGTGTAGCTTCATACGAACCAAAAGAAAATGGTATCGGTGATTTATCACCTATAGAAGATGAAGCTGAGTGGGATATGCTTGCTGAAGTTTTTAATTCATTTGCTGAAGAACATGAATGTGATTGTGAATGCGATTGCGATTGTGACGATGAAGATGAAGATGATTGTGATTGCTGTTGCTGTCACCATCACCATGATGATGAAGAATAACAAAATGTATAGCAGTACTATAAATTAGTATTGCTTTTTTTATATATATTATGAAATCGTTTGCAAATAAAATAAAAATATGCTATAATAAACATAAATAAAGGAGTGTTTAAAATGACAAAAACTAATACTGTTGATATGCACTGTGATACAATTTTAAGACTTGTAGATGATAATGGTGATTTATATTCTAATGAAGGACAATTAGATATAAAGAGAATGAAAGAATCTGGTTATTTATTACAATGTTTTGCTATGTTTATTGACTTAAAAAGATATGATAAACCTCTAGAAAGAACTTTACAAATGATAGATAAATACTACCAAGAAATGGAAAAGAATGTTTCTTATATTAGACCTATATTTAGTTATAGTGATATAGAAGAAAATATGAAAAATAAAATTATGTCAGCTATGCTTACTATAGAAGATGGAGGTGTAACTGGAGGTAATTTGAGTTTTCTTAGAATCTTATATCTTTTAGGTGTAAGAATGATTACATTAACATGGAATTATGAGAATGGTATAGGTTATCCAAGTTTTCAAACTATTGATGGAAAACCTGATTTCAAAAAACCAGAAACTGAAAAAGGCTTAACAAAGGAAGGAATTGCTTTTGTAAAAGAAATGGAAAGACTAGGAATGATAATAGATGTTTCACATTTGTCTGATAAAGGATTTTATGATGTATATGAAAATACATCCAAACCTTTTGTGGCAAGTCATTCAAATGTTCGTAGTGAGTGTTTGTCAACACGTAATATGACAGATGATATGATTAAAAAATTGGCTAGTAGAGGTGGAGTTTTGGGAATAAACTACTGTACAAGCTTTGTTAATGAAGATGGCAAGTATTCTCATGTGAAAGACTTGATAAAACATATAAAACATATTAAAGAATTAGTAGGCATAGATTATGTTGGATTAGGATCTGATTTTGATGGTATTGGTAATAATTTAGAACTAAATAGTTGTGATAAACTACCTTTATTGCAAGAAGAAATGAGGAAATCTGGTTTTACTGATGATGAAATTGAAAAAGTATTTTATAAAAATACACTTAGAGTTTTTAAAGAAGTTTTATTATAACAGGAGGCAAACATGAAAAAACTTTTCTTAATTTTTATTTGTTTATTGACTTTATTTATCATTTCTTGTGGCGAAAAAAAAGAAATATCTTTAGAAAAAAAAGAGTTAGAAGTGGTTAATTATGAATTAATCGAATTAAATCCTCATGTATTAGGTTTAGAAAATATAGTGTTTGAGTATGAGGTTGTTGAAGGGAAAGCTAACATAGAAGATGGTAAGGTTAGAGTGCTAGAAACAGGAACATGTAAGATAAAAATATCTGTTAAAGATAATAATAAAATAAATCCTATTTATGTTGTGATAAAGGTAAATCCATATGTTTTCAAAATAAGTGGAAAAGATAAAATATATTTAGGCGAAAAAATAGACCTTAATGTTAATAACAATAGTAAAAATATTAAATGGGAATCTAATAATGAAAAAGTGGTAAAGGTAGAAAATGGTAGTATTGAAGGCTGTGGAATTGGAAAAGCAATTATTAAAGCAACATTAGAAACTGATTATGCAAAGTTTGAAGATTCTTTTGAAATTGATGTTCTTGAGCCAAAACAAATAGAAATTAAGTTACCTTTAAGTGGTTATGTTGGTGAAAAAATAGAACTAGTAGCGATAACAAAAGGATTTCAGGGAGATATAAAATGGAGTACAAGTGATGAAACAATTGCCATCATTGAAAATAATTATTTAGTTTTAAAAAGTGTTGGTGAAGTAACTATAAAAGCAGTTTCAGAAGACATTGAAAATTCAATAATATTTACTGTTAATAAACCACTAGTGACTTCAATAGAATTAACTAATCCAAGTGTTAGATTAACAAAAGATGGTGAACATAAAATAAAGTATAAAGTTTTACCAGAGGCAGCTTTATCTGAAGTTGAATTTGTAAGTGATGATTTAGATGTAGCTGTAGTTGATGATAATGGTGTTATCAAAGCAGTTAATGGAGGCATTACCAAAGTTAAAATAATAGCAAAGGATGGATCTAATGTGTCAGCAGAAATAGAAGTATTTGTAAAAGATGATATTGCTCCGGAAATAAAATTAGTTAAAGGAGCAAGTAAAATATATAAAGTTGAAATAAATGGCAGTTTTAATCCTTTACAAGATATTGTTGCAACTGATAACATCGATGGTGATATAACAAATAAAGTAACATATAAAGGAAATGTTAACACAAAAAAATATGGCCAATATGAAGTAACTTATAGTGTTCGTGATTCTTCAAATAATCAAGCAACTTTTTCAAGAATAGTTGAAGTATACTGGCCATATAGCGTTAAATTTATAGGACATGCAGGTAGTTTTTATGGACTTATGAATTCTGAGGAAGCTATAAGATACGCTTTAGAAAAACTGCAATATCAGGCAGTTGAGGTTGATTTAAAACAAACAAAGGATGGAGTTTTTGTGTTATCACATGATGATTCATTTGCTGGAAAAGCACTAGCTTCAACAAATTATGATGATTTAAAGAATTTAACAGTAACTAATTCGCGAAAATCAGGAATACCAGGGCAAAATGGTAGTGTTGTTAATAGTCCATATACAACAAAATTATGTACTTTAGATACTTATTTACAGTTATGTAAAGCTTATAATGCGAAAGCCGTAATTGAACTCAAATACTCAAATGGTATCAATAATAATGATCAATCACGTATGGAAGCTTTAATGGAAGTTATTCATAAAAATAATATGATTGACAATACAATTTTCTTAGCTAGTCAATATAAATGTTTAATCTGGGTTCGCGAGCATGGGTATAATAATATTGAATGTCAGTATTTAGTTAATTCTTGTGAAGATGAAACTATACTTGAAAGATGTATTAAATATAATTTTTCTGTAAGTATAAATGTTACTGGTAATGCAAGTAATAGCGATGAATGGCTTGCAAGATACAAAGAAAATGGGTTAAAAATTTCCACATATACTTTTACGCAATACGTTGACTATGATGTTTTACAAAAATGGATTGATAAAGGTGTAGATTATGTGACTTGTGATTGGCATATTATGAGCAATCTTAATCTTTCTAAGGATGATGGAAATGCTAAATATAACAAAGTAATCTTTAAAGACTATGATGGTACTGTTTTAAAAGAAACATTAGTAAAAGAAGGATTCACTGCAGCACCACCACAAAGTCCAATACGTAAAGGTTATGACTTTATTGGTTGGGACAAGAGCATAAAAAATGTTAGAGAAGATTTGATTGTTATTGCTCAATATGAAATTGTGAAATATAAAATTACTTATGTAGATAATTTAAATGAAATCAAAGAATCAAGCTGGGAATCTAAAAGTGCTTTTATAACTGAGTTTTATACAGATTTTTATAATTGGTTCATTGAAAAAGGACAAGGTTTAAGTGGAGTAACTATTAATGACAATAAAGTAAGTATATCATTAAATGGCGTTAATGTTTCATTCGATAGTTATGAAAGCATTCTAAAAATTGATATTTATGATTTTGAGAAAACTTTATCTAATTTTATATACAAACCAGTTGTAAGAAATAGTGATGATACTTGTGTTATCGAATTAAGTGAAGATTATTTCTTAAATAGTAAAAAGTATAAAGATAAATATCAAGCACTAGATGAATATTTTATAAATGCGATAAATAAAGGTTATCCTAATTACAGTAAAACTTATAAGCCTTTATCAAACGGAAAAATCCAAATATTCTTTAGATTCCATCAATGGGCAAAAGGAACAACAATTGTTGCTTTTGATGTTCTTCCTAAAAAATATATAGTTAACGAATCAACTATAGAAGTAATACTTCCTCAAGATTTTATGTCTTATACAATCGATGATGAAATAGTGTTAAGTGAAGCTAAATGTAAATATAAGTTTTTAGGTTGGTATTTAAATAAAGAATGCACAGGAGATAAAATAACAAAAATTGAAAAAGGTACGACTGGAAATTTAATATTATATGCAAAATGGGAAAATGCGTAAAAAAATAAGGTAGATTCAAAGTCTACCTTTTTTATGGAAGTATTGAAAGCAGAATAGCTAGATTATCATAAATCTGTCCACTTTCTTCATCGCTTTCAAATAATGAAAGATGATGTTTTGGTTGTTCTATAGGAAGCTTGCATAAAAGTTCTGAATTCAATTTTTCAGCAACTAATTCTCCACCACCTTGACCAAAGATATTTTCTTTTTCGCCATTTACAGGGTTAACGAAGTAACTCATATTTTCAATAACTCCTATTATTTGGTGTTTTAATTGCATTGAAGTGTAACCAGCTTTAATTGCTACATGACTTGCTGAAGGATGAGGTGTAGTTACAATTATGGCTTTAGCGGTTGGAACAATATTTCTTAGGTCTAAAGCTATATCACCAGTTCCAGGTGGGCAGTCAACAATCATATATTCAATGTCACGATTCCAAACAACTTCATAGAAGAAGTTTTGAATCATTGAATTAAGCATTGCTCCTCTCCATATAACTGGTTTTCCTTCCTCAGCAAAGAATTCAGTTGAGATAACTTCCATTCCATAGGCTTCAAGAGGAACAATTTTACCATTTTCATCAGCTTTTGGATAAGCATGTTTCATTTCTAAGATTTGAGGAATGCTTGATCCATAAATATCAGCATCTATAATACCAACTTTTTTGCCCATACGTCTAAGAGCATAAGCAATATTAGCACTAACAGTTGATTTACCAACTCCACCTTTACCCGATTCGATAAGGATAAATTTTACATTGCTTTTTACAATACTTTCGATGATTCTTTTTTCCTCAAATGTGATTTTTATGCCTGTAAAACCCATATCTAATTTGATTATTCTTGCAAGTTCTCTCTTGACAAGTTTTTCTTCTTCACCACCACATTTCATTAAAACAATAATTAGAATAACAAGATTTTTATCATTATCAATTCCAATATGTTTAATACCTTTTGTTTCTTCTAATGTTTTTCCAGCTACGGGGTCAATTATGTTTTTTATTTTTTCGCGGATATCATTAATTGTATATTCTGCCATACTCTATTCCTTTCTAATGGGTATTTTATATTCTTCTAAATATAGATTAAAATTATTGGTTATTAATCCATATAGTTTTGTTGTCATTATTTCGTTATCTAATATTTTAGATTCACTTAGTTTTGGTAAAGTAATGATTTTTTTCTTTGTTTCTTTATCTAATTTACTGATGAGTTTATTACCTTTTGCATTAAATCCTAAAACCCTTAGGTAATCTAGTTTTTGATTAGTGTTAGAATCAAGATTTGTAATAATATTCATTATAACTCTTTTAATATAATTAGTTTTATATCTTTTTGTTTCACAATTATCAATTAGTTCTTCAATTGATTTGTAGTTTTTAAGAGTTTCACTAGATAATCTGTTCTCAAAACCTTCCTTTACACCTAAATAGTTTAGGTCATTATTTATAACTTTATACTTAAGAAGTTTAAAAATATTATTATTAGCTTCATTTAAATCTATAATATTTAATTTGTAAGGCGTAAATTCATCGATACTTAAATTATTTTTTATTCTATTTCGTAAACTTGTAGCACTAGATAATTTGCCGCTAGTTTTTTCATCAAAATAGTCATTATCAATTCGCTTTATGAGGTGGATATTGATACCATTATTAATTTTATTTATACTGCGAATGTACTGAATTGCTAAGGTATTATTAGGCTTACTGTATTCAAGAGCATAATTTGGATTATTTGTTAACTCTAAGACTGCTTTATTTGCAGCTGTACTATATGAAAATCCTTTGTCTAAATATTCTTTTATTTTTGCATCAAAAGATGAAGAGGAAGAAATCCTTTCAAGGTTTTTTAGCATATCAAGGTCATAAAGTTCTACTCCAAAGGCTATATCAGTTACTTTAAATTTATTTAAAATATTTATACTATTGTAAGCAAAATAATCAGCACTACAATTATATCCTATGAATGGATTTTCAAGTACTAAATCTATACCAAGGTCTAATAAATACTTTGTTTTATCAAATTTGTTTATAACAGAAATTTCTCCTCGTGATGTGAAATTTGTGCTAATTACACAAATTGTGTAATCAGGTTTTATTTCTTCAATAGCCTTTTTAATAAAATAAACATGACCATTATGGAGGGGATTAATTTCTAATATTAAGCCTAACACTTTCATTAATATCACCAAGTACTAATTATATCACATTTTATAATATTTTTATAATATTTTTTTCTTTTTTTATCAATTTATATAACTATTGCCTTGAATAATTTATTGAAAAAATAAACATTAATGATATAATTGTATACATAAAAGGTGAAACTCATGGAAGAAACAAAATCATTAATATGTACAAGATGTGGATCACAACATTTAGAAAAACAAAGTGAAACAGAATATAAATGTTTAAGTTGTGATGCAATAATCACGAAAGAAAAAGCAGTAAACTTCGAAAAAGAATATAGGAAACTTTTAGAAGAAGGTAAAAGTGTTGATATCAAAAACTTAAGAAACTTAATGGATAAAGCCTTAGAGGGTCATATTGATAAGGTATTACTAGTAGATACTTGTACTGAATTATTAAGAATCTTACCAGAAGATGTCAAAGCAACATTTTATTTAAAATATGTTAATAGGGAAAAAGATCCGTTTGCATATGAATCATTTTTGGAATCTTTAATTAATGAAGCAACAATAACAGAAATGGATGAAATAATAGATATTATTATTTCTTCAACAAAAAAAAGAGAAGAAGAAATAATTAGAAGACTTGCAAATTACTTCTATGGAATAAAATATAATAAAGATATAGATAAGGCACTATTAAGAAGACAAGAAGAAATAGAACTATTTAGTGATATACCTAGAGATATATTTATTTGTCATTCATCTTTAGATAAAAATAAAGTAAATGAAATATTAAAGACGTTAGAAGAAGATGGAAATACATGCTGGATATCATCACGAAATATTCCATGGGATAGTGATAACTATTGGGATAATATAACAAAAGCCATTAAATCATGTAATATCTTCTTATGTTTAAATAGCATAAATACAATGCAAAGTAATGACTGTAGACGTGAAGTAGAAATAGCAAGTGATTTAGATAAAAAGAAAAGAATCGAATATAAGTTAGATGAATCTAAAGATATAACATTATTTAAGGCTTTCTTTACAGGACAGTGGATAACAAATATTAATGATTTACTTGTAAAAGTATATGATTTAAAACATAAAGAAGCAAAGCTAAAGAAAGAAGCTAAAAAGCTTTTAGAAAGTAAAGAATATGAAAAAGCTAAAGAAGTATTTTTAGAAGTGAAGAAAACATCAGAAGACTTAGAGATAGATAAGTTTATAGAAATATGTGAACTAATCATTAATGCCAAAATATTAATGAGAAGTAATATGTATGAAGAAGCTAAAACTAAATTATTACAAATAAATGATGTTTATTATATAAAAGATTTACTTGAGGAGTGTAATGCAAATATTAAAGTTACTCCTGAAGTAGTTGATACTAAAAAAGATGTACTTAGAAAAGCAGTGTTTTTGCTTAATCAAACAAAAGATTATCAAGAAGCTGAAAAGATATTATTTGAAGAAATAGCATATAATGAGAATAGTTTTGAATTATGGTATTATTATCTATATGCAATAACAAAAGGTTTAAAAGAAAATAATCATAAAAATGTTCCCATAGCTTTTGAGAATTTAAAGAGATTAGTACCTAATGAAAGGAAAAAAGATATTCAAGATTTAGATAACAGATTAAATCCAATAACAATAAATAAATTGTTAGAAGAAAAAAGCAAAAAAATCAATCAGTTCAAGGCAAAAAATACCATCACATTTGGTTATTACCCACAAACGATTAAGAAAAGTAGTGTTAGAATTATAAGTAAGACACCTGATGCCGATGGATATTATAAAGGTAGTGACAAGGAAAAATATGCTCTTGTAAAAGCTAAACCATATCATTTTGCTTTAGAGGGAGCTCAACGCAGGTTTTCTAGCGGTGAATTAATTAAAGATAACAAGGAATATTACTTTAAAGTTGAACCAATCAAATGGAAAGTATTAGATGTAATTGATGATAAAGCTTTAATTTTCAGTGATAAGATTCTAGATACTATGGTATTTGATCTAAAAACTAATAACTATGAAGAAGCAAGTGTAAGAAAATATCTTAATAATGATTTTTATAAGAATGCTTTACCTGAAAAAAATAGAATGTTAGTTCAAGACGTAAAACTTGATAATTTTAAAGAAACTGATAAGATTTTCTTATTAAGTGGAGATGATGTGAAAAACCAAAAATTTGGTTTTGCTTCCGATGGAAAGAGTTTAGACAGTTTTCGTTGTAAAAAAGCTACAGATTATGCGAAAGCAAAAGGAGTTTGTGCTTTAGAAGAAGGAAGATATTTCTTAAGAACTAATTATGATGCATTTACTGGTAGAACATATTACCATGTATTGTGTGTAGATCGTCGTGGTGATGTAAAATGTGTAACTCCTAATGATGATGGTACTGGTATTGTTCCAGCTTTATACAGATTAATATAGTATAGATTACTAGAGTTGTATAATCATTTATTATTGCAATTTTTCTTATTATGGAGTATAATAAACATAAATAATTAAAGGTGTTATGATATGAAAAAAATAATAAAGATATTAATAATATTTGTTTTAGGATTTGTATTAGTAGGATGTGACGATTATTCACCAAGTTATTATATTGACCAGGTTACTAGTAAGATTGGTCAAGAAATAAGTGAAAATGATGCTTTTTTAACTTCGATAGATAATAAAAAAGTATCTTATATAAGTAGTCATCCTGAGATTATTTCTGAAGATGGTGTTATAACTGCTCCTAGTGAAGATACTGAAGTTACTTTAACTGTCATTGTTGAAATTGATGGAGTTAAATATTCACAAGATATTACTGTTTTAGTAAAAGGTAATAATCAAGGGAAATCTGATTTATCAAGTGACATTGAAAAAGGTTTAGCTGATTTTGCAAATTTATTTAATAAATATGATAAAGATAGTTATACAGAAGAAAACTATAAAGAACTTCAAAAAATCTTTGAAAAAGGTCAAGAAGAAATTAAAAATGTAAAAGATAAAAGTCAAATAGAACAAATATTAGATAATTATGTTTTATATTTTGATGAAATTGAACAAAAAAAGAATATCCTTGATATTTTGTTTGAGATTGAAGATGATCTAGAAAGTGTTTTGATTCTTTCAGGTCAAACTATCAATAGTGATATAACTTTAAAAACTAGTTCATTATATAACTCTACAATAATTTGGAAAAGTTCAAATGAAAATGTTCTAAGTAGCACTGGTAAAGTTGGCAAGAACTTAGAATCAACTAAAGTAACTCTATCATATCAAGTTGAAGTAGATGGTCAAACATATGATGGCATTTCTATTGATATTTATGTAAAAACAAATAGTAACTTACCTACATATTATAATTCAATAAATTTATCTTTAAGAGGCACAGCTTTAAAAATTGAATTGCGAAATTTAATTAAGTCTACTCACAAAAAAGTGCTTACATATGATGACTTGAAAACTGAGACAGCAAAAACTGATGCTGACTTAAATAAAAGTGGTAATATAATTCTTATTTATACGCGAGCTTCTGTTTCTGGAAAATGGAATGTTAGTGTTTGGAATAGGGAACATATATGGCCACAAAGCCAAGGATGGTTTAAAACTTCTGGTGCCGGTGCAGATATTCACCATTTGCGTCCTTCTAACCCTAGTGCTAACACTTCAAGAGGAAATAAACCATATAGTGAAATTAGTAATCGTGAAAACCATAAGAAAACTACAAATGGCCTTTTCTATGGATATTCTAATAGTACCTATTTTGAGCCAAGAGATGAGGTAAAAGGAGATGTTGCTCGTATTATCTTTTATCTTTTAGTAAGATATCCTGAGTCTGACGGCTATAGAATTACTAGTGTTGCTAGTAGCATGGATATGCTTTTAAAATGGAATGCTCAAGATCCTGTTGATGCCTTAGAAAAGAATCGTAATCAAAAAGCATATGAAATACAGGGAAATCGAAATCCATTTATTGATAATTCTGATTTTGCAAATCAAATATTTGCAAGTTCTAATTTAAAAACTTCAGCTAATCCTTATTTTGAAGAATTAGAAATGTGCTTGAAAGAAAAAGTCGTTTATACAAAGAAAAATACAATTGAAAAGGTGTTTTCATAAGCACCTTTTTAAATTGAAAGGGGAATATATGTTACCTGTATTATTAATTTCAATTATAACTATAATTATCATGATTGCTTCAATAATTTTCTTTCCGAGAATAAAAATTGGTAAGTTAAGCATTCAAACTTATTGGCTTATCACTTTAATTGGAGCAATATTACTAATTATTTTTAATTTGGTTCCTTTTAAAGAATTAACTAGTGAATTATTTAAAGATACAAATGTTAATCCAATTAAAATCCTTACACTTTTTATTTCTATGACTATTTTATCAGTCTTTTTAGATGAACTAGGATTCTTTAAATATTTAGCTTCTATAGCTATTAAGAAAGCAAAATGTAAGCAGATATCTATCTTCTTGTCATTATATACTTTAACATCTGTCCTTACAGTTTTTACATCAAATGATATAATAATTTTGACACTTACACCTTTTATTTGTTACTTTTGCAAGAATGCTAAAATAAATCCTATTCCTTATTTAGTAAGTGAATTTGTAAGTGCAAACACTTGGTCAATGATGTTAATTATTGGAAACCCTACAAATATATTCTTAGCTACACAAGCAAACATTGATTTCTTTACATATTTTAAAGTTATGGCTTTGCCAACAATTGCCTGTGGGATTATATCATTTTTGATAATTATGATTATTTTTCATAAAGATTTAAAAAAAGAAATAGTGCCTATCGAATGCTCAGAACAATTGAAGGATAAGAATTTATTAATTATTGGTTTAATTCATTTAATTTCTTGCACTATCTTGCTTTCAATTTCATCATATATAAATTTAGAAATGTGGATTATTACTCTTTGTTTTGCAATAAGTTTATTAGTTATCTCATTAATATATTTGGCTATTAGAAAAAAATCGAAAATAGTAATCGTAAATACTTTGAAAAGGGCTCCTTGGACATTAATACCATTCATAATTTCAATGTTTGTTATTGTTTTAGGACTATCAATAAAAGGTTTACCAGAAATTATTTCAGAAAATGTTTGTTTGAATTATCCTATTATGGGTTTTGGTTTATTATCATTTATTTGTTCTAACATAATGAATAATATTCCAATGTGTGTTTTCTTTAGTAAAATAATTTCGTGCTTGGCTTCTTCACCAAATATTATGAAAATTACATTTTCAGTTATTGCTGGATCTAACATCGGAGCTTTTCTTACTCCGATAGGAGCTTTAGCGGGTATTATGTGGATGTCTATTCTAAAGAAAAATGAAGTTGAATTTTCTTTCTTTACTTTTATGAAATATGGTATTCTGATTTCAATACCTACAATTATTATTGCTATATTAGTAATTGCTTTCATATAAAAAAACTTGTGATTTTCTCACAAGCTTTTTATTTTAGTTTGCAATATTCGGCAGCTATTTTTGCTGCTAATTTGCAGTTGTTGTAAACAAGTTCAATGTTTGAATGTAAGCTATCACCTTTTGTAATTTCTTTTATTTTAGCAAGTAAATAAGGTGTAGTTTTATTTCCCGTAATATTTAGTTTGTTCATTTCTATAATAGCTTCATCAATAGCTTTATCAATTGTCTTCTCATCCATTGAATATTCTTCAGGAATAGGGTTAGTAACAAGAATTCCACCCTTCATATTTAAATTCCATTTTGTTTGCATTAAACTAGCTATTTCTAATGGTGTGTCTAAACGATGGTTAACTTTGTATTTAGAAGAAGAAGTGTAGAATGCAGGAAGTTTTTCAGTTTGATAACCGATAACTTCAACTCTCTTTGTTTCTAAATACTCAAGTGTTAGTCCTAAATCAAGAATTGATTTTGCTCCCGCACATACAACAGCAATGTCAGTTTCGGCTAATTCCTCTAAATCACTTGAAATATCAAATGTTTGTTGGGCACCACGATGAACGCCACCGATTCCTCCAGTTGCAAAAACTTTAATTCCTGCCATAGAAGCTATTTTTGAAGTTGCTGAAACAGTTGTAGCTCCAGTTAATTTTTTACTTACTATGTAAGGAATATCACGAGTAGATGTTTTGAAAGCTTCTTGTCCAAATTTCCCTAAAAACTCAATCTCATCTTCAGATAGACCTATTGTAATAACTCCTTTTATGATGGCAATTGTTGCTGGCACGGCTCCATTTTCAAGAATAACTTTTTCAGCGTTTAAAGCAGTTTTCACATTTTCAGGATATGGCATACCATGAGAAATAATAGTTGACTCTAAAGCAACTACAGGTAAATTATTATCTAACGCTTTTTTAACTTTTTCACTTATTTTAATCATATGTTTAACCTCATAAATAAAAATTTATATATTAATATTATACCCCATCTTTTTATAAAAAACAACTATTGAAAAAAAAAGGAAATGAATGTATAATATATAATATGCAAACAAGGGAAGTGATCTAATGGAAAAAAGAGATTTGCCAATAGGAGTATTTGACTCGGGAATTGGAGGATTGACTGTTTTAGATAAATTAATAGAAATATTTCCAAATGAAAATTTTGTTTACGTTGGAGATACTTTAAATTTGCCTTATGGAACTAAAATAAAAGAAGAGCTTAAAGTCTTAGTTAATAATGTTACTAAGTATTTAGTAGACTATCCTGTTAAAGCAATTTGTATTGCTTGTAATACAGCTACAAGTGCAAGCCATCATTTACATGCTCTTTTTACACTACCTATTGTAGGCGTAATTGACCCAACGGCAAAATATGCTTTGAGTTTAGGAAAAAATATCCTTGTTTTGGGAACTAATGTAACGATTGACTCAAATGAATATCAAAATTTACTCGATAGTAATTTATCTGATGGTACAAGATATTATGTTAGATGTAGTGAATTTGTTGATATTGTTGAGAAAAATAAAACAAATACCAAATATTCTTTTGAATTTGTAAAAGAAAAACTTAAATCATACTTAGATAAAGATATAGATGTTATTATTTGTGGCTGTACGCACTTTGGCTTACTCTCTAATGAATTTTCTAAATTATTTCCTAAAACTAAGATTATTGAATGTGCTTATCCTACAGGAAAGGAATTATTTGATGAACTTCAAAAAAATAATTTGTTGTCAAATAGAGATTCTAAAGGCGAAGTGATTATTAATCTGACCAAAAAAGAAAATGATTTTGAGAAAAAAATTGAATGGTTTAAACATCCTATTAAAGAAATAAATGAAATAAAGTTAAGGTGATTTGATGAAAAAATTTGCTAAAATAAAAAATTTCTTCTTGAAATATAAAGATAACTCAACACCAATTGGATTATTAGATGGTGGTTTTGAAGGAATTAATATTTTTAATGAACTAACAAGAAAATATCCAGCACAATCATTTATATATATAAATGATGCTAAATTCTTTAACGGAGATATTAGCGATACAGAAGAATTAAATCTTCATATTAAAGCTAATATTGATTGCTTGTTGAATAAAGGTGTGAAAATAATAATATGTTTATCGTATGAGTTAATGATATTGTGCAAAGAACTTTTTGATAGCTCAAACTTTATAATTTATTACCTTTCAAACAATTTAATCGAATATGTAAATAATAAATATGAACATAAAAATATTGCTTTTCTTGCAAAGGAAAGTATATTAAAAGAAAATATATTCCAAAAAGATTTCAAATATAATCACCTTTATAATATTCCATGTGATGATCTAGAAAAACTAATTATGAATAAACAAACAAAAACAGCATTATCATTTGAAACTGTGAAAAATGTTTGTAAGAATGCAATGAATAAACAACTTGATGCAATTGTATTTTTAGATAGTATTCTTAGCTATCTAAAAATAGAATTCAAAGAATACATAACATACAAGGAAATAGTTGATTTATCAGAAATAGCAATTTTAAAAATAAAAAATAAATTAGTAACCGTTGGTAAATCACAAAACTACATTATTTCCTCTGTTACAAAAAATGAATTCTTAGATAATAAGTTTGTTATAAAAAATAAATATAAATATTCTTCAATGACATATGAAAATAATGATCATTTAGATGAAAGTGATAACAATGGACAAAGTGAAAAAGTTAATTGAAATAATTGAGGAAAGCAAACATATTGTTTTCTTTGGTGGAGCTGGTGTAAGCGTTGAAAGTGGTATCCCTGACTTTCGTAGTGCTAATGGACTATATAGTGAAAAATCTATTATTCCAGTAGAAAGTATTCTTTCGCATACTTTCTTTATAAATCATCCAGATAAGTTTTATGATTTCTATAAAAATAAAATGATATATTTAGATGCAAAGCCTAATCCATGTCACATGGCTTTGGCTTATCTTGAAAAAATAGGTAAATTATCTTGTGTTATAACTCAAAATATAGATAATCTTCATACAATGGCAGGAAGCAAAAATGTATATAATTTACACGGAAGTATATATAGTAATCATTGTATGAAGTGCAACAAATGGTTTGATATTGATTATATAATTAATACCAAAGGTGTTCCTAAATGTGATGAGTGTGGAGGAATTGTAAAACCAGATGTTGTTTTATACGAAGAAAGTTTGGATATGGATGTATTAACTAAATCCATTGAAGAAATCGAAAAAGCTGATACACTGATTATTGGTGGAACAAGTCTAACTGTTTATCCAGCAGCAGGATTAGTTCGTTATTTTAATGGGAAAAACTTAATTATTATAAATAAATCAGTTTCAAATTATGATAATTATGCTTCACTTGTTATAAATGAAAACATTGGTGAAGTCTTTGAAAAAGTTATGAAAGGATTAAAATATGGGCAAAATTAATTTAGTATTATATGAACCAGAAATTCCTCAAAATACTGGAAATATTATGAGAACTTGTGTTGCTACAAACACAGTTTTACACCTAATTGAACCT